>Ga0114932_10004757_pt1 | contig 12424 bp, 13 predicted proteins | sample 2SBtaG_2_FD_87286 | JGI IMG/M metagenome (GOLD analysis project Ga0114932, IMG submission 87286) | Deep subsurface microbial communities from Kolumbo volcano to uncover new lineages of life (NeLLi) - 2SBTROV12_ACTIVE470 metaG | ecosystem: Environmental > Aquatic > Marine > Volcanic ...
AGTATTGAGATCGGTAGTCATATACTCAATGCAATGAAAAAAGATGTCAGGTTAAGAAAACTATCTCCTAGAGAAGCAGCTTTTGCAGTTCTTAAGTCAACTGAAATTGCATCAGTTCTAATAGAAACCAGTTATCTTTCTAACAAAAACGATGAAGCATTTCTTGTTAACCCAAAAAACCAAGATAAGATAGCTAAAGCAATTGTGAAAGGAATTAAATCCTACTCTTCAGATGCAAAACAACAATTATCAAAATAAATGCATATAGATATTATTCTCGAGCCTGACCTTGATCCTGGCCAAATAAAAGAACTCGGCGTTAAAGCTGAAGAGTATGGTGTGAATGCATTATGGACCTCAAATTATTTTTCCCACTGGGATCCTTTTCTGAGTTTAGTACCCTTGTCTGAGTCAACCAAAGAACTCAAATTTGGCCCACTCGCAGTGAGTCCTTTTGAGATGCACCCCCTCAAGATAGCTAATTCATTAATAAGTCTGAATGAAATGAGTAATGGAAGAGCTCAGGTTGCGGTTGGAGCAGGCGAAGGTAATATCACCGCAATGGCTTTAGAGACCCCAAAAAAAATTGTTTTAGCTGTTAGAGAAGCTTTAGAGATAATTATTCAAGCTACTAAAAATCAACTCTCGGATCCATATAATGGTGAACATTTTTCAGTCAATTTACCTTGTGATTATTCATGGGCTAAATCATCCAGACCTATGGTATATGGAACTGCCTATAAACATATGATGATGAGAATGGAAGGACGAGTTGCTGATGGTGTATATATTGGTGCCACACCACCAGAAATTATATTTTCAGCAATTGATAATATAAAGACTGGGATTACTAAAAGAATCAATACTGAGCAGAAAGTTGAGATTAATAGTTTTTGGGCTTGGCATATAAAAAATGACAAAGAGGAAGCTTATAGAGAATCAAGAAGGGAATTAGCTTGGAGAGCTAGAAAGCTAGAATTAGAACTCTTAGAAAATTATTTTAAGCCTGAAGAGTGTCAATTAATCAGAGAGAACTTTGAATCTTTTGTTGATGCTTATTTTGATCGCTCTGGAAATATAAAAAATATACCTATTGATTTGGCAAATCATCTTTGTGAAGTATTCACATCAACAGGTGGTATAGAAGATATTGACAAAGAAATAGAACGTTTTAAGGCTTTTGAAGCCGCAGGGCAGACTCAACTTTCTTTGAGATTACATGATGACCCTATGCATGCCTTAGATCTTATAGGTGAAAAGGTAATTCCTCATTTTAAATGATCCAGAATTAATGTCACAAACAGTAATTACATTAAGAGGTCCCACAGCTTCTGGAAAAACTGATTTAGCAATTTCACTCATTAAAGAACTTCCACTCGAAATAGTAAGTGTTGACTCAGTCATGGTTTACAGGGGACTTAATATTGGTTCAGCAAAACCCGATCAACAAATTTTAGATCAATACCCACATCACTTAATCAATATATCTGATCCAGATAATAATTATTCATTAGGTAAGTTTTTTAAAGATGTTAATAAAGCTATACGAATCATTACTGAGAATAAAAAAATTCCGATTCTTGTTGGAGGCACTATGATGTATTACAACATTTTATCAAAAGGTTTGAGCAATTTACCTTCTTCTGATGATGAAATAAGAAAAAAAATAGAACATCAGGCTGAAGAGATTGGCTGGCCAAAGTTACATAAAAAACTCTCAGAAATTGATCCAATAAGTGCAACTAAAATTAAACCCAATGATAAACAAAGGATTCAAAGAGCATTAGAGGTATTTGAATTAACTGGTAAACCTTTAAGTGAGTTCTTTAATCATCAAGACAACAATGAAAATTATAATTTTTTTAACATCAGTTTATTTCCAACTAATCGTGATCGTCTTTATCAAAGAATCAACTCAAGATTTAGTAAAATGTTGAGTGATGGTTTGGTAGATGAAGTCAAAAGTCTGCTTGCATCAACTAATTTAAGTTCTTCTAATAATTCAATGAAATCAATTGGATACAGGGAGATATGTGCTTATATAAACAATAAAACAACGTTAGAAATAGCAGAACAAAATGCAACAATGGCTACAAGAAGATTAGCAAAACGTCAGATAACTTGGTTACGTTCTTTAAAAAGTCACCATAGTTATGATATTTTTGAAAAAAACTTAAATCAGAAAATACAGGATCTAATCTTTCAGGAATTTAAATTATAGGGCTAAAACTTGAAGACAAATCATAGAGAAATTAAATCATATTTGGTAATTATTAATTCACCAAAGGGATCAGTTGAGAATGATAATGAAGAGTTTATCTCATTGACATTATCCGCAGGCACAATCATCAGTGGAATCACTTATGTAAACATCAAGCAATTCAATAGAAATACTCTTATAGGTAAGGGTAAATTACAGTCAATTAAGAAAGATATCGAGTCAACTGATATCGATCTTATTATATTCAATAAAGATCTAATTGCATCTCAGGAGCGTAATTTAGAAAAATTTTTTAAACATCCAGTAATTGATCGAACTCGCTTAATATTAGATATCTTTGCCAAACGAGCACAAACAAATAGTGGTAAGTTGCAAGTTGAGCTAGCTCAATTAAAACATTTATCAACACGACTAGTTAGAGGTTGGACACATCTTGAAAGACAAAAAGGAGGGATTGGATTAAGAGGCCCTGGTGAAAAACAGTTAGAGACTGATAGAAGGTTATTGCAAAAGAGAATAAGTTCTATAGAACTAAAACTAAAAAAAATTCATACGCAAAGAAAAACAAACAGAAAATCTAGAAACAAAGTTATGAAGAATGTTGCTTTAGTTGGGTACACTAACGCTGGTAAATCAACATTATTTAATTCTTTAAGTGACTCTAATACTTTTGTAGCTGATAAATTGTTTGCTACTTTGGATCCCATTTTTAGACCCATTAATATTTCAAATAATAGGCGAGTGGTGATAAGTGATACAGTAGGATTTATTAGGGAATTGCCACCCGAATTAATAGATGCTTTTTTGTCTACCTTAGAGGAGGTTTCTAATGCTGATCTTTTAATTCATGTACTTGATTCTAGTGATCGTTTTATGCATCAGAATAAACAATCAGTTGAAACTATATTAAAACAGATAAAAGCTGATCAAATACCCACCATATATGCTTATAACAAAATTGACCTAGTCAAAAAAGGCCTTGACTTACTAAACACACATCAACATATAGAGGTCTCAGCAAAAGAAGGCACAGGTACCGATAAGTTAATAGAATCAATTGCTTTGATGATTAATCCACAGCCAATAAAGTGCATACTGAGAATTAATGTCAATGAGTCAAAGATAAGAGCACAAATATATTCTGTTGCTAATGTCATACAAGAGTGCCTTATTAGTGAAAATACATTAGAATTAGCAATTGAGATTGACGAGAGAAATCTTTTAAAATTGAAAAAAAATAAAAAAATCAAAGCTATTGAGAGTAAACTAACGAACTCTTCAAAAGAATATAAATTTAATTAGGAGTTATTAGAAATTATGGCGTTCAATGATCAAGGAAATGGCAAATCTCCCTGGGAGTCAAAACAAAATCAACCACCTGATTTAGATCAGATTGTTGATGAATGGCAAAAGCGATTTAACCAATTATTTGGTGGCGGTGGTAAATCTGGTGGCCGAAATACAAGAAAAGGACCATCGACATATCTGCTACTAGGGATGGCTTTAATCCTCTGGGTTCTGACAGGGTTATATCAAATTGATGATTCTGAAAGAGGAGTGGTCTTAAGATTCGGTGAGTATCATCAAACAACAACACCAGGATTGAAGTGGCGTGTGCCATGGCCTGTTGATTCAGTTGAAGTGGTCAATGTAAACGTTGTTAATCGATTCAAACAACAAACCACAATGCTGACATCAGATGAGAATATCATCGTAGTTGATTTAGTAGTTCAATACAGAAAAACTAATCCTGTAGATTTTCTATTTAATGTACGAGATGCAGAAGAAACGCTTAGTGAAGTTAGTGAAAGCGCAATCCGTGAAGTTGCGGGTAAAACTAAATTGGACTTCATTTTAACTGATGGTAGAAGCGAGATTGCAATACAAACTCAAGATCTTATTCAAAGAACACTCGACGATTATGGGACAGGTATTGTCATAACTAAAGTTAATTTACAAGACGCCAATTTCCCTTTACAAGTTGAAACTGCAGTGCAAGACGCCATTAAGGCTAGAGAGGATAAGGAGAGATTTTCGTTTGAGGCAGAAGCCTATGCTAATGATGTCGTTCCTAAAGCTAGAGGTGAAGCAGCAAAGATGCTACAAGAAGCAGAAGCTTATAAAGAAATGGTCGTTGCTGATGCTGAAGGTGATGCTGATCGATTCAGTAAATTACTTTTCGAGTATCAGTTAGCACCTAAAGTTACACGAGATCGTTTATATATTGAGGCAATTGAAAGTGTGTATCGAAATTCTAATAAGGTATTGATGGATTCAGATGGCAGTGGAAATTTAATTTACTTACCTATTGATAAATTATTGGAACAAAATAAATCACAACAATCCAATAGAGCACTTGCTCCAAACCAATCAATTGACACACCATCTTCGCAAACCAATCAAAATCAAGATCCAAGGATGAGGAGGGTAAGATAATGAAAAATATATTTATGTTCCTGATTGTTTTCATCGTTCTCATTATTTCTAATAGTTTATTTACTGTAGATGAAAGAGAACATGCACTTAAGTTTAGGTTTGGTGAGATTATTCAGACAGATTATGAGCCTGGACTACATTTCAAAGTTCCTTTTGTTAATAATGTGCAGAAATATTCAAAACAAATTTTAACAATTAATAATCCACAAGAATTATTCTTAACCTATGAGAAGAAAAATCTTTATGTTGATTTTTTTATTAAGTGGAAAATTGATAACACACAAGATTATTACCGATCCACAGGCGGTGATGAACTCGTAGCATCTCAACGTTTGCTTGAAACTGTTAAGGACGGAATTAGATCAGAATTTGCTAAAAGGACTGTTGTTGAAGTGGTCTCTAAAGAAAGAAGAGAGATAATGTCTGAAATGCTAAACGATGCAGCAATGAATGCAAAAAATCTTGGTATTAACCTAATTGATGTTCGCGTTAAGAGAATTGAACTTTCAGATGAGGTTAGCGAATCAGTCTATAATAGAATGAGACAAGAAAGAGCTAGAATCGCTTCAGAATTAAGAGCAGAGGGCAGTGAATCAGCTACTAAAATACGAGCAGGAGCAGACAGAGAAAGAACAGTTATTCTAGCTAATGCTTATAGGGATTCTCAGAAACTTAGAGGTGATGGCGATGCTAAATCAGCTAATATCTATGCCACTGCCTATAATGAAGACCAAGAATTCTATTCATTTTATAGAAGCATTCAGGCTTACAAAAACTCTATAGGTACTGGAAATGATATATTGGTATTGGATGGTAAGGGAGATTTCTTTAAATACTTAAATAACCAGAAACCAGAAGAATAATAAGAACTAACTAATGGGTTTTAAGGAATTATTTATTGCCATTAGTCTTGTACTTATCTTTGAAGGGTTGATACCTTTTATATCTCCAAGTTTATATAAACGTACGCTCCTGCAAATGCTAGAGATTAGTGAAAGTAGCATTAGAATTATGGGGCTATTCCTAATTATTTTAGGTGTAATAATTATCAACTTCGTTTAAGAGAAAAGTAAAAGTGAGTAGTTCATTAATTGTTGTAGGTGCTCAGTGGGGTGATGAAGGTAAAGGCAAGGTTATTGATTTACTGACTAACCAAGCTGAAGCGGTCGTTCGTTTTCAAGGTGGTCATAATGCAGGACATACTTTAGTTATCAATGGCCAGAAAACTATACTCCATTTAATACCTTCAGGAATATTTAATGATGCAAAATGTATTATTGGTAATGGGGTTGTCCTTCATATTCCAACTCTTTTAGAAGAAATTAAATCACTTCAAACAAAAAATATTAATATAGAAAATAAACTTTTAATTAGTTCTCAATGTCCATTAATACTTCCCACCCATATTTTATTAGATGAGGCTAGAGAAAACGCACTAGGCAAAAAAGCCATAGGAACCACAGGAAGAGGGATAGGACCAGCCTATGAAGACAAAGTAGCAAGAAGAGCTGTGCATCTTATGGATTTATTAGATCCAGTGATATTTAAACAAAAACTTAGTAATCTTATGTCCTATCATAATTTTATTCTGGAAAATCTATATCAGGAAAAGACAGAAGACCCTGAGAAAGTTGAAGATTTATGGTTGTCATTTGCTGATACTATCAAGCCTTTTGTTACTGATACTACAAATGTAATTAATACCATGCTTAAAAATAAATCCAATGTTTTATTTGAAGGCGCACAAGGCAGTATGCTTGATATTGATCATGGAACCTATCCATATGTGACTTCATCAAATACAGTCGCAGGTGCTGCTTCAACGGGAACTGGAATTGGCCCAGGTGCATTTAATAAGATCTTAGGCATAACTAAGGCTTACACAACACGAGTGGGATCAGGCCCATTTCCCACTGAGTTGAATGATAATAATGGTAAACATCTTGCTGATGTAGGTGTTGAGTTTGGTGCTACCACAGGGCGTCCTAGACGATGTGGGTGGTTAGATATAGTTGCTTTAAGAAAAGCCATAATTAATAACTCTATATCACACTTATGTCTGACTAAATTAGATGTCCTAGATGGATTAGATGAAGTGCATGTAGCTGTAGAATATGAAATATCGGGAGAAAGATATTCAACAATGCCAAACATTAACAAAGAACATTTAATTAACTGTAAACCAATTTATAAAAAATTTGAGGGATGGAAAGAAACAACATCTGGAGTGACTACTATTGATCAACTCCCTAAACAAGCTAGGCAATTTATTTCTTCCATAGAATCACTGCTTTCAACTAAAGTCGCTTTAGTTTCTACTGGACCAGATAGAAAAAATATAATTGTTTTAGACGAAATTTTTTAATTAATGATTAAAGAATCTTGTATTTATGGAATTAATTCAGTTGCTGAAGCTCTTGAGTATGAATCAGAAAGGATAGTAAAAATATTCTTCGTAGAAAATCAAAAAAACAATAGAGTTAAATCGATTATAAGGCAATCAAATAAGAAAAATATCCTTTCAGAAGAGGTCACAAAAGAGTTTCTTGAAAACCTATTATCAACATCTAAGAACCAAGGTATAGCAGCGACCCTAATACAAAAAGATTATTTTGATGCGAAAACTGCTCTTCATTATTTGAAGAATATTGAATCACCTTTAGTGCTTATTCTAGATGATCTAGATGATCCAAGAAACATTGGAGCATGCTATAGAACGGCGAATGCGGTCGGTGTTGATATGGTAGTTGTTTCTAAAAATAGAATTTCACTAAACAGTCCTGTTATTAGTAAAGTCTCATCAGGAGCCTTTGAGTTAACTAATACTGCAATTGTTTCTAATATCGCCCAATTTATAGGTAAGCTTAAGAAAAATGGATTCTGGATTTATGGCTCATCGGATACAGCAAATAAAGACTATACAGAGATTGATTATGAAAGTAGCACAGTCATAGTTATTGGTTCAGAAGGAAAAGGGATGAGAGATCTAACAGCAAAGAAATGCGATCATACAATCAGAATACCAATGAAGGGACAAGTAGAGAGTCTAAATGTTTCAGTTGCTTGCGGAGTTGTACTATATGAAGTACTTCGACAAAGAGATTCTTTTTAGTTTGAATATTTATCTTAATTCTAGTAGGATCGCCAGTCTAAATTAATAACCTTGCTGCACTTATTTATATATGAGGTAGCTTAAACCAAAAGGGAAGACATGAGACATTATGAATTAGTTCTGCTGGTGCATCCAGATCAGAGTGACCAAGTACCTGAAATGATCAATCGTTATCAGGATACAGTGAAAAAAAATAATGGAATAATTCACCGTTCAGAGAACATTGGACGACTCCAGTTAGCTTATACAATCGAAAATATGCATAAAGCACACTATGTTATTATGAACATCGAGTGTGATGATAAAGTTATTAATGAGTTGGAGTCATCATTTAAATTTAATGACTCGATAATTAGGCATCTTTTAGTTAAAACAAAAAAAGCTGAGACTGAACCATCAAAGTTATTTCTCTCAAATAACAAAGACAGTGATTATAAGAAGAAAGAAACTGTTGATAAAAAAAGTAAAGAGCCTGAGGAGAAAAAAGCTGAGACTGTTGATGATCAGCCAATAGAGACAAAAGAATCTAAAGAAGAAGAAAATAAGGAAGAATCTTCTGGAAACGGTGAAGATGAAAATATAAAAGAAGAAAAAGTGGAAGAAGAAGATGAAAAGAATAAAGAATAAAAAAAAGGGTTTTAAACGCAAGAAGAATATAAATCGCAATAAGAATAAGTATTGTAAATTTACTGCTGAGGGTGTCGACCAAATCGACTATAAAGATATAGATACTCTGAAGAAATATATAACTGAAACAGGAAAAATCATTCCAAGTAGAATTACAGGCACAAAGAATCATTATCAAAAGCAACTGGCTATCGCTATAAAAAGAGCAAGACACTTAGCCTTATTGCCCTACACAGACCAACACTCTTAAAAAGGAATCAAATGGAAGTTATATTAAAAGAAGATATAAACAACCTTGGTACTCTTGGTGATGTTGTCTCAGTTAAACCGGGTTATGCTAGAAATTATTTGGTACCAAACGGTAAAGCTGCATTTGCCACAAAAGAAAATCTTAAGTTACTAGAGCAACAAAAAGAAGAACTCAAGCGCAAACAGGAAGAAGAATTAATAGTCACTAAAGAGCTGGCTTCTAAATATGAGAATCTGTCATTAACGATTGAAGCAAACGTTACTGAAGAAGGAAACTTGTACGGCTCAATAGGCACTATAGATATAGTAAATGCCGCTAAAGAAAAGGGCTTTGAGCTAGAGAGAAGCTTAATCGATTTACCTGATGGACCAATAAAAACTATTGGTGATCATGAGGTAAATTTAATCTTTCATGGTGAAATACAGGTTAAAATTAGAGTTCAAGTTGTTGGCGGTGAAGTTGCTATAAAAAATACTTTGGATTCTGAAGAAGAAGACGATAATATCGATGATCCTACTAAAGAAAATGAAATCATCGAAGAATCCGAATAAATGGCAAAGGCAGCTGAATCAAAACAAAAAATAGAGTCCCTAGGTCAATTATCGTTACCACCTCATTCCTCTGATGCTGAAGCAGCATTAATTGGTGGTTTGTTGCTGGATCCAGATAATCAAGCCTACGATAAAATTGCCGATATTCTCTCAGATAGAGATTTTTACCATCCAGAAAACAAACAAGTTTTTACAACAATACAACTACTCAAAGAACAATCAAAGGTCGCTGATTTATTAACAGTGTCAGATTACTTAGATTCAGGCAGTGATTTTGCAGAAAAGTCTTCAATAAATTATCTTAGCGATGTTGTTGAAAACACTGCAGGTAGCTCAAATATAATTGAATATGCAAGAATCATAAGAGAAAAAGCTTTACTCAGAGAATTAATTCAAATTAGTACCGATATTGCACAGAGTGCTTATAAACCTGAAGGTCGTTCGCCTTCAGAATTAGTAGATTTAGCTGAGTCAAATATCTTTGAAATTGCTGAAAGGGGCAGTAGAAATGTTGCTTTTTCAGAGATGAGTGACTTAGTTAAACAAACTTATGATGAGTTAGATAAAAGATCTCAAGGTGGAGGTGAAATTACAGGTGTTTCATCTGGATTTAGAGAACTTGACAACATAACCGCTGGTCTCCAAAGGGGTGAATTAATTATCATTGCAGGGAGACCATCTATGGGTAAAACAGCTTTTGCACTGAATATTGCTGAACACACTGCACTTGCAGATGATAATCCAGTTGCCATATTTAGCATGGAGATGTCAGCCAGTGCATTAGCTCAAAGGATGATTTCTTCACTTGGTAGAGTGAACGCTCATTCTATAAAAACAGGAAAATTAGAAGAAAAAGATTGGAATAGAATCGACGGTGCTATTCAACAAATTAAGAATGCACCTATTTATATTGATGACACTCCTTCACTAACACCAATTGAGCTTCGTGCAAGAGCCAGAAGGATTCAAAGAGAAAAAGGATTAGAATTAATCGTTGTTGATTATCTTCAACTTATGTCAGTACCTGGTAGTAATGAAAATAGAGCCGTTGAGATCTCAGAAATATCTAGAAATCTTAAAGCTTTAGCAAGAGAGCTTAATATCCCGGTTATCGCACTTTCGCAACTTAATAGGAGTGTGGAACAAAGAACAGATAAACGACCTCAAATGTCAGATTTAAGAGATTCAGGAGCTATTGAGCAGGATGCAGATTTAATAGCATTCATATATAGGGAAGAGGTATACGATAAAGAAACCGATAAAAAAGGCGTAGCTTTAATTGATATTGCAAAACAAAGGAACGGGGATATTGGTGAATTTAATCTTACCTTTTTAGGTAGATACACTAAATTTGAAAACTGGGTTCCTGAATACGAGCAACTTTAAGAGACAACTTTAAGCTGATAATCACCCTTCATATCTTTAATCTTAATAGTTTCTATTGCATTTTCTTTTGTGCTGATAATGCAAATTAAGTAATTACCTAGAGTAAATTCAGCATCAACTTCTGGAATGTAGCCTAGGTTTTCTAGAATTGCCCCGTTTATTGTTTTAGCTTCATCTATAGGTATTGTCCAGTTCATCATCTTATTAAGTACGCGAATGTTTGATGACGCATTAACAATAAAATAATCATCAACCTTTTTTGGCATTATTTCTTTATTCAGTTTTTTTGTTTCTTCAAGATAATCGCCAACAATTTCTTCAAAAATATCCTCAATTGTAATCAAACCTTGAATATTGCCATATTCATCTACAGCAAATCCTAATTTCTGATTGTTATTCTTAAACTCAACTAATTGTTGGCTTAGTGATGTTTTTTCAGGAATAAAATAGGGTTTGTTCATATATTTTTTTATCAATTGATTATCGTACGAACTTAAGTCAATTTCTTTTAAGAAAGTATTTAGGTTTAGAACGCCTTTAATATTGTCTAAAACATCTTCATAAACCGGTAAAGAGGAGTGAAAATTACCCTCAATAATTATTCTATTATTTTTATTTGTATTATTAAGGTCTATACCAATTATTTCATTATGTGGAAGCATAATGTCTTCAACTGTAATATTTCCAAGATCGAGCACCCCCATCATAATTTTCTGTCTATCAATAGACGTTTTTGTCATTCCATCAGCAATTAGTGTTTTTAGTTGATCTATTGACAATCTCTCATCATTTTTGTCTGGCTTAGAGTCTAGAATCTTGAGGATGATATTGGTAAAGAAGTTAATGAAAAAATATAAGGGCTTAAAAAGTTTAACTAATGGGTAATATAATCGACTGGCAGGAAGTGCAATTTTTTCTGGGAATAATGCAGCTAGAGTTTTTGGGGGAGATTCTGCGATGAGTAGTACTACCATAGTTAACAGAATAGTTCCTACTGCAACTCCTGTAGGGCCACCAATTTCCATTGAGATTACACCTACAATAGATGCAGCAACAAAGTTAACTAAATTATTACCAAAAAGGATGAAAGCAATCAATTTTTCTGGTTGCTTGAGAAGTTTTTCAGTTAACACAGCACTTTTGTTGCCCTTTCTGGCCAAGTGTCTAATGCGGTATTTATTTACCCTCATTAGAGCAGTTTCAGTTGCAGCAAAGAATGCTGACAGTATTAAGAGTATAGCTAGAAGTACAAATAGTGGTTCTAGCGGGATGTCATCGCTCAATTACAGCGACTCCTTTATTGTTCAATTAGTTACATTTTGATCAGTAGATTAAACTCTGTCAAGAAAACAATGTGGAACAATAATTAAAATTACCGTACAATTCCGCGCCATAGATACGATTAACTAATAATTTATTGTGGGACAAACAAAATGGTCAAAATAAGATTATCTAGAGGCGGCTCAAAAAAGCGACCTTTTTATCACGTAGTTGCTACAAATAGTAAAAGTGCACGAGATGGAAAGTACATCGAAAGGTTAGGTTACTACAACCCAGGAGCTACAGATAAAGAAGAAGACATTAATATTAATCAAGAAAGGTTAGCTTACTGGGAATCTGTTGGTGCCCAACTTAGTGATCGTGTAAAGAAATTAGTTAAACTTTTAGGTCTATCCAGAGAAGAAAGAGACGCCCAAATAAAGAACAAAATAGATAAAAAGCAACTCAAAAGACAACAATTAAAAGCTCAACAGGCAACCGAAGCTGAACCTGAAGCAGCCGAAGAAGAAGCTCCGGCTGAGGAGCCTGAGGCTGAAACCGAAGCTGAACCTGAAGCAGCC
>Ga0114932_10004758_pt1 | contig 12422 bp, 4 predicted proteins | sample 2SBtaG_2_FD_87286 | JGI IMG/M metagenome (GOLD analysis project Ga0114932, IMG submission 87286) | Deep subsurface microbial communities from Kolumbo volcano to uncover new lineages of life (NeLLi) - 2SBTROV12_ACTIVE470 metaG | ecosystem: Environmental > Aquatic > Marine > Volcanic ...
CAAGGGATCGATGTGAAGCAATCTTTGTCCAATACCATCATTCCCAACACAATGAGCGAGGAGAGGCTGGATGGACCCTACTATCAACACCAAATCAACCTAAAATCATTCAAGAGGATTAATAAGTATGCTCATAAAGCTAGACCGGCTAAATTGAGGTTTGATAAAGAATAATATAATTCATTTCTTTCTTTTTTAATTTATGAAATAATAGATCAAAGGCTGAGAAGTTGAAGAGGAGAGATTTCATAGAATCCTCTTCTTTCGATGAGAAATCATCCAAGAGTCTGGATTCAAGTATTCTAGGCGGCAGTTTAGATGGTAGGAGTAGCAGTGTAGGGTCTGATTTGGCTTCAAGATTGAAGGATGAGGAGAGGAAGAGAGATACGATCTCAATTCCTTCTGACTTTGATGTTTTGGAAGCTGCTAGGCACATATCCATGAAGAGACCCAACAGCAGAGAGTCAAGCTCTTCCCAACAATCCAATACCCAAGATGATGAGGATTTGTCTCTTCAAACCCACCCTATCTTGCAGCGGATGGAGGAGTGCATCGATCCGACCAGAGTTCACGAGAAGAATGTTCAGATCTTAATGGAATGCGAGAGAGTGAGTGAGATGCTTTCAACTTCACATGTCACCTTCTGCAAGTCTGGGAAGGATAGAACTGGTTTATTATTGTCTTCATTGTAACAATATTGATAAAGACTATCATGTAGGAATGGCGGTTACACTTCAGCAGTCCAGGTTGTTGGGAGAGAGGTTTGCTGGAGGAATGACAGATGAAAGGATCTTGAGAGACGCCACTACCATGAGACTGCTAGGGACAAGGAGGACTGTCTGTGAAAAGAATGTGAGTTGAATAAATTATATATTATATTTGGTATTATATTGACCTTCATATATCGTAGATTGGAAGGCCAACCTTCTCTATCAACAAAATCCAAATTCCTTTCATGCCCCCTTTGTACAGACCCCCTGTTGAAACATCAGAAGAACTCATCAGATCCACTATAACTAAAAATCTTACTTAACAACCTTGATCACATATAAATCGATTATTAATATAGAGTTACTGGTTTTTGTGGCGAGTTCTGAGGCTTTTAAAGATGGATACGAAAATTTGTTAAAAGTTCATTCTTTTTTTTATCAAATACCTCAACTTGTATCCCCTAAAACATATTATTTTTTATTTTTAAGACTAGAAATCGAGATATCCAATTTGGTATTATTGCTTGACATTGATTATATTCTGTTATCTTCTCATCTTAATAAAATATGAAAGATTTTTTGTGAGAACTTTTGATCATCATTTTGTTTTTTCGTGAATGTCTGGAAGTATTTGAAGAATATAGCTAATTTAGACATTCAAAATATAGCTATATATATACTTATTAGTACATTAGCTCTTTATTATTCTCAAAACTCTCAGATATTATTGCTTTTCAAATGATTTTAATTTCATTCCGTTTTGGCCTAAAAAAATAATATCCGTTTTTCGAAATAAAGTTAAGCTTTTCATCTTACTTCTATCATTTTATTGATAGATCATTCGTTAGATGAAGGGATTAGTGATATTAATAGCTCTCGGGATACAGCTAGTAGCTGTGTTTTCGGAGACTTGCCCAAATATGTGCAATGGCCATGGACATTGTGACAATGCTGACAGAGAGTGTGAGTGTTTTGATGGGTATATGGGGGGTGATTGTTCAGAATATATCTGTCCCTTTGGAGCCGCATGGGTAGACCAGGCTATAGGGGTGGATAACGCTCACAATGAGGCGGAATGTTCAAATAAAGGAACTTGTGATCGATCAACTGGAGTTTGTTCTTGCGAAGGTGATCGATTTGAGGGTCAGGCTTGTGAGAGGAGGAGTTGTCCCATGGACTGTAATGGGAGGGGTGTTTGTATGTCCATGAAGAACTTTGCAGAGGAGAAGGATGCGGGCGTGGGGACCGTTTATTCTTATGAATCGATTTGGGATTCAGGGATGATGTTTGGATGCAAGTGCGATGACGGGTTCTTCGGCCCTGACTGCTCCCTGAGAGACTGCCCCACTGGAGATGACCCACTAACTGGAACTTCCTCTGACCCAGATGGGAAGGAGTATAACGAAAGACAGACGGTTGAATGCAAGGCTACGGATGGAACCTTCACTTTGACCTTTCGAGGGTTCACAACCGCCAACATCCCCTACGACGCCTCCGAAGACGAGCTGAAGGCCTTCCTGGAAGCCCTCCCCTCCATCTCCTCCGACTACAGCGATGGGGTGACAGTGACTTACTCAGGGTCTCTTTCCCAAGCATGTTTATCTGGGGGAAATCAGATCACAGTTGAGTTCCTTCAAGATTTTGGAGATCTTCCTCTTATGGTTCCCAATGGAGATTCTCTCTCCCATTTCTCGGCCGCCACCACTGTAACCCTCACTGTCATCGAAACTGTCACTGGGAGCAAGGAGGATGAGTATTGCTCAGTGAGGGGGTTGTGCGATATAACGACGGGTGTGTGTACTTGTATGACAAATTGGGACACCTCGAATGGATATGGAGTGGCTGGGAGGAGAGGAGATTGCGGGTATGCCACAGTTTCCATCACCTCCTGTCCTGGGGAAATCACCTGCTCTGGACATGGAGTGTGCGAGGGGACTCCTACTTACACATGCTTGTGCTCTAATGGGTGGCAAGGGACAGATTGTTCAGAGATGGTGTGTCCTTCTGGCAAGAGTTGGTTTTCCCTCCCCTCCACCTCAGACACAGCCCATGACACAGAAGCGGAGTGCTCAGACATGGGAACTTGTGACAGAGCTAGTGGGTCTTGTACATGTATGGAGGGGTATGAGGGATCAGCTTGTGAGAGGATGAGTTGCCCTGGTGATCCAGCCTGTTCTGGGAATGGTCAATGCTTGTCAATGGCTTTGTTGGCTGAATATGCAGAAGAGAATGGAGATGCCGCTGATTACACCTACGGAGAAACCCCCAACGACCCTCTCACTTGGGATGCAGAGAAGGTGAGAGAGTTCATTCTATTAGTAGTAATGAGATGATTTTATTCATTTTATGTTTAATTTAATTGTAGATTCAAGGGTGTTTGTGTGACGACGATTGGCATGGCTTTGACTGCTCCCTCATGACTTGCTTGGTTGGAGATGATCCCCTCACAGATGACCAGGTGGATGAAGTTCAAGCCTTCGAATGCGAGGAGGACGATCAAGATGGATCCGAGGTGCTCCAGTTCACATTCAGGCAGTATTCCACCTCAACTTTGACTTGGGATTCAACCCCTTCTGAGCTGGAGACAGCTTTGGAAGCTCTCACTTCCATTTCAGATGTGACTGTCGCCTCCTCCTCCTCCACCCTCTGCTCCTCCTCCGGCAACTCCTTCTTTGTCACATTCCTAACCGAGCACGGGGATGTCCCTCTCATCCAGGTGTCCAACGAGAACATCGAGTCCATCACTGTGGGGGAGCTGACGAAGGGAACCAAGGAGGAGTCGCCTTGTTCGGGAAGAGGATTATGTGACACAACAACTGGCCAATGCTCCTGCTTCACAGGATTTGGATCATCAGACGGGAAAGGGGGAAAAGGAGAGCTACTAGACTGTGGATATAAAGAGGCTATCATTGCTGGGTCTGAATAGAGCCGAAAAAGACCGATAGAGTAAAAATTAGAAAAAATACAAATTGTGAAAAAAACAGCAAAAACTGTTTTCCTGTTCAACTTGTTCGTTTAATTACTGAACCTTTATTAATTATATTATTGATGATGCTATCTTAAGGAACCTTTATGTTACTATTGTTATCAATGAGTTATGACCATAGTTTAATATATTATGTTGCTAAATTGCTTTGCGAAAATGTCTCATAGAAATCTCATCTTCGTTTCGCGAAAATTAACTGATATAATAGAGAGATATTACATTAAGATTATTCTCAACCTATCTACATTTGCATTATCCCTTAGAAAATTTCATTTATTCCTCATTTTCTTGTGATTTTATAATAGATTTATCGATTTTGTGAACAAAATCTTGATAACATTGGATGGCCAACAACAACAATTATGACGATTTTCTATCCGAGTTTGAGTATATTGCCTAAAAATGATCCTTGAAATATCAATAGGGACTTAGAGTCTTCTCAACCTCAATTTTTTCAATTGAAAAAGAAGAAGATTGCTTCACTTCGAGGTGAGTTCATAATCAACACTCATTTTCAAAACGATTGCTTTTTCCAAATTTCTTTCATTTTCTCATGATCCCTTAGCTTCAATCAATGCAAGAAGGACTCTATCCGCACCAATAGAGGACGATAGTATTGATTATGAAATTCCTAGCGAGTCAGCCCTTGAGGAAGGAATTAAGTTTTTGATGAAACCTTTCATTTTGACATTCTCATTTTTTCGTTTTTGTAGTTCATCACTGTTTTTCACGTCTATTAAGGCAAAAAACACCCCCCAGGAAATCTTATACACGAAAAATAAGTATTTTAGAACATCTCATTTGTTAGCCCCATCTGAGAATGAGAAGGAGTACTTCACATCGTCCGTTTATTCCCAGGGATCTCCATTCGATTATTCAACTCCTTCAGACAGGATAGGGACGCTCTACACCCCCTCCTGCAGATTTCTGAAGATGAAGAAAGCTAAGGACATCGCCCATTCGCTTCCTTATACATCCACCAAGAAGAAGAGTGTGGGAAAAAAGAAGAAGAACTCTTCTGCTATGTCAAGAATGGCTCCCAAGGCTTTTAAACTTGCTGATGAGATCTCCACAATCCCAACCATCCTCTCCCTAGAGACAGATGAGGAGGGGGGAGACAAACTTCTTCCTGTGGAGGAGGAGGAACTTGTGTATCCTGATGTTGGATCTCCAACTGCAACTCGGCAGAGGATGATGTTTGAGAGGTCTTCTTCTCCCAACCACCTGATGAGACCAACACCAAATACCACCAACCATCAACAACAACAACACAATCAAACTGCCCCACTCCTCAAGGAGGAATTTGTATGGGAGCCAGAGCCCATCCAAGTGAAGAACAAGGATGCGGGGAGGGACGTCTGTGAGCTGTTGGATGGGTTATCTCCATTCCAGGTGTTGATGAGACGAGCTTCTTCAAATGCTTGCTTTCAGAAGGAAGTGGAGGATGTGAAAGAGAAGGGTTGCCCCACAGCGAGTGGAGCTGGAGATACAGAGCCTGTTTTAGGGTTACAGGAGTATTTAGTAGAGGGGATTGTAGCTAGAGTGAATGGGGATGAGTTTGGGTCTCTTGGGGATGAGGTGGTTGTCAAAGAGTTGAAGATTGTGAATGATATGGGAGAGGAAGCTGTCTGCTCTTCCATGATCGAATATCAGCTCAAGGACCCATTCTACAATAGAGACACTCATCTTGATTATGAGATGCTATCCATCCAACCCCATTGGTGGACCAATAAGGAGTATCAGCTGAGGGAATGGAGGGTGTTGAGGAAGACAGGAGTGAGATCTTGTGATATTCTTCAAGTGTACAGAAGCTTGGACACCTGCCTCATGACCTACGACCCCCTCATGCAGGAAATGCAGAATATCTGGTACTTTGATACCCTTCCACCAGTATGGGTGCAATCTTTAGGACCTTCTGCCAACTTACCTTTCGAGAAGCTGAGATTTTCGGATGTTGGAGATTTGGATTTGATTTCTGACCTCCCAATGTCGATCGATTCCTTCGTTGCTAGAGTAGAAAGAAGAGCTACAGACCTCAGAGATGCCCTCGGAGATTGTTGGTGTGGGATTGTTGGGTCTAGAGTTGTGGATTATATCACCCAGTTTGATATGGCGGTTTGGGGAGAGGTGACAATTGACCCTCCTTTATACGATGAGAAGGGGTCGAAGGTTACAAATCATACTCAAGAGGAGAATGCCCTCAACCCACTTCACCAGCAGCTTTTGGACCATAGAATCAAGACTGAGCAATTAGGGTTAGGTAATAGCAACAGGGATATGAATCAACTTGATTTTTTGAATCAACAGATTGATGAGGAAGGTGAAGAGTATCGATACGTGGATAGACTGACCACTTTATTGGATGGACTCAATGCTCACATGTCACTCCAACTTCGATCTTTATGCCAAGATTCCCTCGAGGAACTTGCTTCCTTTTTTGAATCTTTTATTGCTCAAGATTCTAATGGTGGATCTGTTTTCGATATTTCTGTCATCTTGGTGAGTGAGGATGGTGAATGGGATGAAAATATTAGTGGAGGTCTCAATCAACTTGAACCTCCTTTAAAAGTCTCCATCCAGCCCTCCCTAGAATCCATTAAAGAGCACATCGACACTATCCTCCAACAGATGATCCTACCAACCCATTCCTTCCCCTCCATTGACGATAAGATCTTGGGTGAGTTGGACGATGAGGAGGGATCGGAGGAGAGGAGGGGTAGGATGTCTGAAATGAGAATAGCCGGTGTTCAAGAGGATGAGGAGGTTGTTCAGATTGTGAGAGACAGGATCTTCTCAGTTTTAGAAGAACAATTTGAGGGGCCAGCTAAACTTCTGGAAGGATTTAATATTTTTGAAGAGGTTTTAAATGGTGATCTAAGAAATAAGGTGGAGGAAGCTTTAGATGAGCGAGAAGAAGAGGATGTGATCACTATTGATGCTCTCCAACCTCTAAGTTTATTGGCAATTGAGCTTCAAAACCTTTATGATCAAGTGAATTCTGTCACTGAAGATATCATTCATTATCCTATCTTCTCATTGCATACAACCCCAGTAAAAAATTCTCTTCATCAGGTGATTCATGATGTTCAGGAGATCATGTCCTCCACCATCATGTCTGATAACAGACTTCAAATGATCGAGCTCAATTCAAAATACCAAGAGATGGCCAACTCGTTAGTGAAGGAACCACTAGACTCCGCAGAACTAAAAAATCTACAAGATTATGCAACTCAATGCACCAAATCTCTAGATGCCTTGTTAGATCAGTACACAAGCGATGTGTTATCTAGATCTTTATTCCTTCAAGAATTTAATTTTAAGATTTCAAGGGAGGACTTGCAAGTGTTTTACACAACCTTCCATTGGCCGACCAACATCCAAGAATACCTAAAGAGAAGCTATGAAAACCAGCAGGATAGAAAAAGGGATTTTGAGGACTTGTTGGAGGAGGATACGAGCAAATTGGAGAATGAATTGTCTGAATTACAAAAGAGAGTTGACACTGTTGCTGATAATTCTCAAATTGAGCAATTTAGGAAGATTGTAGAAAGAATTGGGAGCATTCAAAGGGAATTGGAGGATAAAGAAGAGAGAGCTTATGAGGTTGAAGAGACAGAAACCTTGCTTGAAATTCCCAAGACTCATGCTGTTCAAAGGGTTCAGGATCTTCAGAAGTCTTTGGAACCACTTTCTAAGCTTTGGAGCACAATTCAAACTTTCATTGAATCCTCTCAATCTTGGCATGAGAAACCATTGGCAGATGTGAATTCAGAAGAAGCTGAACGAGCTGCTGAGGAGCTGTTGGGTGAGCTGTATTCTGTTGGGAAAGTGTTAACTCAAGCTGGGGATAAGCGATCTGTGGCTAAGAGCATCACAGAATCAATGCAAAATGAGATCAAGGAATTGATCCAAGAACAGGTCCCTCTTATGCATCTCATTTGTAACCCAGGATTGAGGGGTAGACATTGGGAAAATATCGCAAAAATAACTGGAATTGATATTCCTGTCCATCAGCTCAAGCAGGGTGAAGGTGAGAAGAAGGAAGGGTCTGAGGGTGGAGAGGAAAGTGGATACTTCACTTTAAGTATGATGTTGGATTTGGAATTGCAACAAAACATTGGTGATATTGAAGAAGTTTGCGTTTCTGCATCCAAAGAGTTTGGTTTAGAGAAGGCTATGGATAAAATGGAGGAGGAGTGGCAGCCTCTTCAATTTCAAACCAAGGATCATAGAAATTCAGGCACTCAGATCATCTATGACATTGATGAAATTCAACAAATTCTGGATGATCAAATTGTGAAAACCCAAGCAATGAGAGGATCTCGATTTATCAAGCCATTTTTGGCTAGAATTCAAGTGTGGGAGAAGATTCTAACAGACTTGCAAGATATCTTAGATAATTGGTTAAAAATGCAGGCTACTTGGTTGTATCTCGAGCCTATATTCGGTTCTGATGATATCATGAAGCAAATGCCAACGGAAGGGAAGCTCTTTAGAGGGGTTGACAACACCTGGAGGGAACAAATGAAATTGACTGTAGAAGATCCTGCTGTTTTATCTGTCGCTCAAAGACCTGGATTTTTGGATAGTTTAATGAATGCAAATGAGACGTTAGAGACAATTCAGAAGGGGTTGAATGATTATTTGGAAACCAAGAGATTGGCATTCCCCAGATTTTTCTTCTTATCAAATGATGAGTTGTTAGAAATTTTGAGTGAAACTAAGGAGCCTAGAAGAGTTCAACCTCACCTGAAGAAATGCTTTGATGGGATCTCAAAGTTGGAGTTTCAGGATAATTTGGACATCACAGCTTGTTTTGATCCTGGTCAGGAGAAAATTGAGTTCCCTTTTAAAGCTGTGAACCAAAGAGTGATCAACCCTAATGAATCGGGAGGGAATGTTGAAAAATGGTTAATTGAAGTTGAGGCCATCATGAGAAAATCTATAGCTTACTTGATTGACCAATCAGTGGCTGACTATCAAACAAAAGAAAGATTAGATTGGATCCAACTTTGGCAAGGTCAGGTTGTTTTGGTTGTTTCTCAATATCAATGGGTTTTACAAGTGGAGAAGGCGATTACTGATGGTGTTGAGCTTGGAGATGGAGTTGGATTGGAGAAGTTGTATGAGCTTTTGAGGGATGGAATTCTTGAAACTGTTATGCTTGTGAGAGGTGATTTAAAAAAGAGTTTAAGGACAACTCTTCAGGCGGCCATTGTATTGGATGTTCATAACAGAGACACAGTAAGTGAACTTGCTGAGTTGAAGGTAACATCAATCACAGACTTCGATTGGTTGGCTCAACTTCGATATTACTGGAGGAAGGAGGGAGAAAGTGCTAAAACTGGAAAGCCTGATAGTGTTGTTTGTAAAATGATCAATGCTTGGCAAAATTATGGAAATGAGTATGTAGGAAACAATGGACGACTTGTCATCACCCCTTTAACTGATCGATGTTACAGAACTTTGATGGGAGCTATTCATTTAAATTTAGGAGGAGCTCCTGAAGGACCAGCTGGAACTGGGAAGACAGAAACTGTGAAGGATTTAGGGAAGGCTCTGGCTATTCAAACAGTTGTGATGAATTGTTCAGATGGGTTGGATTATTTGGCAATGGGGAAGTTCTTCAAAGGGTTGGCTTCCTCTGGAGCTTGGGCTTGTTTTGATGAGTTTAATCGAATTCAGTTAGAAGTCTTATCAGTCATTGCTCAGCAGATTTTATGTATCCAACAAGCTAAAGTGAGGCAAGTTGATATGTTTGTGTTTGAGGGGACGAATCTCCCTCTTATCCCTACCTGTTGTCCTTTTATCACAATGAACCCTGGGTATGCAGGAAGAGCTGAACTTCCTGATAATCTAAAGGTTTTATTTAGAACTGTGGCTATGATGGTTCCAGATTATGCAATGATTGCAGAAATCATCCTCTATTCCTTCGGATATGAGAATGCTAAGCCTTTGGCTGTTAAGATTGTGAGTACCTACAAGTTATGTTCTGAGCAACTTTCATCCCAGAGGCATTATGATTATGGGATGAGGGCTGTGATGGCTGTCTTAAGAGCTGCTGGGAATCTCAAGAGATCAGATGGCCATTTACCTGAGGATGTCCTTCTTCTTAGAAGTATCATTGATGTCAATCTTCCAAAGTTCCTAAGTCCAGATGTCCCCCTTTTTAAGTCAATTGCCTCAGATTTGTTCCCAGGTGTTGAGGTTGAGCCTCCTGATAGATCTGAGATGAGAAGTGCATTTGAGTTGGCTTGTGAAAATCAAAACTTACAACCAGTTGAGTATTTCTGGAGGAAGATGGTGGAAGTTTATGAGATGATGATTGTTAGACATGGATTTATGATAGTTGGAAACCCTTTTGGAGGGAAAACTTCATGTTGGAAAACTTTGAAGGACACCTTGGAAATTTTACATGAGAGATACCCTGAGGATTCCAAATACACAAAAGTGTTGCCTTTTGTGATGAATCCAAAGGCTATCACTCAAGGTCAGTTATATGGTCAATTTGATGAAGTTTCACATGAATGGAGTGATGGGGTCTTGGCTATTCTCTATCGAAATGCGGCACAGAACAAGATTGGTCAGCCAGAAGATAGGAAATGGATGTTGTTTGATGGTCCAGTGGATGCAATTTGGATTGAGAACATGAATACAGTGTTGGATGATAACAAGAAGTTGTGTTTAACAAGTGGAGAGATCATTGCTATGTCTGATGTGATGTCTATGATGTTTGAACCTATGGATCTTCTTGTTGCCTCACCTGCAACGGTCTCTCGATGTGGGATGGTGTATCTTGAACCAGAAATGCTTGGATGGAGACCGATTTTGAAGTCTTGGCTGCATGAAAGAAGCGCTCCTACATTACAAGAATTGGAAGTTATGGCTAATACTGATGTAGAAAACGCTTCTCCTGATCCATTCTTCTATTTAAATGAGGATGAACAGCAGTTAATAGTGGAATTGTTTGATTGGTTGATCGAACCTTGTATTTGTTTCATTCGAAGAGAGGGGACTGAGATGGCACCAACAGTGGACACAAGCTTAGTTCAATCGCTCATCAACTTATTGGAGGGCTTCCTTTGCTCTGATATTCAAGAGAAACTTGGGAACACAGGAGGGAAGAAGAAGAAGAAATCGAAGGATGAGGGGCCTGAACATGGCTGTAGATCAGAGGATGCTCGTGTATTAAAGATGAGAAGACAGCATATTGAATGTGACTTCCTCTTTTCTCTCATTTGGTCGGTTGGGAAATCTGGGAATCAAGAGACTCAAAAGAGATTTGGTGTTTTCTTGGAGGAACTTCTCGTTGATTTTGAGACTATTAAATCAAGATATTCATCCGTTATTACAGCTTTAAAGATGAGGGAATGGGAGTTACCTAACTTGGAAGACACTATTCATGGTGGAAGTTTGATTCTCCCCATCAATGCCTTGGGATCAGAATGCTACAATGTGTTTTATGATGGATCTGAGGGGAAGTGGAAGGCTTGGGAGGAGAGATTGGCGAAATATGAAATCGCACCAAACACCCCCTACAATTCGATTGTTGTACCAAATATCTTCACTGCCCAATACAACTACCTTTTGTCTCTACTTCTACCAAGAAGGAAACCTGTTTTGATTTGTGGACCAACTGGAACAGGAAAATCGGTTTATGTGAATAACACAATCACCAAAGACCTCCCTCAAGATCAATTCAAAGCTTTAACTCTTGGATTTTCTGCTAAAACTAGTGCCAATATGACTCAAGATATTATTGATGGGAAGTTGGACAAGAGGAGGAAGGGGGTGTATGGTCCTCCACTTGGTCAAAAATGTATCATTTTCGTGGATGATTTGTCTCTCCCAGAAGTGGAGGAGTATGGAGCTCAACCACCAATCGAACTTCTTAGACAGTTCATGGGATATGATGGTTGGTATGATCTGAAGGAAAATACTTGGAGATCCATCATTGACACAGTTTTGGTTGCTACAATGGGACCTCCAGGAGGTGGGAGAAACTTTATCACACCTCGATGTGCACGATTTTTCAACTTGTTTTGCTTCATGGAGTTTGATGATGCATCTCTTGTTCGAATTTTCTCAACCATTGTAGATTGGCATTTATCAAGCCATGCCTTTTCAAATGATGTAAAAAATCTCACTCAATCTATTGTTGGGGCTACCTTGGATACATACACGGCATCTATGGAAAACTTATTACCAACCCCAACCAAAAGTCACTACACTTTCAATCTGAGAGATTTCTCAAGAGTCATTCAAGGAATTTTACTTCTCATGCCATATGATGGATTCAAAAAAGAGGGGATGATTAAACTTTGGTGTCATGAAGCACTTCGAGTTTTCAATGACAGATTGGTGTTCGATGAAGATCGAGAATGGTTCAACTCCCATTTAGATAGAGTTCTTCCTAATCATTTTGGAGTTCGATTTTATGATTTGTTTAAGGATATGGATGAAGATAACAAAGGGGAGATTGAGTGGTCTGATCTCCGTAAATTATTCTTTGGGGGGTATATGTCAGAGGATGGGTCTGGAAAATATGAGGAGGTTGGAGATTTGGATGCGTTGCAAGAGAAGATGGATGACTATTTAAGAGAATACAACACCCAATCTAGAAAACCAATGGAACTTGTGTTATTTAGATTTGCCATTGAACATATTTCCAGAATTTCAAGAATCATTGGGATGCCCGGTGGCCATGCTCTACTTGTTGGTGTTGG
>Ga0114932_10004759_pt1 | contig 12422 bp, 9 predicted proteins | sample 2SBtaG_2_FD_87286 | JGI IMG/M metagenome (GOLD analysis project Ga0114932, IMG submission 87286) | Deep subsurface microbial communities from Kolumbo volcano to uncover new lineages of life (NeLLi) - 2SBTROV12_ACTIVE470 metaG | ecosystem: Environmental > Aquatic > Marine > Volcanic ...
AAGCAGTGTTTCCAGATAACATGAGTGGTGTTGCGCGGGTGGCCCTTGCCGGTGGTAGTAGTTTTGAGGAAATGGTGGTCACGCCAAAAGGTGAGCCAGATAATTTTCTTAGCACGGACGAAATGCTGGGTAAGTTCAATACGCTGGTTGCGCCTTATCTTGCTGAATCGCAACGAACGTTACTCTCTGACACGTTATTGACGCTCAATGAAGAAACCGACACCAAGGGATTATTAATCTTGACGCGGCCACTGGGTGAAGATGGTTTGAAGGTTGCTCAAGTCGCAGGATGAAAAGCTAATGACTGTTGTTTCAAGAGAAATTGGGCCTAATCGTTATCGCGAATCGTTTGGTCGTTATTTCGATGATTTTACGGTTGGCGATGTTTACGAGCATCGGCCTGGTCGCACCATTAGCGAGGTTGACAACACTTGGTTTACGTTGCTGACCATGAATACGCACCCAGTGCATTTTGACCAAAATTACGCAGCGGACAGCGAGTTTGGACGAACAATAGTGAATTCTTGCTTGACATTGTCAGTTGTCGTCGGAATGAGTGTCAGTGATCTTAGTCAGAAAGCGATAGCCAACCTTGGCTGGGACCATATCAAGCTGACAGCACCTGTTTTTCCCGGTGACACCTTGTATGCTGAATCTGAAGTATTGGCCAAGCGGGAGTCAAACAGCCGACCTGGTCAGGGTATTGTGACCGCCAAAACTATTGGGAAAAAAGCTGATGGCACAGTCGTGATGTCCTGCGAGCGCTCGTTTCTCGTTCCGAAAAAAGGGCAGGAGAGGGATGGGTGAGAGTAGATCGCGTTATAGGTGTGTCCCATGACTAATATGACCAATCGATCAAATGAGGAAGAGGCGCTGATCCTCGATACTATTGATCGTTTCCTTGAGCGGGACGTTCGACCGCACGCGCATGAACTAGAGTCGGAGGACTGCTACCCCGAAGACATCGTATCGAAAATGTGTGAACTTGGCCTTTTCGGCGCGACGATTTCTCAGGAGTATGGTGGTCTAGGGCTGTCGGCTAGCACTTATGCCCAAATTGTAGAGCGGGTGTCTGCTGTTTGGATGTCCGTTAGCGGCATCTTCAATTCGCATTTAATTATGGCAGCAGCAGTCGAGCGTTTTGGTACTGAGGAGCAGAAACGGATGTACTTGCCTCGGTTCGCGGCAGGGGAAATTCGGGGGGGTGTCGCCCTAACAGAGCCGGATTGTGGCACGGATCTCCAAGCTATTCGAACGCGCGCCCAGCGTGATGGCAGTGATTACGTTATCAATGGCACGAAGAGCTGGATCAGTAACAGCGTTGAAGGCGGTATCCTGGCGGTGTTGGTCAAGACAGATTCAACTGCGGAACCGCGCCACCGGGGAATGAGTTTATTGCTGGTTGAGCGTGATCCCGGGTTTCAGGTAGCTCGACGTCTCAAAAAGTTGGGTTACAAGGGAATCGATACGGGAGAATTAATTTTTGAGGATTGTCGTGTGCCAGCGGATCGTTTAATTGGAGGTGCCGAGGGGCGTGGACTGCAGCAAATTCTTGGGGGTCTCGAGCTGGGTCGTATTAATGTGGCCGCCCGGGGCGTAGGTATTGCGCGGGCTTGTCTAGAGGAATCAATCGCCTATGCCCAGGTTCGCAAAACGTTTGGCAAAGCCATTGGCGAACATCAGGCGATTCAGATCAAACTGGCCGATATGGCAACGCGGGTTGAGGCAGCGCGGTTGCTCACCGAATCTGCGGCAGAAGCGTACGACACTGGTGAGCGCTGTGATATGGAGGCAGGAATGGCTAAGTTATTTGCTTCGGAAGCGGCTATCAGTAACTCGATGGATGCGATGCGCATTCATGGTGCTTACGGTTATTCCAAGGAATTTAATATCGAACGTTATTATCGTGATGCCCCGTTGCTCGCTATTGGCGAGGGAACTAATGAATTACAGCGCATCATCATCGCAAAGCAATTGATCGAGCGACATCGGGTATAGCGCCCCTGTTGCTTTAAGGCTACAAGAATATGTTGCCACTTGACTCGCTTCGTGTCATCGCTGTCGAGCAATATGGCGCGGGTCCTTTTGGCACGTTGTTTATGGCTGATCTAGGCGCCGAGGTTATCAAGATTGAAAACCCCCATGACGGGGGCGATATGGCCCGGTCGGTGGGGCCCGATTATCTTGACAATGGAGAGAGTCTTTTTTTTCATGCCTTCAATCGCAACAAGAAGAGCGTGACGCTTGATCTGTCTAAGGACACAGCGCAAGAAGTACTGCATGACCTCGTTGCTCGTTCTGATGTGCTGTGCTCTAACCTGCGCGGTGATGTGCCTGGAAAGCTAGGACTGACTTTCGAGCATTTAAAAGAACACAACCCGGCGATCGTTTGTGCGCATTTGAGCGCGTATGGCCGTACCGGGGCGCGGGCTGACTGGCCTGGTTACGATTATTTGATGCAGGCCGAGGCTGGGTATTTGTCATTAACCGGAGAGCCTGGCGGACCACCTGGACGCTTTGGCCTTTCCGTCGTTGATTTCATGACCGGTCTGGCGTTGGCTTATGCGGTGCTTGCCGGCGTAACAGCAGCAAGAGCGAGTGGAATTGGGCAGGAGTTGGACGTCAGTTTGTTCGATGTCGCTTTGAGTAATACCAATTATTTGGCGGCGTGGTATCTCAATACCGGTCGAAAACAGGGGCGATTGCCGCGTTCAGCTCACCCATCTCTCGTGCCTTGCCAGTTGTACAAAACAAAAGATGACTGGGTTTTTCTGATGTGTAACAAAGAGAAGTTCTGGCCTCTCTTGTGCGATGTCTTGGGTAAGGAAGAATGGAAATTCGATTCCAGGTTTTCCACCTTCAAAGAGCGGTTGCTTCACCGCGATGTTATTACTGACTTGCTAGACGAAGCGTTGTCTGCCGAAACGACAATGGAATGGCTGGATCGATTTGCCGGTATCGTGCCGGCGGCACCAGTGAATAGCATTGATCAGGCATTAGAGAATCCATTTGTTACGGAGACTGGACGTCTTCAGACCCTAGAGCATCAGCAGCATGGGGCCTATCGGTTAATCGCCAATCCCATTCGCACTGCGGGTGCGGAGACACCCGCAGTGCCAGCCCCAGTCCTCGGTGAGCATACCGATGCCGTACTGGCTGAGTTGGGATACAGTCCAGATAAGATTATGGCGTTACGTGCGGCAGGGATTGTATGAATAACACGCAATCGATAACTCACGGATTTGTTATGGCAGCAATAATAGACAATTAGGAGCAGGGAGGTAGCCCAGATGACCAAGCAGTTACCTATTGGAATTCAGTCCAACGGCATAAAGCATGCTCATGCCGATTCGATGCCGTCTATCGACACGCGTTTCGCGATGGTTCGCGAAGCCGGCGTGTTTGATTACGTGGACAAAACGCCAGATACTCATGAGATTGCCGAGTTTGAAAAGGCCAGTGAGAAATATGGCCTCCCCGTGCGCTGCGGGGGTTGGTTTTACGTATTCGGTCGTGATGAAACACTGCTTAAGAAGAATTTGGAAACTGCAAAGCAACTCGGATCGCTCGACCACAATACGCAGATCATGGCATACAAAGAGGATGGACAGCTGGTCAGTGATGAGGAGGTCATCGAATTTTACGAAGCGGCCCTTGAGTACGGTGAACAACTGGGAGTGCGACCGTGCCTCGAAGTTCATTGCAATATGTGGTCGGAAGATTTTCGGCGGGTTGAGGCTGTGGGTAAGCTGGCCGAAGCGAGAGGATTAACGTATTGTTTAACGCTAGACCATAGCCATGTAATTTTTAAAATCGACAATCCGGAAGAACAGGAGATATTTGATATACGTGGAGATGTGGAGTCAGGTAAGTTGATCCTTGATCCATTCGCGGATGGCAGCGTCTGCAAGGCTTGGATTGACGCAGGATGGGTGGGGCATTGTCATGCACGCTCGACGGTACCGAACAATCCGAGAAATCTCGATGCCGTCGATGATCAAGGTCGACATGGCCGTGGGATACAGTATCCGTTCGCGCCGCCCGCACCAGGTATTTATCACTCGCCCTGGGACCCCGTTCAATTAGAACCGTGGAAAGAAGTAGTACGCCAGTTGATGACGTATCACGCTCATCATGATGACAGCGCGTTGGGGCAAATTAGTACTGAATTTATTCCAGCTCTGGATTACGGTGAGGGTTGTCGTTATTCGCTGTTCGAGCAGGGGATTGCTTGTGCGAGTTGGATGCGTGAAACGTGGAATGGCATCATCTCGAGTTAACTGCCCGAGGGGAACGATGCGAAATGATGGAAGGTTTGATCTTTTCAGTCTTGCCAGATGGTGGGGTTTGCGAGTTGTGTTGCCAGGGCTTTGCCAGCGGCCTCCAGTAATTGCACACCTTTCTCCGCAGTGGCCGCCGCGGGCACACCGATCACACCGCTGTCGCTCCAGTCTTTGATAGGACGCCAGCGATAGATGCCATTTTCCGCGCCAAGACCATCGGTTGGTGGTTCGAATGTAGCGATGATTTGTTGATCAACCAGATCGGGACGCAGTGCAAGCAGCATGGAGGTTTCCGCTTCACCAGCATGGCGAATCGTCTGTTGAGCTTCTAGAATGTTGTTGAATTCCTTTTCGGCAACGTGCCAATAGGTGGCGCATGCAACGGTAGCATTGAGTTCAAGCGTGAGTTCGGCGCTAATGACGGTGAGGGCTGCGATATTTCCTCCGTGGCCGTTGATCAGCGCGATCCGCACGAAGCCATGTTGTTGAATCGACCGGCATATACAGCGTATGACCGATCGGAAAGTGTCAAAATCAAGCGTTAACGTACCGCCGAAGGACATGTGATGTTCTGCGAGTCCACTCCATATGGTTGGGGTAACCGTCACTGCTACTGAATTGGCCATGTATACAGCGGCACGTCTACACACCTCACCGGCGAGTAATGCGTCAACCTGGACTGGTAAGTGAGGGCCATGTTGTTCGATCGAACCGATCGGCACTATGACGATAGCATTCTCGGTCGCCAACTGGCGAAGTTCCGATGCTTTGAGGTTGCACCAGGCGGTTTCTTTTTGCATCAGATGACCTCGGCGTTAGTACTTAAGTAGGCCACTCGCTGGCGAGGTGAAACAAGCAATCGCCGCGTTGACATTGAGTCGGAATTCGTTTGCAAACGACAACACCTTCGCCGGTAAAGTGGGCGAGCACCGGCTCTCGAGCGGGGCTTACGGGAAAGTGAATGGCAGCTGCTATATCACCGGCGCTGACTTCATCCCCGAGAGTCACCAAGGGTTCGTAAAGACCATCTTCTGGCGCATACACATAATGCTCTTGACCTTTAATCTCAAGGTAGCGGGGTGATGTTGGTGCGTCAATATAGTCTGGTAGATGCTCTATGAGGTCGAATGCATGTAATGCGCGTCGTAGCCCGTGCTCGCAGATGCGCAACGTTTCGGGTGTCACTGTTCCGGCGCCGCCAAATTCAGAGCACAACAAGAGCACGCCTTGACGGCGTGCCGCTTCGGCTGAGTGATCTGATCCTTCTTCATGCATCACATGATTGAACGGCGCACCGAAAGCGTCAGCCAGTGTTTGTTCTACTGGATGGATGGTGCCATCCGACTGCAGAAGTACCTGAGTGGCGGGAAGATAATACAGAGAGGAGCCTCCTGAATGGAGGTCAATGAGCAGGTCAAAATGCGGCAGTAGTTCTTCCTCGATCATATGGGCAATCATGGCGGTCGGTGTACCTTCTGGATCACCGGGGAAACTTCGATTCAGGTTTCCTTCGTCAATGGGTGACGTTCGTCGACCGGCTTTAGCGGCGGGGAAGTTGGACATCGGCAGCAAGAGAAGATGCCCATGAATGTCCTTGTGCTGCAGTTCACGGGCCAGTCGAGAAACCGCAATTTGACCTTCGTACTCGTCCCCGTGGTTGCCTGCCATAATCAATACGCGCGGCCCTTCGCCATGGCGTATAGATACGGCCGGCATCGGCAGCCAGCCGTAGGCCGAGCGATGAACCGAATGGGGTATACGCAGACAACCGATTTCCTTGCCTTGTGCGGTCAGGTCAATGTCGGGTGTAATTTTTGAGCGGGCAAACTGCATGTCGCAATAGTAGCGGATCGACGGTTCTTGGCACAGTACCTGGTCGTTCGATGCTGCCTATGGCCTCTCGATAGGTGGGTTAGATTGATGGTAGTGTCAGTTTGTATTGTTGGGGTAGGGTCTCAAGTTCGCCTGGGTTCGACATAAACACAACAGTCTGGAGATGAGCGATGAATAGCAGTGATCTTTGTTTTACCTCTGCGATGGATCTTGCGCGGGAGTATCGGGCCGGCACCTTGTCGCCCGTCGAAGTGGTTGATGCGATTCTGGATCGTATTGACGGATTAAATTCGGTGCTGAACGCATTTCTGACAATCACTCCTGACCGGGCACGGGAGGAGGCAAGAGCAGCGGAATTGAGATTCCGTCAGAATACATCAATCGGGCCACTCGACGGCATTCCCTATTCTCTTAAAGATCTCGAGCACACGGCGGGTATCAGAACAACGTTTGGTTCGAAGTGGTTTGCCGATCACGTTCCCCTAGTCGACGGTTATTTGCCGAGTCGCCTGAAGACAACGGGGGCAGTGTTGCTCGGTAAGACCAATACATCCAATTTTGGTTACAAGGACATGTGTGACAACTTCCTTGGATCGCCCTGCAGTAACCCGTGGGCACTTGATCGAACCTCTGGCGCGTCTTCAGGTGGTGCCGGTGCGGCAGTGGCTGCAGGCCTTGGGCCGCTGGCCCATGGGTCAGACGGCGCTGGGTCTATACGCATTCCAGCCGCGTTGTGTGGAATTTTCGGATTGAAGCCGAATTTCGGTCGCGTGCCCTCTGGACCGACAGATGATGTATTTGCTACACGCTCACATAGTGGGCCGATGACGCGAACCGTCCGGGATGCAGCCCTGTTTCTGGAAGCAATGGCAGGCCACGACTCACGAGATATTTTTTCGCTTGGCGAGCCGGTGACCGGTTGGCTAGCAGCGTGTGAGGGTGATTTAACTGGACTTCGTATTGCCTGGAGCAGTGATCTGGGCTACGCAGCCGTCGAGCCTGAGATACGAGACATCACGACTCGGGCCGCAAAAGCCTTTTCCGACTTTGGTTGTAAAATGGAGGAACGCGATCCTCCTTGGTCGGATCCGCGTGATTTTCACAAGGTCATTTACGAGGTTGCGGTCGCGGCGCGTCAGCGAGACCGTGTGGAAGAACACCCGGAGTGGATCGAGGACACACTCATGCAGATGGTAGAGAATGCGACCGAGGTGACCGCCATAGAACATGCCAGCGCGTTGTTGGCGAGATCACAACTGCTAGGAGAGGCTCAGAAATTTTTCTCTGAGTTTGATCTTTTGCTCACCCCGCAGATGCCGGTTGCGGCGTGGTCCAAAGTACCCGGTCCCCGCGAAGGGCCTCAGGAAATTGATGGCCGTTCGACGCCGACAATGTTTGATCGGTTGCCGTTCACCTATCCGTTCAATTTGACCGGGCAGCCTGCGGCCAGCGTGCCCTGTGGATTCACTTCTGATGGTTTGCCGGTGGGGTTACAGATCGTCGGCCGTTGGCGCGATGAGGCAACGGTTCTGCGCGCTGCGGCGTGTTTCGAAGCAGCGCAGCCCTGGACTGGGATTCGTCCGAGCATCGGTTAGACAGGCATGAATCAAATACCGGGAAGACCTTGACGAACGAGCGAGGAAGTCGCCAGATGCGTGAGTGCGCCAAATCAGCGTGAGTCGGCGCGGACAAAGAACGCGGGCGCGAGCCGCCCGAGTGGCGGTGCGTCAGGGCGGCAGTGGATTGCAGCAGGCACCGTGGTCGGTGCTTGAGAATAATTCGCCACCACTTGAACTGCTGTCGGTTGATCAATTGGAGGCTATTCACGAAGCCTCACTCTCGTTACTGGAAGAGCAGGGGCTCCAAGTGATGGGTGCCCGCGCGCGTGATCTGTTCAAAGCGGCTGGCGCGCAGGTCGATAAGGATGTCGTCTGTCTCGATCGAGCGTTGGTTCTGGAATTGATTGCGAAGGCACCGTCGTCTTTTACGATTACACCACGCAATCCGGAAAAAGCAATTCACCTTGGTGGTAATCGAATTTACTTCGGTATGGTTTCTGGGCCACCCAACGTGCACGATTGTATTAATGGGCGTCGCGCGGGTAATTTTGACGATTATCAGAAACTAATCAAGTTGGGACACAGTTTGAATGCCATTAGTTTGTTTGGTAACCAAACGGTCGCCCCAACCGATCTTCCGGTCAATACCCGCCACCTCGATTGTTACCGATCCAATCTGACACTAACAGATAAAGTGTTCTCTGCCATTCCAATTGGTACGACTCGAGTCAGAGATGCAGTCCAGATGTGTGCATTAGCTCATGGGCTGACTATGGAGGAAGTCAGCGATCGACCGGTGTTGATGGGTAATATAAATATCAATTCACCGCGTCGACTTGATGGGGCGATGGCGGATGCCGCGATCGAGTTGGCGATGTTGGGGCAGCCAGTGATTGTGACACCGTTCACGTTGATGGGGGCCATGGCACCCGTGACGTTGGCGGCCGCTCTGGTGCAACAGAATGCAGAAGCATTGTTTGGTGTTTGTCTGGTTCAATTAGCAGGAAACGGTGCACCAGTGGTGTATGGTGGTTTTACTTCGAATGTTGATATGCGTTCAGGTGCTCCGGCCTTTGGTACGCCGGAGAATGCGAAAGCGAATTTGGCGGGGGGGCAATTGGCCCGGCGTTACGGCTTGCCCTATCGAACCAGCGGTTGCAACGCGTCTAATGTGGTAGATGCGCAGGCAGTTTATGAGACGAAAATGTCGTTGTGGAGTGCTGTTCTCGGCCATGGCAACCTTGTTTACCATGCGGCAGGTTGGCTTGAGGGGGGATTGGTTGCATCATTCGAAAAGGTGATGATCGATGCCGAGGTGCTGGGCGCAATAACTGCCGTTTTTTCACCAATAGAGATAAACGAAGAGGCACTCGGGTTGTCGGCAATTGCTGGCGTCGAACCGGGAGGGCATTTCTTTGGGGCTGAACACACGATGACACGATACGAAAATGCATTTTATCAACCGCTGGTTAGTGATTGGCAGAATCACGAAAATTGGGAGCTCGCAGGCGGGCTAGATGCGACTCAGCGCGCGACACAACTATGGCAATCAGTGCTTGCAAATTACCAATTGCCGATGTTAGATCCTGCCTGTGGTGAGGCACTTGATGACTATGTGGCGAAACGAAAAAGTGAGATCGGCAATGATGCTCTTGACGAGTAGAAAAAATATTAATCAACCAAGATAGTGAACGTGATATGAAGACTCAGGCACAAGTCGTGGTCGTCGGCGGTGGCGTGGTGGGCTGCTCAGTGTTGTATCACTTGACCAAGCTAGGGTGGTCAGACGCTGTATTGCTTGAGAGAAAAGAACTTACCTCGGGATCAACCTGGCATGCGGCGGGTGGAATGCACACGATTAACGGTGACCCGAGCGTCGCTAAATTACAGCAATACACCATAGAACTCTATCGCGATATAGAAGCGATTTCAGAACAGTCAATTGGGCTGCATATGACTGGCGGTATTATGCTGGCGGCGACGCCAGCTCGCTTCGATTGGCTAAAGAGCATTCATGCAAAAGGTCGGTATCTGGGCATGGAAACAGAACTCATCAGCGCTCGCGAAGCAGCTGAGCTCATGCCGTTAATTGACTCTAGTCAATTTGAAGGCGCTATGTACGATCCGATTGAGGGGCATCTTGATCCGAGCGGTACTACTCACGCATATGCCAAGGCGGCGCGAAAGAATGGTGCCACTATCTATACGCAAACTCGAGTGACCGACCTTCATCAGCAGGCCGACGGCAGTTGGCGTGTGATGACCGAAAGCGGTGAGATTGTGGCTGAACACGTGGTCAATGCCGGTGGTCTTTGGGCACGTGAGGTAGGTCGTATGGTCGGTTTGGAGTTACCCGTGCTGGCCATGGAGCACATGTATCTCATCACTGAGGACATGCCGGAAGTCACGGCGTTTAATGAGGTATCCGGTAAGGAAATGTTGCACGCGGTTGATTTTGACGGCGAAATATATGTGCGTCAGGAACGAAAAGGCATGCTCATGGGTACTTATGAGAAAGCCTGCGTCCCCTGGTCACCGACTCAGACACCATGGGATTTTGGTCAGGACCTATTACCAGCGGATATTGATCGTATTGCACCGTCGCTCGAGATAGGTTTCCAGCATTTCCCGGCCTTTCAGCAGGCGGGTATCAAGCAGATTATCAATGGCCCATTCACATTTGCGCCCGATGGCAATCCCCTGGTGGGACCGATCAAGGGACTGCCTGGGTTCTGGTGTGCCTGTGCTGTGATGGCGGGTTTCAGTCAGGGTGGTGGCGTGGGTTTGGCATTGGCTAATTGGATGGTCGAGGGTGATCCTGGATTCGATGTTTGGGCAATGGACGTGTCACGATTTGGGGACTGGACTACTTTGCCGTATACGAATGCAAAGGTTAAGGAAAATTACTCTCGTCGTTTCTCTATCCGCTTTCCCAATGAAGAACTGCCTGCGGGTCGGCCTTTGCGCACCACACCGGTCTACGATCAACTGCTGGCAGCTGGCGCTCAGATGGGTGAGGCCTACGGGCTTGAGCAGGCGTTATGGTTCGCGCCTGAGGGGGTGAAGGATGAGTTTTCCTGGCGCCGTTCAACTGATTTTGAGCATGTTGCGGCCGAAGTAAGCGCAGTGCGAAATGGCGTCGGTTTAATGGAGATATCGGGGTTTGCGAAATATTCCATTTCGGGCGCAGGTGCCTCAGCATGGTTGGATCAATTACTAGCTTGTCGCTTGCCTGAAGAAGATCGAATGAGCCTGGCTCCCATGCTGAATCGAAAGGGAAAACTGATTGGTGACTTCAGTCTGGCTAATTTGGGCGACGACGAATACTTTCTTGCTGGCGCCGGTGTTGCCGAGGCTTATCACATGCGTTGGTTCTTGCAAAACCTCCCCGACGATAGCTCGGTAGAGATAATGCCGCATGGTGCGAGCATCGTCGGCTTTTCGATTGCTGGTCCCAAGTCCCGTCAGGTTTTGGCTTCGGTAACGTCCGAAGATGTTTCGGCTAACGCGTTCACCTTTATGGATATACGGGAAATGGATGTTGGCATGGCACCATGTCTGGTGGGTCGTGTCAGTTATACCGGAGATCTGGGTTATGAGATCTGGATGGAGCCGGAGTACCAACGGCATGTGTTAGGGGTCCTGTTGGCGGCAGGGGCAGAACATGGTCTTAGACTTTTTGGGTCACGGGCGCTCAATGCCTTGCGACTCGAAAAGAATTTTGGCTCATGGGCCCGAGAATACCGACCGATCTATGGTCCTTATGAAGCTGGTATGGGACGCTTTATTGCTTTGAATAAAGAAGCTGAATTTATTGGCAAGGCAGCGGCAACGAAAGAAAAAGAACACGGCGGCACCATGCGATTACGAAGTTTTGTCGTGGATGCGGACGATGCGGATGTGATAGGTGACGAAGCCATCTGGTTGAATGGTGAGGTGAGGGGTTGGGTAACCTCTGGCGGTTATGCGCACGGCTCGGCTGTATCGGTGGCTATGGGCTATGTGCCGTGGACATGCGCGAACGAAGATGGTGGTTGGGAAATTGAGATTCTTGGCGAACGTCGAAGTGCAAAATTACAGATCGCGCCCTTGTTTGATCCAAAGGCGGAGCGAATGCGTGGTTAGTCGAGGTGCTAAAGAAATGCTACACGACGCGATGTGGGGCAGGTAACGTGGTCTGAGAGGGGCTTGAAGTGATGAGTGAAGGCGACCAGATGCCTGAAGCGGTCACTGAATGCATGGTGCACGCGGATGACCCTGCGGCCTGGTTTGCCCAGGATTTCGATGGTAATGATGAGTGGCTTTACCGTTTTACTCACGCGGATTTGAACGAACTAACCCGCGCGGCTGCCCACAGCGCAAGAGTGCCGCTGCCCGAATTGCAGGCGGATGACTTTCCACTCGACGGGTTGGCTGTAACGCTTGCCGGGCTCCGGCGAGAGATTCTCCAGGGGCGAGGATTTGTGTTGCTGCGTGGACTGCCTGTCAGTAAGTGGTCGCCGGCTTTAACGGCTAGGATCTACTACGGGATGGGCTGTCATATGGGTCAGGCCGTTTCGCAAAATGCGTCGGGCCATCTTCTCGGTCATGTTAAGGATCTTGGCAAAGATCCTTCCGATCCCGTGACGCGGGTTTATCAAACCAACTACCGGCAGCCCTTTCACACGGACTCCACTGATATTGTCGGCTTACTGTGCATAAAAACGGCTCGCCGGGGCGGGGCAAGTGCTATCGCTTCGTCTACAAG
>Ga0114932_10004760_pt1 | contig 12419 bp, 12 predicted proteins | sample 2SBtaG_2_FD_87286 | JGI IMG/M metagenome (GOLD analysis project Ga0114932, IMG submission 87286) | Deep subsurface microbial communities from Kolumbo volcano to uncover new lineages of life (NeLLi) - 2SBTROV12_ACTIVE470 metaG | ecosystem: Environmental > Aquatic > Marine > Volcanic ...
GATGCGCCGTCAGATACCGCAATGACGGTTGCGTCGCCGGAATATGTCCCGGCGCTATTAAACCCCGTTGCGTTCGCCACAAGCCGCGCGTTGTTGGTCGCGTTTTGCGCAATCGACGCCTGGCCGCCACCTTGACCGCCGATAAGGCGGTACGTGCTGTCGCCAGCAAATGCCACCGCTGCGAGGAACGTCGCTGGTTCGCTGTAGTCAACCGACGTTGTCTGGATCGACAAGTAATCGTCGACCCCATCAAAGGCAAAATACCATTTGCCGCCCGCCTTGGTCATAATCGGGCGGTTCGCGTCTGCCGCCGCCGTCAGGTAAAGGCCGCTCGCCGGGTCAAACACGGTTCCCACCGGGTCGCCATTGCCGGCAACCGTCGTGGCGCTGGCCCCCGTTGTCTCCTGGTAACAATCGCATACAAGCGGGTCCACAAGGACGCCGCCGTGTTCCTGCACCAGCGCGGCGAGGAACGTATTGGAGATTGCCGGTTGCCGTTTGCGGTATATCGCCGGGGTCATCATTGGCGCACCGCAAGCCCTTCGATATATACGTTGACGCTCTCCGACGTCCCGCCCGAATGCGTGGGTTGTATTTGCGTGGGCATGTCTTGCAGCGGCGTGAAGCTGGCTGCGGTATACCCCGCCGCGCCCAACGTGTTGCCCTGCTTCACCGTGCCGAATGTCGACCCGCCGTCAATCGACCCCTTGATGGTGATGGATGCGCCGCCGAACGTGCCCGTTATTTGAAGATTGCACCCGAACAACCCGCCCAGGTCTTCAATGTTGGCGATTCCGAACGTGTCGCTTTCCGTGACCGACGCCCAAGAGATACGGATTTTGCCCCCGCGCAGGGGTGTGATGGTAGCTGCCACTTCGGCCATGCCGTTGCCTTCCTTTGTTGTGTTATGGGTGCGCGATTATCTGCACGATCCCCGTGATGTTAGCCGTCCCGACGTTGAACGTGACCCCGATCCCGTTCGTGTTCTCGAATTCCCAATTCTTGAAATCCATTTCAAATTGTAGCGTTCCCGCGCCGTTGAACAGCCGCACGACCTCGCCCGTGTTCTTGTTGGCATTGCTGGTGATCGTGCCCGTCACGTTGTCCAGCGTGCGGGAAAACGTCCGCCCTAGCGACCCCGCGGTTATGTTCGTGCGGTCCCGGACCACGCGGCCATGGCTCTCGCGCACGTGCGCGCCCGTGTTCTGGAACGCTTTGAACTCGATGACGCGCGGCACAAAGCCCATATCAAGCGTCTGGTCGCCCGTCGCCGCAATCGACAGCTCGGTTTCGTAAGCGTGTTCAGACCCGTGCCCCATGTTCCGGTAAACGTTCATGGTGTAGGGCAAGCAAACACTATCCGACCCGGCGACCACCATCGTGGCCGCCGTCAGCCCGCTGGCGACGAAGTCATTGTCGTGGATTGCGACGTTGTATGTGTTGTCGTTAACGCTGCCCGCCTTGGCGATTATCACGCCGCTGGACGCTTGCGCCGTCGTCCTGTGGTCGACAACGATATTGCCGGAAACCCGCATGTTCGCGCAGGGGAAGTCACCCAGATTTGACAGCTTTATGATTTCCGTCTTGGTTATCGTCGTGCCGTCGATCCCCGCCGCCACAGCCAACGGCCCCGTCGGGTAAACCACAGTATTGTCCTTCACGATATCCCGAAACAGATTGTCAGAAATCACGCCGCCCGTGCAGCCGTTGACCGAGATGGCTCGGGTTGCCGAATTCGCGAATTGGTTGCCCGTAATGACCACCGGCCCCGCGTTGTTCACCTCCACGCAAGCCGCGATGATGTCCGTCAACGTCGTGCCGTCAATCTCGTTGTTTGTTATGACCACGTGCCCGGTGCGGTTGCAAAAAAGCGTGCTCTCGCCATTGTCGTTGAACCTGCACCCCGTGATGGTCCCGCTTTCCACAATGAACGAGATCGCGCTTCGGTTGTTGTCGTAGAAATGGCAATTCGCCACCAACGCCCGTTCCGTCCAGACGACGTTGCTCGTCCCGCCATTGTGCCCAACATAGGCAAGGCCGTTCTCTTGGTATCCGGCGTCTGTTGTCGTGTTCACGCCGGATAACTCGAACGTGGCACCGGAAACGTTGGCGACCGTGTAATCGCCATCGGGAACGCTCGCCATGCCTTGCACGTTCTTGATCTTCACCGTGTCGCCGTTCGACAAGTCCGCCGAGTCGTCCATTGTGACCACGCCAGGGTTAGCCAGCGTGATGTTGAGAATCTTTCGCACAATCCCGCGCGACGCGATGTAGAGCGGCGATGAAATGCTGTCCCCCTTGCCGTTGTCGTGGAATTGGCACCCCAGGTAAAGCGCATCCTTTGACCCCTGGTCTGAAATGCCCTGCGATTGGTGGTTTTTCAGTTCGCAAAACAAGAACGCCGGGCGCGTAACGGCCTTGAGCCGCACCATGTTGCCCCGCGTGTCATAACCGGACGTCGGGTAACTGATATACGTCCGGCCCGCGCCATCGAACACACACCGGACAAACCGGATGTCACTATCCACCCGCGCGCCGCCTGTTGGCCCGTTTGCGTTGTCGATCATCGTATCGCCAAGGCCAAGGTTCGCCCCGGCCTTAAACGTGGCGCCGATAACCGTCGTGCTAGAGTGTATTTTCAACCCGGATTGGTCGACCAGATACGTTGCGCCCGGCGTGCCGTTCAAAACACCGCCCCAGTCGAACGCCTCGTCAAGCGCGGCCATGTCGTCCGTCGTGCCATCGCCAACCGCGCCGAAATGTTCGAAATAGACCGGTTCGACAGGCACAACCCCGAGCAAGTCCGCGATGTCCGTTGCCGCCGTCTTGCCCCGGTAGAGATAGCCCGCCGCCACGATAAGCTGTCCGTCTGGCACCGTCTCTTGTGCGGCGTATGTCACCGCCTCCGCGCGGGTTGCAAATTCCTTTGCCCCTTGCAGGTCGACCAGCGTTACCTGCTTGGCGATGCCGCCGCTGGTATCATAGACCGACAACAGGTCCGTCTGCCGTATCCCCGTGGATGTCAGCGCGGCAAGTTCGGAAAAATTACGCATCAGATCAATAGGCGTTTAGCCGCAAGTCCCACTTCGTCTCGTCAATCACCGCCGTAGCGCCGCCGGTCTTGGGCACGCACGCCAACCCGCCCGAGCCTATGGCGACGACAACGGCGGATGTCGTGACCCGCACGCTGTGCCCTGTGCCACCCGAATCCCCGTAGGACGAACACGCGCCGATGCGCACGACATCGCCCACCGCAAAACCGTTGTCCGCAGACGTGCAAACCAGATCGAGCTGCAAATGCGCAGGTTCCCGGCTTAACGAATGCGTAAACGTGCCGGTCGTCGAAGCCGCTGGGCATGGGCTGACAGTCCCGGTATAGGCCGCCGTCGTCAATTGCAGCGCGTCGATCGCTTGTTTTGCCCGTTCCGGCGTCATCAACTGATCAGTCGCCGTGCCCGCCTCTGCCTCCGCTTGGGTCGCCAACCACGCCCCGGACGCCGTTGCCGCCGAAATGTCCGCACCAAACGTGGCGTCGCCGGTTGCGCCGTCGACCGTCACGCGGGTGCTTGTGCCGCCGGCCTGGAATTTCAGGTTCCCCGACGTTTTCAGGATGCTTTCGCCGGTCGTGGGGTCTGACTTTAGCCGCGTGTAGTCATCGTCGCTGCTGTCGCCCAAGTAAATGTTCGAGTGTCCGGTTGGCCCCGACGACACTTGAAGCCCCGTGTTGCTGCCGGATTCGATCCAAACATCTGCGGATGCAATCTTGGCGCCGCCGCTGTCCGCGGACTTGACGTGCACAACTGCTTCCGGCCCGGTTGTGCCGACGCCAACGCGGTTGTTCGAGGAGTCAACGTAAAGCGTGCCGCTGTCGAAATTCATCGGCCCAGCGTGCGTTGTGCTGCTGGCAAAACTGATGGACACAGCGATGTCATCGTAATCCTCCAGCGTGACATCCCCGGCGTCCTTGGTGACGACCCGGTAATTGCCGGCCGCCGCATACATCTCCGCAACCCGGCCGGCGCTATCCGCCACGACGGGCGACGCCTGCGCGCTGGTCAAGCCGCTGTCGCTGTATGTCGTCGCGGCATTACTGGTGCCGGCGTCATAGACGTAGACCTTGCCGCCGCTGATCGTGTCGCCATTGCTGTCAAACAACTGCAACGGCGCATTCAACAAAACCACCATGCGTTCACCCCCGCATTTGCGCCGTTAGCGCCGTTTCCATTTCATTCCCGAGACTGCCCCACGCCGGTCCCTGCCCCGGCCCGTAGTTTTCATGCGGCACCATATCAATATGGAACGCATCGCCCATATATTCTTGCCCGGCGCCGATGCCCAGCGCGCCACGTCGTGCCGCCGCTTCCATGAAGTCGCCAGCGCGCGGGTCGTCCAACCGCACAAGCGTCCCGTCTGGCGCATAAACCCGCACATCCGCCGCAAGCCCCGTCCTGTGCCGGTTCGATCCGTGCTGGTCGCCCTCGTTTTCCTGCCCGGAAAACACGACAACCCGCGCGCCCTGGCCAAAAACGTCCTCCGCAGCATACCCCAACATATCCAGAACACCTTGCCCAGGTCGGTTCGGGCGGGCCTTCCCGTCAAGATCAAAGTCCAGAATTGTCCCGTAGCCCGCCGGCGATGAGGTTCCGCTAGCCCCGGCAATTGCGCCGGGCGACGCCATGCCACCGAACATGCCGCCCGCCCGCAAGTTTTCCATCGGGCCGGTGACAGCCCCGGTTAGGTCAAGCGGTGTCAGCGCAGTTGTTTCCATTGCAACCCCCTAGTCGCGCGCGGTAATATTCGCCCCATGGATAACATTACAAGATGGGACCGGGCGGCATGGTGGTTTGCACCGTATGCCGGTCCCGCCGTAACAATCGCCGCGCCCTTGTTTCTGGTTTCCTACGCCGTGATGTGGACCACCGCCCTGAGCACATGGCCGGTCTGGGCCACCGTCGTTGCGTTGGTAGCGCACGCGGTCACGGCAATTGGAATCCCTCTGCTGTTCGAACAGCCCCCGCATCAAGGGACAGGAGCGCCGCCGCAATGATTTTCGATTGTCCCTCGGTCACAAGCGCCTCATTTTTCATGGCGTTGTTTATATAGGCCAACGCCGTCCGCGAGCGCGCGCCACGTATCCCGGTAAGCGCCTGCGCGATGTCGTTATATACGCCCATCGCGCGCAGGTCTTTGGCTTCCGGCGTCTCGCCCGTCAGCGTTGTTGTCAACCGCTTTGTCGCGTTGACCGGCTCGCCGCCCATCAACGTGCGCAACGGGCCGCCGGCTGTATACGCGTCCACAGTGCTGCGAATGCTTTGCCGAACGGCGGTTTTCGAGTTTTGAGCAATAGCGGCGCGCAATTCGAACGCCACAGAGGCCGACTCCAATCTGTCAAGCAATTTGTCGGCTGTGCCCTTGCCGAGAAGGACGCGAAGTTTGACCTTGTTTGCGTCGGTCGACATCGCGCGAAGCGCCCACAGCCCGGATCGTGTCGTTGTGTCCGGGTCCATAATCGTGCGCGCAACGTTCGCCATCTGGTCGTCGATGTAGGACCGCAACCCCGCACGCGCCGCCGCCTTGTCTTCCGCGCTCGCCCGCGTAAGCATTTCCACAACGTCTTCCCGCCGGGTGGACGAACGAAACAAGTTGTAGCCGTTCTCGATCATCTGCTTTTTTGCGATGGCGGCGCCCGCCACTTGCAGCGCGTTGTCGTATTCCGGCACCGCCCGCCGCACAATCCCCCGGATGTCGCGCGCAAGGTTTGCATTCGCGCGGCCAATGGCTGTGAACCCACCAAGTCCACCCTTGCCGCGTTGGCTTTCAGCCATATCGCCCAGCGCGCGCGTGATGTAGTCCAACTGCCGCACGTCCGGCAGTTGTTGGATCGTCACCGTGTCGCCGTCGATGGAAACCAGGCGCTGCAAACTGCCCTCGCCTTGCGTTTGCATCAATGCGTCAGCCTCGCGCCAAGCGCGTGCGGGGACTCGCTTTAGCAGCCCCTCCAACGCGCGGCCACTCCTGTTGCTATAATCAATCGGCACTGCATACGCCGCCGTGTATGCCTTTTCCCGCGCCGGCGCCGTGCCCGTGCGAATTTCCCGCACCATTTCCCGTTCGGACATCGGCGAGCCTAAGGCATCATCCAGCGCCGCCCCGATTTGTGCGGTTGCCGCGCGGGTCCGTGCCCGCATGGCGTTGCGCACGACTTGCGCCGCTTGGCCACCGCTTTGGGCCGCGGCGTCGAGCAGCTCAGCGCCGGCAATCCCGGCATCGGCAAGCATCGCCTCGTCGCCGGCACGCCCCAATGCGACCGACGCCGCATACGGGTCGCCCACATCCAGCGCGCGTTTGATAAGGCGCGCCGCTGGGCGGCCAACGCCCAACGCCGTCATGACTGCCTGTTCATCCGACCCTTGCAGGCCGATCATGCGCCGCAATACCGCGTCACGCGTCCAGTTCGTCGCTGCGAGCGCCGCATCGGCCGCGTAAGGCGCCGCAAGCCCCAAACCGGCACCGGCGCCAGCGCCCCACACCGCGCCCTCTGTGGCGCCTGTCACGCGTTCTGTTGGCGTCGCGCCTTCGCCGGCGCCATATACCGCGCCCTCCACACCGCCCGCCACGGCGCCGACGGTCATCCCCTGCAATGCCCGGCCCGCAACCGTCGTTGCCGCCCTGGCAGCGATGGCCGGTCCCGCCGACATCGCCACGGGCACGGTCCCCGCCACTGCGCCGGCTGCGTTGAGCGCCAACGTTTGCCCGGGGTGCTGCCGTTGCATGGCCTCGGTCATGTTCCGCATTCCCGCTTGCGCTGTGGGCGATACAAGCCCGACTGCTTCGTCAGCGTATGACCCTACAAACGGCACGCCGCGCAATACTTCATTTGCGCGGGCAGCAACGGGGTGTCGCGCGATGGATCGCCGGTCGTTTTCGTCCTGCAAGATGTTGGTGAACGTTTCGCCCGCCATCAAGCGCCGGATTGTGTCCTGGTCGTTCGTTGACGCGCCGGGGCTTTGTGCCGCAAGCTGGCCGTCCTGCATCTGGTAGATTTTCCAGTCGTTGCCCACCGTGCCGATCAGTTTGGGGGCGGCGGCTGGCGATGGCGTGGCTTGCCGCCGTTCGGCGGCTGCATTCAACGCCTGTAGTTGTTCCGGGGTCATTTGAACAACTCCCTTTCCGCTGGCGTCATGTTTTCAAACAGCCGCGGCCACATATCAGCGTCAACGCCATCGGGGACGGGCGGTATTTCAAGCGCCGGCGCCGGGCTGTCGCTCGTCACGCCCGGCGCTTCTGGTGACAATTGCGCCGCGCCCCCAGCTGTCGCTGATGTCGGTTGTTGTTGTATTGCGGGACCACCCGTCGGCGCTGCTTCATCGCCAACAGGCGTAAAGACCGGGCCTGCACCGTCGCCGAGAATTTCTTGCCGATAAAGCGCGCGGGCTTCCTCGTCCGGGATTTTTTCGTTGATGACGCGCCAATAAAGGTCCCGGATACGCTTCAAGTTGTAGGTAAGGTCTTCGGCGTTTTGGGATTGCTCCAGCGACCCGAAAACAGCCTGCAAAAGCCGGTTCTCGAAGTCCGACACGGCCCCCAACGCGCCGCCAGTCGGGCTGGCTGCGCGCATGGCTTGCAATTTGTCGAAACCGATATTCGCCTTGATCGTCGCAAGCCGGTTTTTCAACGCGCCGGCCTTCGTCCAATCCATCATGCCGGCAACACCGCCGACAAGGCCGGTTGTCCAGCTCGGATTTTGGTCGATCAACGTTAACGCAATGTCGATTTCGTCCAACACGAGATTTGCCGTAGTCATTTTCTGTTCTTCGGCGTCGGTCCGCTTTTCCGCCGCCGCCTGTGCTTTGACCGCATCCGGCGTTCCAGGAATCGGGGCCGCGCCAATCACGTTGCCATCCGCGTCCGTTTGCACCGCATAGCCGCGCGGCAGGCCCGTTGCGCTGCCACCGGCAACACCCGGCCCTTGCGCAAATTGCATGGTGCCATCCGGCCCCATCGACAGCGAAATGCCGCGGCCGCTGCCGCTGCCTTGGTCCAACAGATCGGCCGACATCTTCGCCCCGTCTGCCAGCCCTTCACGCAACCCGACAACGGCGCTGACCGCCGGGACAAACTGCGCATAAGGCACACCGCCAAGGCCAGCCTTTTCCAGAGCGTCCGCATTCGTCGCCGACCACGTCGCGAACGCATCCGGCCCTTGCCTGTAAGCCGCTGTCGCTGCCGATAGCGCGCCATCGATCTCCGCAACCGCGCGGGCCGTTTCTGCCTCGCCCTGTTTCGCAGCCAGTTCCGCGCCCCGGATGCGCATCTGTTGGCGCGTGTTCTCCATTTGCAACCGCTGCTGTTGGAAGCCCGCGGCTTGATCCGGCGCAACACGGGAAAGCGCATCGATAGCGCCCGGGTCACCCCGCGCCAGCCCCGGCCCCTGCTGCTGGTAAATATCGGAAAGCGCCGTCTGCTGGCTCATCTGCTGGACATTTTGCCCCGCGCCCAAGCCGCCGAGGTATGCGCCCAGAAACGTCTGCGTCGGGTTGAAATTGTCAAATTGCATCGCGTTCACCACCCATAAGCCGCAAGCCCGGCGGGGCTGGGCGTTATCCCCAAGCCCGGCTTCGGCCCGAACATGCCGGACATGCCGGCGCCGTAAGCCCCGTATACGTTCGACATCGCGCCGGTAAACGCATTGGATTGCCCGACGTAGCCGCTGGCCTGGGCGCTCCCGATTCCTTGCAAGATACTGCCCCCGGCGTTCGCATAACCTTGCCCAATCGCCGCATTTTGCGAAACCGCCGTCTGCCCCATGCCAGCGCCCGCCGCGAGCCGGTTCAAGAATGTGCCATATTCTTGATCGGCCAGCCCCGTCGCATACCGCGCAGCCTCCTTCATGGTCGCGCCGCCAAGCCGGTTCCCGCGCGCCGCCGCCGTGCGGTCCATGGCTTTCTGTCCTTGGTCAAGCGCGAACTTGTAGCCCTCGGATTCCTGAAAATCCACCGTATCCGGCCCAAGCCCCAACTCGCCAAGGTATGCGTCCAGCGACGTCTGCCCCGCTTCCAGCCATGGCGCAGATTGCGACATCGCGGTTTCATATTGTTGGCGCTGCAAGTCAAGCGCGTCATAGCCCAGTTGCGTCTGCGCCGCCGATGCGGATTTAGCCGCACTGCCTTGGATAAGCCCGCCCGCCACAGACCCCATCGCCAGCATTGCCGTTGTGCCAATGGCCATTTTTTACACCACCCTTTTACGAAAGCCCGCCTCAGCCAAACGATAGCCGCGGCGTTTCAGATATTCCCCCACCGCGCCAGCCGTGAAGTCTGGCAGCGTGGACATTACGATTTCTTGCGCGCCATTCTCACCCGCCCACTTCTCAAAAGCGCGCAGCAGCCGCATCCCCTGGCCGTCCTCGCACCACCACGCCATTTCGTGCGCTTCTAGATGCGATGGTTTGTAAAACAACGGAGCCAAAACCCCGGCAATCGCCCCGCGTTCGGATACAAACACGCCGCCGCCGTCGATCAACGCGCCAATCACGTTGACAAGCTGCCCCTGATCCGGCTCCGGCTTGTCCGCGGCGGCAATGAAGCGCCGCGCCATTTCCACGCAATGCCCAATGTCCGCAGACGTCGCGCGCCGCACCGTCATGCCGTCACCGCATCGCCGGACACTTGCACCGTCAACGCGCTCGCCGTCGATGCGGCCAGGTAGAGCGTCGACGACTTCGGGATCGTGACGTTCAGCATCTCTTGTATGCCAAACGTCGCGGCCCCAGGGATCGACACGGATTCCAAAACCTTCGTCGCGTCCACCGCCGACGCCCCCACCCATGCGGAAAGCGTGACGGCGGTGGCAGTTGTGTTTGTCACCGTGAAAGAAAATATCGTCGCGTTCTGCGTAGACGCCGCCGAATAGGCCGCGCCTGCTGCCGTCGTCGGTTGCCCCACATAAAAACTACGCTTTGCCATATCAATACCGCGTCAGGTTGCCATAAGTCACCGGCACAGGCGGCGCCTCCGCCTCGCCCGTCGTTGCCGATGACGCCTCGTTCACCGTGTCCCGCGTATCCGTCAACCACCGGGCGAATTGCGGTTCGACCACCACGCGGCCATCCGCCTGCATTTGCCCGATTACCATCTGGTGCGGTAGGGGGGGGACGCTAGGCATAGTTTATCCCGTAAATGTCATGCGGCACCGGGTCCGTGATCCGCACCTTGCATTGAAACCGCCGGAAAGACCCCAGGCCGACCCAAACCGCTTGCCGGTAGTAAATCCCAATGTTCCCCAGGTCACGTTGCCGCCAATTGGTCCACGTCCGCCCATCGCGCGTCGTCGCCAGCGCAATTTGCGGCGTTGTTGTTGTGCTGGTGGCCCCGCTCCGGGCTTGCACGATAACCCGGCTTACACTGAACGGGTTGCCGCCTTGTTCAATGGGCGCCGTCGTCGCCTCGCCCACAATCGTAGCGCCGTTATCCGTATACGTATCCGGGTCCGTCGTGACGACCAGCCCCGTGTCCGTCAACAGGTATTCCGTGCCGGCAATCGTCGAGCTGCTGACAACCCACCATTCGCGCCCTGCGTCCGTGCCGTATGTCCGTTCATGCCAGACGCCCGTCGTGATGTCATAGCAATAGGACGACTTGTCCGTCGTGACCGCGTAGAACTTGTGCCCCTTGTCCGTAAACGCTAGCCCGAACTTCACCGTCTCCGCCGTCAGCGCTTCCTGTATTTCCCGCGTCGATATGACTTGCGCCACGCCACCGGCGGAACGCAACACGGCGCGGTCCGGGCGCACCCAGAACACGGAATTGTCCGATTGCGCGACGGTTTTCCCGTCCAAACACCCTTCCTCGATCAACGCGCCGCTGTTGCGTTCAAACGGGAAGTCAACGTTGCCGCTGTTCCAGAAAACTTCCACCGTCTTCGTCCCGAACAGCCACAGTTGCCCGTGATCGGAAACCACGTTCACAATCGCATCCGGCGCGTTCTCCGCATAGGCGAAATCAAGCGCGTTGAAGGTCGTGGCGTCGTCAATATTTGACACCGTGAACGCATCGTCACGATCCCCGATCGCGCCTGTAACGATGAAATACCCGTCTTGGAACGCGACGGCGCTCGGGTTGCTGATCGCGCCCGTCGCGTATTCCGATAGCGTCGCCCCATCGTAAACCCAATATTTCTGGTTCGCGACGATGGCGACCTGCGTTCCGTCCGTGGCCATGAACGTTTTGCGGTCGTCTGCAATCTTGCCGCTGATCTTCGTCGCAACGCCCGCCGTCGTGACGCTGTAAAGCGCGCCACCAGCGCAGACATACAACACCCCGTTAACATCCACCGACGCCCGACCCACCGCGCCCGCCAACAACGTGGCGTGCGCCACCGCGCCGGATCGCCCGATCATCATGCCCTGCGAAACCCCGTCACCGGGGCGCAGGAACATGTTAAGCGCCCGCTCCCCGCTATAGCCCAGCGCCGCGGCATTGGCCTTTGTCTGGCGCGCAATTGGTTGCATATCAGCGCCCCCACGGCCCGGCGAAATAAACGCTGACTTCCTGGTCCCCCGCCTGCGCGCGATGCAATAGTTGCATCGCCGTTTGTTGCAACGACGGCGCCACCGGGATCGTCGGCGTGGATTCGCTCAACCGCACCGCCAAGCCATATATCACCGCGTCCCACCACTCTCCGGGAACGTCGACGGTATCGCCCATCGCCGCGATGTCCTCCAGTTCGCGTTCATACGTGTATTCGATGCTTTCCGTCGTCGCAGATGACAAAGCCGGCCAGACATAGAGCACCGCAGCCTCCCGCTGCTTGTCATAGTAGAATTGCGTCGGCGTGCCGGTTGTCGTCTTGTCCGGCAAGTTGTCGTATTCGTCCCGCATCAATTCCAACATGCCGGTTTCTGTCCCGTCCGTGTTTTTGTAGCGGGCAGACAAGATTTTTAACGGTCGCACTGGCGACAACGTGTAGCTGGTCGCCGTCGTCAACGTCAGGCTGCCGCTGGTCTTGGTCCACAGGTTGTAACCCATGGTCTGCCAGCCCTTCAGCATGTAATTCATCTCTGACATTGCGTAATCGGCGTTCTCCGCGTCGGCGGTATCGGCAATGCCGAGCCACCCCGCCTTGCGCAGCGCCGCCGTCACAATCTCGCGAACGGTCTTGGTTCCGATTACAGCCATGGCTCAGAAATCCGTCAATGGGTTAACGTCGTCGGTCGCGCCCGTCGCCCGATAGGTCAGCATTTTCTGCGCCACCGCCTGTTCGGACGTCGACAGCCCGGCGCCGACCAACGCGAATGCGTAAATCTTGCCAGACCATGGTGACACGCCGGACGGATAAGCACCAAACCCCATCTTGCCCACGATGGTGACCGTCCCGGCTGTGCCGGTCGTCTCCGTCCCGTTAACCGTGATGCTGGACGA
>Ga0114932_10004764_pt1 | contig 12403 bp, 14 predicted proteins | sample 2SBtaG_2_FD_87286 | JGI IMG/M metagenome (GOLD analysis project Ga0114932, IMG submission 87286) | Deep subsurface microbial communities from Kolumbo volcano to uncover new lineages of life (NeLLi) - 2SBTROV12_ACTIVE470 metaG | ecosystem: Environmental > Aquatic > Marine > Volcanic ...
GCAGCACCTTGGAAGCGGCGCAAACGATGGGTCATCTGAACCCAGAGATAAACGGCGACGACGATGACCAGGCCGGTGTAGAGGAAGATGTTCCAGGCGAAGATGGAACGGAAATTGTAGGTCGTCATGGCGACGATCAACCGGTCGGGCCGGCCCAGGTCGAGCACCAGCACGGACAGTCCGCCGACCAAAAGGGCGATGGTCAACAGTCCCGAGAGGCGGGCCAGGGGCTTGTAGGCGGTGCGCCCGAACACCGAGCCCATGGATGCCACGTTGAGGGCGCCCGACGCGGCAACGATCAGGAACACCGCGAACACATGCGGCAGGCCCCAGACAATCTGGTTGTCCATGCCAGTGATCCAATGGCCCTGATGTTCCATGGACCCGGCCGCCAAAAGCCCGACGCCGGCAATGGTCGCGGCACCGGCCAGCATCGCCCAGAACCGCCGCCGACCCATTGCCAAGGTTCCATAACGGATCGATTTCATCGCCTAAATCCCCTGATAGCGCACGCCGGGGTCAAGACCCAGATCGGCGCGGATGGCGGTGGCGGGGAAGTGGGACAGGCGTTTTGATATTTCACTGTCCGGATCATTGATGTCACCAAACATCATGGCGTTGTGACCGGCAGCCCGGCAGGCATCCACACAGGCCGGCCGGCGGCCCGCATCGACCCGGTGCACGCACAAGGTACAGCCCTCGACGACGCCCTTGCCGCGCGGCGAATAGGATTTCTGGTTCTCCAGATCTTCATGAATGAAAGACCGCGCCTTATAAGGGCACGCCATCATGCAATAGCGGCAACCGATGCAAATATGCTTGTCCACCAAGACGATGCCATCGGCGCGCTTAAAGGACGCGCCGGTCGGGCAAACGTCAACGCAAGGCGGCTCGGCGCAATGCTGACACATCATCGGCAACGACCATTGTTTGCCTGTTTTTTTGTCGCGGGCGTCGATCTTGCGGATCCACTGGGCATCGGTCCGGGGCCTGCCTTTGCTTGTCAGGCCATGTTCGTCATTGCACGCGGTGATGCAGTCCGTGCATCCGGTCTCACACTTGGTGGTATCGATGAGCATGCCCCAGCGCACCGCCGACGTGACCGCCCCGCCGGCTTCCTTGGCCTCGGCGAACCGGTAAAGCGTGACGCCTGGCGCAACGCTGAGAACGCCGGCGCCGATCAAGCCGGCCATGAAGCTCCGGCGGCTCGACCCGCCCGTGTCACAGCCCGGCGCCTTTTCGCATCCACTCATTGGTGCGCCACCTCGGACGGATCAGGGACGGAATTGTGGCAACTGAAGCAATCGATTTTGACCGAGGCGTAATCGTGACAGCTTCGGCAGAAATGTTTCGGGTCCTTGTAGGTCACCGGCTTGCCCGCTTTCCCGGCGACGGCGTGGCATTCCAAACACGCCGGCAGGCGGCTGTCCTTCGGCCGCACGCCCCGATGCACCGTGGCGTCGCGCTGATGGACAAGCAATTCCATATGCTGGGTCCGCATGAACGCCACGTCGCGCACGCAGGCCTCGCCCTTGCCTTTAGGAATGAACGGAACCGGCACCCAGGTATCCGCCGCCGCCGCACCGGCAAGGCAGGTCATCACGACAAGTACGGGCAGCCCGCGGATCATGCCGGCCCTACTCTCCCAGCCCCATCTGAATGTAGCCGGACGGGCAGACATCCTGGCAGATGTGACAGCCAATGCACTTGCCGTAGTCCGTATCCACATAGCGGCCGACGGCGCGCTGGTCCTTCTTGACCCGGAAAATGGCGTCCTGGGGGCAGTACACCACACAGTTGTCGCATTCGAAGCAGATGCCGCAGCTCATGCAGCGGTCGCCCTCGTTTTGCGCCTCTTCTTCCGTCAGGCCCTGGATGCGTTCATCGAAATTGCCCAGCACCTTGTCCGCATCGATATGCACTTCACCGCGCCGGGCCCGTTGCTCATAGCCGAAATGCCCCAAAAACAGTTCTTCGTGGGCGATGATCTGGGTGCCGGAGCGGTCTTCGAAATTGTGGACAGCGAAGGCGGAATCCCCGGTGCCGCGGGTCGGCTCCTGATCGTAATCCACCGGCTCCAATTGCCGTTGGCGCAATTCATTGAGCAGGTTGAAATGATGAACGTCCACCTTCGGCCTCTTTTCCAACCCCGCACCGGACAGAAACCGGTCGATGGTATCGGCGGCGATACCGCCTTGGCCAATGGCCGTGGTCAGCAGGTGCGGGCGGACGATGTCGCCGCAGGCGAAGTGCTTGTCGCGATCCTTGACCTTGAACAGGCCGTCGCAGTCCAGAAATCCCCGGCCGTTGTCGAGCGTCTCAAAGCCGGTCAGATCGCCCATCTGACCGATGGCGGAAACGATCAGGTCGCATTCAATCTGAAATTCCGTGCCCTCCCGGGGCACCGGTTTCATGCCGTCCATGTCGCATTCACACATTTTCAAGGCGGTCGCCCGGCCGGCGGCATCCTTGATGACCTCCAGGGGCATGACGCCGCCCCGGATGTCGACGCCTTCGCGCAAGGCATCTTCGCGTTCGCGCTCTGCCGCCGTCATGCCGTCCATGGGCAGTAGCGACGTCAGCACCGCCTTCACGCCTTGGCGGGCCACCGAGCCGGCGACGTCGTGGGCCGTGTGGCCAAGGATGATCGATTCGGGCTGATCATGTTCAGCAATCGTCTCAATATGACCAAGCCGGCGGGCCACCGAGGCGACATCGATGGAGGTGTCGCCGCCGCCAACAACGACGACCTTCTCATAGACATATTTCAGCCGGTCCTGGTTGAAGGCCTGCAGAAAGGCGACGCCGCTGATGCAGTTGGGCGTGTCCGCCCAACCGTCCACCGGCAAGGGCCGGCCGTTTTGCGCGCCGATGGCCCAGAGGATGGCGTCATAGTTGGCCTCCAGTTGCTCCAGGGAAATGTCTTCGCCGACACGGATCCCCAGCTTGACCTCCACGCCCGTATCCAGAATGCGCTGGATTTCGGCGGCGACGATATCGCGCGGTGTCCGATAACCGGGGATGCCGTAAACCATCATGCCGCCCAACTGTTCCTGGGCTTCAATGACGGTTACCGAATGCCCCCGCCGGCGCAGTTTCCAGGCCGCCGCCAGTCCACCGGGACCGCCGCCAATGACGGCGATCTTCTTGCCGGTCTCCTGATCAGGGCCGGCCAGCGTGATGTTATGCTCAACCGCCCAGTCGCCGACGTACTGCTCGACGGCATTGATCCCCACATAATCATCAAGAACGTTGCGGTTGCAGCCATCCTCACAGGGCGCCGGGCAGACCCGGCCCATGATCGACGGGAACGGGTTGGCGTCGGCCATGCGCCGGAACGCGTATTCCTGCCAGGCCATGCCCTCCACCGGCGGCTTGTCCATGCCCCGCGCAATGGCCAGCCAACCGCGGATTTCGTGGCCTGACGGGCAGCTACCCTGGCAAGGCGGCGTGCGGTGCACGTAGGTCGGGCACTTATAGCTGTGATCGGCGGTAAAAATATTGTCGCGTAGGGACGGAAACTTGTCATCGCCTTCCTGGAATCGCCGATTGGTCAGTTTCGGTGGGTCCTTCACCTCATTCATCTTCCGTGCCTCCGGGATTGGCGCCATCACCCTGTTCATCGCTCGCCGCGCCATCGATAACGATGGCGTTGGAGACCAGTTGATGGACGCTGACGATCTGGTCCATGCGGAACCCATAAAAGGGCATGACTTTCGAGAACTGGGTTTTGCAGATGGCGCAGATGGCCGCCATGTGGGTAACGCCGTCTTCATCGACGACCCGTTTCAAGGCCTCCATGCGCGGCTTCGCGCCCTTGACCCGCAGCTCCAGCAAATCGTCGGTCAAAAGTCCGCCGCCGCCGCCGCAACAGTATGTATTCTCGCCAATGGAATCGGCAGCCATGTCGACGAAGTTGTTGCAGCACGCCTTGATCACTTCGCGCGGATAGGTGAACTGACCGCCGGGTTCGGTGCCCATGCGCGAGCCCCGCGAAACGTTGCACGAATCATGGAACGTCAAGGTCATGTGATCGTTCTTCGATTTATCGAAACTCAACCTGCCGTCGCGGATCAGGTCGTGGGTAAATTCACAGATGTGCTGCGGTATGGGATAGTTGGAATCGAGAAAATCGAAAGGCCCGACCAGGGTGTTCCAGAAGTTATAGGCGACCCGCCAGGCGTGCCCGCATTCGCCGACGACGATGCGTTTCACGCCCAGGTCTTGGGCGGCCTTGCGGATGCGTTCGGCGATCTGTTGCATTTGCTCGTAGGAGCCAACAAACATGGCGAAATTGGCGGCTTCCGAGGCGTAGGTGCTGAGCGTCCAACTGGTGCCGGACTGATGGAAGACCTTGGCGTATCCCAACAGGCCGTCGATGTGCGGCTCGGCGAAAAAATCGGCGCTGGGCGTCACCAGCAAGACATCGGCGCCTTCGACGTCCAAAGGCAACGTTATCTCAACGCCGGTCTCTTCTTCCAAGTCTTCTTCCAGATCCGCCAGGGTCGCCCTCATGGCTTTCGGCGGCAATCCTAAGTTATTGCCGATGTCGTGGACCTTGCCGATGATCTCATTGCAATATTTCTGGCCCTTGCCGACCGAGTCCATGATCTCCCGCGCCGCCATGGAAATCTCCGCCGTGTCGATGCCGTAGGGGCAGAACACGGAACAGCGCCGGCATTGGGAACACTGGTGGAAATATTTGTACCAGTCGTCCAGGACCTCTTCGGTCAGGTCCTTGGCGCCGACCAGCCAAGGCACGACGCGCCCCGACCAGGTGAAATAGCGGCGGTAGACACTGCGGAACAGATCCTGACGGGCGACCGGCATGTTCTTCGGATCGCCGGTGCCCAGGTAGTAGTGACACTTGTCCGTACACGCCCCGCATTTGACGCAGGAATCCAGATACACCGGCAATGAGCGGTATTTGCTCAGCAAGTCCCCCATCTTGTCGATGGCCTTGTTCTGCCAGTCATCGACCAGTTCTTCCGGAAAGCCCAAGGCCTTTTGATGGTCGGCACCGGCCGCGTAGGGCTGGCTGTGCGCCATGGCGCCGACGTTGACCGGTGGCGCCTCGGTCACGTCATCCAGTTCGGGGACGTCAAACTTGATCTCAGCCATCGCGCCCGGCCTCCATCTCGGCTGCCCAGGCGGCCAAGTGGCGCTGTTCGCGGGGATTGTCGATCTGGTTGCGGGTCGGGCTAAAGAAGACGCCCGGTGCATGCAACAGCTTGGAGAACGGAAACACCAGCAAAAGCAGGGCGACCAGGCCCAAGTGGATCAGCAAAACCGGATCCGTCGGCAAGGGCTGCCAATCGAAATAGATAAGCCCCAGAGCGAAGGCCTTCAGCGCGACGATGTCCGTATGAGCGACGTATTGCATGGCCAAACCCGACGCGCCGATGCCGACCAGCAGGGCCAGCATCAAATGATCGGACGGTGCGGAGATATAGCGGACCCGGTCGACCAGAAACCGCCGCGCCCAGAGGCCCGCAAGGCCGGCGACCATGGCGAAACCGGCGTACTTTCCGTAAGGCAGAATCGAACTGACCCAGCCCCAGACCGGTTCGGTGAAATAGCGGAGATGGGTCAGGACCACCACCACCAGGGCGGCGTGGAATACGTAGCCGAACATCCACGTCCACTTATTGGCCTTGAACAGGCTTTCGAAAAACACCAGTTCACGAAACATGCGCAGGACAACACCGGCGCCCGTGGTTGGCGCCGGGGTGGTGGCTATTTTCAAGGGCGCCGGGGTCTTCCAATATTGACGAACTTTTACACCAACGCCGACCACAAGGACGGCAAGGGCGAAACTCAGCAATAGGGCGAAAACCGTCGACAACCGAATATCCCTCCCGGCCGGCGGCGGCGGTCTTCGACCGCGGCCGGTTCATGATTTGCGCGTGCAGCGTGCCTCAGACGCAGCCGGTGGGTTTCGGCGGGCCGGCGATCTTACAGGCCTGCTTGGCCGGACCGTAGGGGAACAGCTCATAGAGATAGCCGCTGTTGCCTTTGTCCGGTCCCAGGGATTTCTTGATCGCCTTGGTCAGCACGCGGACAGCCGGCGCCACTTGATATTCTTCGTAGTAGTCGCGCAGGAAATTGACGACCTCCCAATGGTCATCAGACATCTCAATGTCCTCGTCCTCGGCGATCAGGTCCGCCAAGTCTTTGTTCCAAAGACCGATGTCGGTGATGTAGCCTTCTTCGTCGGCGGCAAATGTTTCGCCGTTCAGTTCATAAGCCATGATGTGTTTTCTCCTTCTTCAGAACAATTTCTCACAACCACGCCTGCATGGCGTCGTTGGCGGTGACAAGATCAACGAACCCGCTGTAGTCGACGGTCTCAACACCATCGATCAGGGGTTTTTCGGCCAGCCCGCGGGCATCCAGGTCCGCCGCCAGCACATGAAAATTCAATTCGCCTTGGCGCCCTTCGACCAGGGCGCTCTTCGCCGTACCCGCCAGGGCAGCGTAAACGCCGTCTTCCATCAAAAGGACGGCGCTGCCGGGCGTCGCCATGCGCAGGCAGCTTTCCAGCGCATTGCGTTCAAAGGGTGACTTATTGACCGTATGCAACATGCTCATGAACAACTCATCCGCTGAAAACCACGTCCTGGTCGGCCATCAGATCGGCCAGCTCAGCACTGGGCAGCATCTCCACATCAATGACCAGATCGTCCGGCGTCAGGCCGCGTGCCGCCATCGACTCCTGCTCAACGACGATGCGCCAGACCATGTCGATGTCCTCATCCTCGTCGGCGTCCTCTTTTTCCATTTCAACGACGCCGTAGGTCTTGGAAAAGTTTTTCATCCCCGTGGCGGCCGTGTCCTGGCCCTTCTGGATCTGGAACACGCCGTCATCCATAAAGGCAATGACCGCGTGTTGTTCAAAAGCCGCCGAGATCAGGATCATCTCCAATACCTCAAGGGCATAAATCGTGCCGTAGGGCGCCTTGCGGTTGACGAACATGAAGTGTTTTTTCACACCTTCCGTATCAAAATCCTGCTCGGCCATGTTGCCCTAATCCCCGAAAACCACGGTCCGGTCGGCGGCCATGCCCAGTTCGATGAGCTGACCCAAACCGGAAATTCGAAAGCCGTCGGCCAGGATATCTTCCTTGATGCCGCGCCTCAGCGCAGCGGCAACACAGACCACCAGATCAACACCGTGCTCGCCCGCCAGTTCGCTCCAAAGATTGACCAGATTGCGGTCGTCAGCCTGCGGCGCCGACAGTTTGTTGGCGTTGTTAACGCCGTCGTAATAAAAAAACACCCGCAGCACCTGATGGCCCTTCTCAAGCGCCGCCTTGGTGAAATGATAGGCGCTGTCGGAGGCCTGATGGGTAAAGGGCCCTTCGTTGACGAGGATTCCGATCTTCATTCGCCGGTCGCTCCGTTGGTGGCTTCAAGCCTTAGAAGCGGATATGGGCCGAGGCGTTGAGCGCCTGGCGGCCGCCGGTGAAGTCATCCAGGTGATGATGCGTGAACGGCATGTCCAACATTTCGAAGAACCGCGGCCAGCCGATCCTTTCGATCCATTCGCCCATACGCTCCCAATCGCGGGCGTTGTCCTTGTAGGCGTACAGGATTTTCATCACCACTTCCTCGACCTCCGGCCAGCGCGGCGGATTGTTGGGCAGGTTCGCCACCACCAGCTTGTGGAAGGTCGGTTTGGAGCGCGCGTTCGAATGCTTGCCGCCGACCCAAACGGCAATTTTCGTCGATTCGCGGCTGTTGATCTGCATGGGCGGACACGGCGGATAGCACGCCCCGCAGCAGATGCACTTCTTCTCGTCCACTTCCAGCGTCGCCTTGCCGTTGACCATGGCCGGACGGATCGCCGCCACCGGGCAGCGCGCAACCACGGCCGGGCGCTCGCAGACATTAGCCACCAGGTTGTGGTTGATCACCGGCGGCTTGGTGTATTGGACATTGATGGCGATGTCGCCCTGGCCGCCACAGTTGATCTGACAGCACGACGTGGTGATGCGCACACGGTTCGGCATTTCCTCCTTGACGAATTCATCATACAGCTTGTCCATCAGTGATTTGACGACGCCGGATGCGTCCGTGCCCGGGATGTCGCAATGCAGCCAACCCTGGGTATGGGAAATCATCGATACGGAATTACCCGTGCCGCCCACGGGGAAGCCCTCTTCCTGCAACTTGCCGATCAGCGGCTCCACCTGGGCTTCCGTCGAGACCATGAATTCGATGTTGGAGCGCGTCGTGAACCGCACGTGGCCTTCCGCATATTCATCGCCGATATCGCAGAGCTTGCGGATGGTATAGACATCCATCTGGCGTTGGGTGCCGGCGCGAACGGTCCAAACCTCGGCGCCGGTTTTCGAAACATGATGCAGCACGCCGGGGCGCAGCCGGTTGTGCCAGTCCCAGTTCCCATAATTGGCCTTCAGGACCGGATGCATGTACAGCATGGGATCAGGCACGCCGCATTCAACAGGCCGCCGGGGTTTTTGTTTCTCAGCCATATTCCGTCATCCCTATTCGGCTGCGACGAAATCGTCGCGGATATTGTCTTCGCCCGCGTCGCGTCGCGCTTTCCGCTCTCTCCACGCCGCCGCCGCCTCGTCGAAGTCGTCGGTACGGACATAGGAGTTGGTTCGCGGATGGTTAATCATGTTGGGATCCATATCGACGCCGACGCCCTCCAGGAAACTGGGCATGCCGATGCGGTCGATGGTCTCTCCGATGCGTTCGTGCTCCAGCGCGTTTTCGGCGAAGAACTCGATGATCCGTTCGGCGAACTCCGTGAACCTTTCGAAGTCTTCGTCCGATTCCAGTTTCATGAACGGCACGACCACGGTGCCCATTTGATCACCGATCTTCAGGGCCCGCTTGCCGCCGATGAGGATTGAAATCCCCTTGTCATCGCCCGGCGACAAAGCCTTCGGCATGACATTCAGGCAATGCATGCAGCGCACGCAGCTTTTGTTGTCAACGTCCAGGGTGTCGTCATCATTGAGGCTTAAGGCGTTGGTTGGGCAGCGCGTGATCACGTTGTCGATCATGTACTTGCGGCCGACATCGCCGACGTATTTCTTCACTTCGTCCTGGTCGACTTTCATGTCGTCGCGCCAGGTGCCGATGACCGCGAAGTCGGCGCGGTGGATGGCGTTGACACAGTCGTTGGGACAGCCCGAGAATTTGAATTTGAACTTATAGGGCAGCGCCGGGCGGTGCATCTCGTCCAAGAACTCGTTGATCACCGAGCGCAGTGCCCGGGCTTCGTCATAGTTGGACATTTCGCAGCGCGCGTGACCGACGCAGCTCATGGACGTGCGCAGCGCCGGACCGGCACCGCCCAGATCGAAACCGATCTCGTTCAACTCGTCAAAGGCGTGTTGCACGTTCTCCGTGGTCGCACCCTGAAACATGATATCGCCGGATTGGCCATGCAACGCGATGAGCCCGGATCCGTGGCGTTCCCAGATATCGCAAATATTGCGGAGCAAGTCGGTACTGTAGTGCATACCGGCCGGCGGCATAACGCGCAGGGTATGGAATTCCTTTGATTCGGGATACTCTTCGGCAACTTCCGAGAAACGTGGAATGATCCCCCCACCGTAACCGAAAACGCTGACAGTGCCGCCCTTCCAGTAGCCGCGCGTGGTCTCATAGGAATGTTCCAACTGGCCCAGCAGGTCGTTCATCATGGGCGCATATTGCTTGTCGTCGGAATCGCGCAGCCGCTTCAAACCCTTGACGAAGCTGGGCCAGGGGCCATCTTCCAGTTCGTCGAGAAGCTTCGTCTGATGCTTCTTTTTGGACACGGTTCACCTCCACTCGCTTGTTGGAAAGCCGGCCACTTACCAATTGCGTCTCCCAGTTTCGGCGGCAGGTCCCTGATGACTCACGTGGTCTTCACTGTGCCGGATTGGACCGATCTTCCCTGCCAGATCACTATCATATTCAAAAAATATAAATTATCAACATTGATTATGTCGATCGTGAATGTGAGTGTAATATTTGCACCGCGAACAGGCAGGACCCTTTGGCCAAAGCGGGTCATTTAATGTGAAGGCAACCGCATCGTGAAGTCGACCAACATCGCTGAACATGCCACGGTCCGGCCGGCGCCCAATGGCGCCGAAGACTACGGCCAATGGCGGCTAGCGAAGTTGGCTGACTGGTTACCCAGGGATATGCCGCCGCCGGTTCCAATTGCCGAGCCCCGGCGGCTTAGCGACACGGAACGTCGCGACATCGTGGCGCGGTGCCGACGCCACAACTTTGCGGTCTATGAGACAGCGGGCACCATGGACGGCGCTGATCTGCTGGCCATGTCCGCTCAGGTCGGGCTGCGTGACATTGAACGTCCCCTGCTGACCGAAGGCAACGGTGTCACGGAACTGAGCGTTGCCAATACGCCGGCGGACCGGCGCGGCGCCTACATCCCTTATACGGACAAACCGCTCAGTTGGCACACGGACGGCTACAATAATCCCCTCGGCCGATGGGTCCAGGGGATGGTCCTGCATTGTGTGCAGCCGGCTGGGCACGGCGGTGCCTTGTCGGTGCTTGATCCGGAACTGGTTTATATCCGTCTGCATGACGAGAACCCGGCCTGGGCGGCAGCCCTCATGCACCCCGAAACGCTGACCATACCGGCCAACGATCTGGAACCCGACGGCGTTCGCGAGGCGGTCAGCGGCCCCGTATTCACGTGGCTCGCCGGGTGCTTGATCATGCGCTACACCCATCGCACACGCCATGCCATTTGGCGCGACGATCCAGAGACCTTGGCGGCCCGGGCATTCCTCCGGGATTATCTTGATGCGGGCGAGGACATTGCCATGCACCATGCCCTCGGGCCGGGTCAGGGCCTGATCTCCAATAACGTTTTGCACCGGCGTGACGGATTTGATGACGCGGTTAAATCCAGTCAGGCGCGCCTCGTTTACCGGGCCCGCTTTCGTGATCGGGTCGCCGACATCATCTCATGACAATCAACCCCATATAGGAAAGGTGAGCGCTGTGTCCAACCTCATCCGGCTTAGTGAAATCATCGTCCAAAACCCCCAGGTCGGATCCTTCGACGGACTGATTGCGGCAATCCGCGACCGCGCCGAGGCGGCGGGCAAGGCGATGCTGGAAATGGATATCAAGCCGGACTATCCGGATACGCCAAGGAATTGGGAGTTTCTGGTCGAATCCGCTTTCACCTGGGGCAACCGATGAACGACGAGACCGTCAGCCATATGACCAAATTAGCGGCACCGTTCGGTCAGGAGATCGAACTTCTGGACGTCGCCATGGAGAACGACGTGCGCCTGTTGCGCATCCGCATTCGCGAAGGTCACCGCTTCACCGTCTTCGACATCGACCCGCATACGGCCCGCGAATGGGCCCGTAACATGGAAGATTGGGCCGCCGATACGGGACTGATGGCCGATCAATAGCGCTGAAGAAGGACCATCATGACAATAGAAAAAGTGTTGGTCGCGGGCGCCGACCCCATGGCCGCCCAGATTGTGGAGAACTGCGGGGAGTTAGGCATCAACGCCATTGCTTTCCTGCCGGCGGCAGAGACAAACCGTCCCGGCGGCGCGGCAATTCTCGATGCGGCCCATAAGGCCGGCGCAGATGCCCTGCATCCCGGGTATGGAGACCTTGCCAGGGATTTGGCGCTGGCCACCGCCGTTGAGACCGCCGGTCTGCACTGGATCGGGCCGAGCCCTGAAACGATTGCCCACCTCCGGGCCACGGACCTTTTTCATGCCCGATTGGGTGCCCTTGGGATTCCCATGTCCAACTTTAAAGACGGGCCAGATTTGCAGGGCCGGCGCCATATTGAAGTGTCGCTGTTTGGCTTCGCCGACGGCAGTATGGTTCAATTATTCGACAGGGACTGTTCCGTGCGGCACCCGACACGCCATATCGTGGCCGAGGCCCCGGCCCCGCACCTGCCTGCCGGAGCGCGTGAAGGCATGCAAGCAACGGCCATCGCCATCGCCAAGGAAATGGGACTCCTCGGCCCCGGCACGGTCGAATTCACCTATGACCGGGACCAGGAGAGTTTTGAAACTCTGGCGTTTGACACCTCTCCCGGGGCGGCCTTCCGAAGCACGGAGATGATCACCGGGATTGATCTCATCGGTTCTCATATTGAACTGGCGGCAGGCACGTTGGAACCGGCGCTTCAGTCGGATATCGAGACGCATGGCGCTGCGCTCGAGTTTCGGATCAACGCTGAAATACCGGCGGACAATTTTGCGGCTTCATCCGGACACGTCGCCGCGTGCAGCTTCCCCGACACCATGGAAGGCCTGCGCATGGAGACAGCTATTCGCGCCGGCGACGACATTTCGATCGATGGCGAGCGCGGAATGGCAACCGCCATCGTCCGCGGCCCGGACCGCGGCACCGCGATCGA
>Ga0114932_10004765_pt1 | contig 12402 bp, 11 predicted proteins | sample 2SBtaG_2_FD_87286 | JGI IMG/M metagenome (GOLD analysis project Ga0114932, IMG submission 87286) | Deep subsurface microbial communities from Kolumbo volcano to uncover new lineages of life (NeLLi) - 2SBTROV12_ACTIVE470 metaG | ecosystem: Environmental > Aquatic > Marine > Volcanic ...
CGGAGCAGCCAATAGCTTGTGCTGACTGAAAAACACAAAATCCCCCCAGGTGCCGATTTCATTCGTCGGAACAAGAACATGGGCCGCATCTTCGACCAGCAATGCCGACGCCTGGCGACAAAATTCCTGGGCGGCGGCGCCATCAAGAGCATGGCCGAAATAATGTACCAGAAAAAAAAGATCGGGAGTTGGGCCCTGGGACAAGAGACTCCGGCAGGCGTTCCAATCGGGCTCTAGATCGGCGGTGATCGGATAAAACGTCAAATGTGCACCGGTCTGACGCAGCAAATCGGCGGACTGATTACAGAAATAATCCGGCAGCCAAACGTCGGGCGCCGTGTCGTAATGCGAGTTTTTCCACCATTCCGAAATTGATTTCATGGCCCAGGCGGAACGCGAAAACCATGACACGAAGGCACAATTTTGAAGCCACGGATGTGCCAATTCATCATCGGCCGGACATTGTGAAGACATCGCGGATGCCAAGTCAGCCCAGGACGGAAGAGACACAAAGGTGTTCATTTAAGTCTTTCGCGGGATCGATCGATTTGGGGTTCAAGACAATTAGGGAAATGTGAAATCAAAATTAGGAACACGATGTCTCGCGGCGCTGTCAGCGATCAAGGATTATCGCCCGTATCCGTGCGAAAAGCCAACGCGAGCGCCATGCCGACAACAAAACATACCTGCCACCAGGCCGACCAATAGGAGTAGTTGAAAAAACCCGAGGCCCAATATCCGGCCATGATCGTCAATGCGGCCAAGTACCCGGTTTCTCCGGTTTGGCGGAATTTTTGTAGAAGATGATAGGTAATTGTGCCGATAGTGGTGAGCATCAGAACCAGACCGATGGTTCCGGTTTCGGCCAGCACTTCAAAAAACCAGCTATGAGGATGGGCCGGCATAAGATGAAGACTTTTATCGCCCGGCATGGGCGCGTCCGCACCGGGCGTGAAATTGATGGTATTGGCGCCAATTCCCAACCACGGCACGCGTTCAAAAATATCGAGGGTATGCGCCCAAATGGTCTGACGCTGGAAATCAATCAGCCACACCGGAAACAGCCAATCGTCTCCGGGCGCAATTTCGCTCATGCCTTTCCGGGTCGCTTCAAGCCAAATGGCAACCGAAATGAAAATCAGGCAAACTCCGATGAACGCGGTGAATATATGTTTCCGGGTTCCACGCCGAACCAACGATGCGAAGGTCCACGCCAACAAGATTGCCAGAAGTCCGGCGATCGCGGCCCTGTTGTAGGTTTCCCAAACCAGAAATCCCAGGCCGGCAAGGGTGACAAGTGCAAGGAATCGGAAAAGAAATTTTTCCCTGACCAAGCGCCAAGTCAAAATTGGCAACAGAATGACAATGAGGGAACTAAAGTTCTTCAGTTCATATCTGAGCGGTATCGAAACCCAACCTTTCATACGTAGAAACCAATAAAGTTCGGGAAGCACAGTCATCCATAGGATGCCGAGCAGTGTGCTGATCGCGGATACTACCAACAGTGTCCGCATACTGAACAGGCTGACGTATCGATCACCGCGAAGTCCGGCGAAGATCATCACGCCGATACAAACGAACAATCCCGTTCGCAACACGGCTTCGAGAGAGCGAAGTGGAAATACCGATCCGGACGCACTGATCGCCCAGGCAACAATGGTCACGATCACAACCATACCCGCGAGAGACTTTCGTTGTGCCGTGAGATACGGCCAGGCGACTTGGCGCAGCTCACTGGCAAGCAGGGCGACAAAACCCAACCCAACCACCGAGGCGAATACGGCCCGCCCAAATATAATCGTCGGGATCGACATGCCGACCAACAAGGCGAACGCGAAGTGAAAATTTGACGAGAATTTTACAGGCAAGACAGATACCCAGCCTAGGTCAGCGGAAAGTATCGATTACTCTGGTTATGTCGCCGAAACAAGGACGCAACTCAATCTTTATTGCCATTGACTTTAGCCCCACCGGCCATCAAACGTACGCGGGCTAGTCCAATCAGCAGAATCCGGGAATCGTCCTCAGGGAATGGTTGCTTTTTCATCATCAGATGTCCACATCGCCATCATCGGACTTGGTTATGTCGGGTTGCCCCTGGCACTGGCTTTGGCGCGCCACTATCCGGTGATTGGTTTCGATACGGACGGCGAACGGCTGGCCGATCTCAAAGGCGGTGAGGACCGCACGGGTGAGATTTCGCCCGCCGATCTGGAAGCATCATCCCTGGCTTTTGCGGCGCGTTCGGATGAGCTGGCCAATTGCAACTTGTTTATCGTGACCGTGCCGACCCCCATCGATGAAGATAACACGCCGGACCTGTCGGCATTGGTTGCTGCCAGCCGGGACGTCGGCGCGGTCATATCCACCGGCTGTGTCGTGGTCTTCGAGAGCACGGTTTATCCTGGTGCAACGGAAGACGTTTGCGGGCCGGAAATCGAGCGCGCGTCCGGGATGGTCTGCGGAGAAGACTTTTTTCTGGGATACTCACCGGAGCGGATCAACCCCGGCGACAAAGAGCACACGATCGATCGCATTACCAAGGTCGTTGCCGGGCAAACGCCGAAGGTCGCGGCATTGTTGCGCGACATCTACGGCGGCGCTCTTTATGGCGGTGTTCATGTCGCTCCGGACATCCGCACGGCCGAGGCGGCGAAAGTCATCGAGAACGCGCAACGCGATATCAACATCGCCTTCATCAACGAAGTCACGATGATTTTTCAGCGTCTCGGGCTTGATACCCAGGCGGTGTTGGCCGCCGCCCGGACGAAATGGAATTTTTTGGATTTTCAACCGGGCCTCGTCGGCGGGCATTGCATCGGCGTCGATCCATTTTACCTGGCTCATGCGGCACGTATTATCGGCCACGATCCGGAAGTCATTCTTTCCGGGCGAAGGATAAATGACAGTATGGCCATCTTCGCGGCCAGACGCATCTCGGCGCAGTTGCCTGACAAGGCGCGGGTTCTTGTGCTCGGTTTGACGTTTAAAGAGAACGTCACCGATTTGCGGAACTCGAAAATCGCCGATTTGATTGATGCCCTCAAAGCAGGCGGCCACACGGTTGATGTTCACGACGCCGTGGCACACCCCGCCGAGGCCCGGCTCCATTACGGTATTGAGTTGATCGGCGACCTGAGCGCGTGCAGTGACTATGACGGCGTCGTCGGCGCCGTTCAACACGACGCATACCGCGATATTTCTGCCGAAAGTCTTCTCGCCCTGATTAAGCCCGACGGCTTGCTCGCCGATATCAAGGGTATGTGGCGGCACCGTGAGTTCGGTCCAAAAGTGCGTTATTGGCAACTTTGACCATGCCCGCCGGCGCCGGGACGACAGAGCACCATTTTGCGTCCTTTGAAGATACCGTCGATGGTTTGGTTGGCTGCATTCATCGTTTTCTTAAGGCTCAAATTGAATCCGCAGGTGTCGCATCGCTGGCCGTCGGAGGCGGGACGACGCCAAAGCATGTCTTTCCGAGATTGGCGGCGACGGCGCTGGCATGGCCAAGCGTCCATGTTAGCCTGACGGATGAGCGATGGGTGCCGCCGGAAAACTCCGAAAGCAATGAACAATTGGTCCGCCGCGATCTTCTAGTGGATCGGGCAGCGCGGGCAAATTTCAACGGAATGTATGTCGCTGACAACGGTCCGGCAGAGAGCAATCAAGATTTCCTGACGCGGCTTGCCGACACCCCTTGGCCACCGGACGTGGTGTATCTCGGTTTCGGCGCGGATTCTCATGTCGCGTCGCTGTTCCCGCAGGGGCCGGAACTGAGCGCAAATCATATTGGGGTTGTCGCCTCGACGGCGCCGGCACCGCCGACATCCCGTATCAGTCTGACACTGCCGGCCATCCTCTCCAGCAAGTCGATCGTCATATGTGTATCCGGGCCGTCGAAACACGAAGCGTACCATCGTGCCAAATCCGATGGTTCGGCCCGGGATCTCCCGTTGGCTAGGATTCTTCATCAGGACAGAGCGCCGGTGCATGTGTTCATAGACACGGAATAAAGCGACACAATTCCCTTTCGCAACGATCAATCCAGCGCGAAAGCGTTTTTGTAATCCAGTTTGAGCTCGGGGTTCTGGCGTTCCTTCAGGAGGATACAGTTGCCGACAACCAGAACCTCAATATCGCTGCCCATGAAGCATCGAAACGCGTCTTCCGGGGTGCAGACAATGGGTTCGCCGCGGACGTTGAAACTGGTGTTCACCAGCACCGGGCACCCGGTCAGTTCCTTGAACCGCGACAGCAAGGCGTGATATCGAGGGTTGGTTTCTCGGTGCACCGTCTGTATCCGGGCTGAATAATCGACGTGGGTAACGGCGGGAATTTCGGAACGCGGCACATTCAGCTTATCGATGCCGAACAAGGACTTCTCCTCATCGGTCATCATCCGGCGCCGGTCTTCAACGACATCCGCGACCATCAACATGTAGGGGCTGTCGGCATCAATCTCAAACCAATCGGCGACATCTTCGCGCAGCACCGACGGCGCGAAAGGCCGGAAGGATTCCCGATATTTGACCCGCAAATTTAAGGTTTTCTGCATGCTGGGTGATCTTGGGTCGCCCAAAATGGAACGCCCGCCAAGTGCCCGCGGACCAAATTCCATGCGGCCCTGAAACCAGCCGACGGCTTTGCCCTCGGAAAGGGCGACGGCGGTCACGTCAACAACGTCGTCGTCGCTGAGGCTTTCAAAATCGGCTCCCGCGGCCGTCAATCGGGTGGCGATCTCATCGTCTGAATAAGCCGGGCCAAGATACGAGCCGGCCATTCGGTCTTCACCGGGACGAACCTCCCGGGGCTGATCCTTAAACAGATGATAGGCCGCCAAGGCCGCGCCAAGCGCCCCGCCGGCGTCTCCCGCCGCCGGCTGCACCCAGATGTTTTCAAACGCGCCGTCGCGCAAGACCTTGCCATTGGCGACACAGTTCAGGGCGACGCCCCCTGCAAGGCACAGGTTTTTGATGCCGGTCTCGTGCGCCAATGACCGTGTCAGCCGGAGCACGACCTCTTCCGTGACGGCCTGAACGGACGCCGCCAGATCCATATGCTTTTGGGTCAGCCGTTCATCCGGCGTCCGCGCCGGGCCGCCGAACAGCTTGTCGAACTTGGCGTTCGTCATGCGCAGACCGGTGCAATAATCGAAATAGCTTTGATCGAGCCGGAACGTTCCGTCTTCTTTGAGGTCGACCAAGTTTTCGAGGATCGTTTCCTTATGGATTGGCTCACCATACGGTGCCAGGCCCATGACTTTATATTCTCCCGAATTGACCCGGAAGCCCGTGTAATAGGTGAAGGCGGAATAAAGTAATCCCAAGGAGTGGGGGAAATGAATTTCCTTCGTCACGTCCAGTTTGTTGGCCTTGCCCATGGCTACAGACGTTGTCGCCCATTCTCCGACACCGTCCATGGTCAGGACCACGGCTTCATCGAAGGGCGACGGGAAAAATGCCGACGCGGCGTGGCTTTGATGATGTTCGGCGAACAGCAATTTCGCCTGCCAATCGAACTCGGGATCGAACTTCTGGAACTGTTTCTTCAGCAAGTCCTTTTGAAACAGCTTCTCCTTGAGCCACACGGGTATGGCCATTTTGAAAGACCGGAAACCGCGCGGCGCGAAGGCCATGTAGGTTTCCAAAAGGCGTTCAAACTTCAGAAATGGCTTGTCGTAGAAGACGACGTGATCGATTTCGTCCAGGGTTACGCCGGCTGCACTGAGACAGTAGGCGATAGCTTGGGCTGGAAAGCCGGCATCGTGCTTTTTCCGGCTGAAGCGTTCCTCTTGGGCGGCCGCGACGATGGTGCCGTCCTCAATGAGGGCCGCAGCACTGTCGTGATAGAACGCCGATACGCCAAGGATCCGCAAAATGGTCCCCGTCTAGAATATCGTATAGATGAAGGGCGCCACGGCAGACCCTTGCGATAGAACTACCAGCCCGCCGAACACCACCATCATGACAATCACCGGCAGCAGCCAGTATTTCTTGCGGACTCTCATGAAGGTCCAGAGTTCTGCAAGAAAACTCATTTCATCGCCTCAAAACTGATTTTTCATGGACTCAGCCGTCAGTTCCGCCGGGTCGCGCTCAATCCAGTAGGTCGACGCGTCGGGATCAATTTTGCAACGCAATGGATCCTTGCCCACGAGCCGCATGACCAACGCAATGGGTGTGACGGTCAGGAAAAACAACAACCCCATGACCAGGGGGTTGACGATCTTGTGCAACAACAGGCCGAACCGGAACCATAGCCGGTTCAAGGGGGCCAGGAGAGACGGCCGCAGCCATGCGGCGGCAGCGAAAAAACCGCCCACGGTGGCCGCCCATGGGCGAACAGCGTGGCCGTCAATGAGCGGCCACAAGGCGACCACGGCAAACACCACGGCAAACACCGCACCAAAGACACGCTCCGAGCCGGCACGCACCGCTTCGCCATGATCAAAGCCTTCATGAAAACTTTCGTGTTCGCTCATAAAAAAACGTCCTTATCCGTCGAGTGTTTTACGTTGTTATTTCCGAAAATCAAAGAGATTGCATATCTAAAGTTTAAAAAACCTGGCCGCAAAAAAACCATCCATGCCGCCGTCATTCGGCAAGTGGCACGGTAGGCTCCGAAACATGCCCTGATCATCGATGACTTCCGCAAGGCCGGGGGCCTCTTCGATCTCAATCAGGTCGAGAGATAGCGCAGCGCCAGACGATAGAACGGCGTCGATCTGCTGATGGCCTTCTTCCGGTTGCAGTGAGCACGTGGCGAAAACCAGGGTTCCGCCGGGCTTCACCATTTCTGCCGCCGCCGCCAACAGTCTCAATTGCGCTGCGGCCAAGGATTGCACATCGGCATCGGATTTATTCCAGATAATGTCGGGGTGGCGGCGGATGGTTCCTGTGGCGCTGCAGGGCGCATCCAAAAGGACAGCATCGGCAAGTTCCGGCGGCCGCCATTGGGTGGCGTCGGCTGTGACGATCTCCGCTCTTAGTGACAGACGCTCAAGGTTCTCGCGCAATCGGCCAAGGCGGGCGCCCGACCGGTCGACGGCCGTGACCTGGGCGCCGTGAGATGCCAGATAAGCCGTCTTGCCGCCGGGCGCGGCACAAAGATCGATGATGCGCTTTCCCCGAACATCGCCGAGCAGGCCGGCGACCATCCGGGCCGCCGTATCCTGGACCCACCATTGCCCCGCCGCAAAACCAGGCATTGCTGACACATCGCCGCCGGCTTTGCGCCGCAGCGTTCCCGAGGGGAGAACATCGGCCTGCAATACATCCGCCCAGTGGGCCGGCTCTCCGGAAACAGAAATATCCAATGGCGCTTCCGAAAGATGTGCCGTGGCAATCTGCCGACAGGTCTCAGGACCATAGGCCCGCAGCCAGGAATCCCAAAGCCAAGTGGGCGTGTTGAGGCGGGCTGCGTCCTGATCCGCGACAAGACCGGCACCTTCGCGGCTGAGCCGCCGCAGCACGGCGTTCACCAGTTTGACATGAGCCGTATGACCAGCGGCCTTGGCAAGTTCCACGGCGGTGGAAACGGCCGCATGCCCGGCGACTTCGGTGAAAAACAACTGACAGACACCGATGCGCAGAAAATTTCTGACCATCTCGGCACGGCGCGGCAACGGGCGGGCCAGGCAAGCGTCGATCAGCGCATCAATCTGGCCAAGCCGCCGCAACGTCGTCGCCACCAGATTGCGCACGAAGGCCCGGTCGCGGACGTCCATCCGCTGCAGCGCCGCGTGTCCGGCAAGCTCCAGGTCCAGGGAACGCCGCTGGCGAATAACGTGATCAATGAGTTCAACGGCCGTGGCCCGGGTCTGCAAAGCCTGTTTCTTGCTCATGGGGCGTTCATGGGCCAATCCTTGCAAGAGTGCAAGAGTGCAAGAGTGCAAGAGTGCAAGAGTGCAAGAGTGCAAGGGAGTTGCATTGGCTGTGTATTCGGATCAATTGTAGAGGCCTTGGAATAACATTGCAGAAGACCGGCCATGCCTGTGAATGAGGACGCAGCGACCGAACGCCTGAACAAACGGTCGAATAAACGCCCGTCGCCACGTCTTCGTAAAAGCCTCTCCACCCTGCAAGGGAATGACGTGCCGCCATCGCGAAGACCGTCGACGCCGGAAGATGAACCGAAAGTGACGGACGAGGTCGGCGGGCCGGAAGGACCGGAACCGACGCGCTATGGGGATTGGGAACGCAAGGGCCGATGTATCGACTTTTGATACGGTTATGGGCAAACGCATTTCGGCGAATTTTGGCCGGCGGGCAAAAAATCGAACTCTCATATTGACAGGCGCCGCAAAAATGCGGAATCCGTAAGGCAAGCGTCACAAAAGTGGTACAATTTGTGCCGCCCATAAGAACGTGATCGGACGAAGCCGATCTGGGGGAGTCATGTTCCGCGGCCTGTTCAGCATCATCTTGCCATCTTTTTCGGCGCGCCGGCGTAAACCGAAACGCCGTGGCCCGGCCATGGAGAGGGTCTCGGGGGCGAATTTTGCGCCCTCTGACGCGGACGTCGTGGGCGGACCGAAAGTCCTTCTCGCCGATCTTGCCGGTGACCGGGGCGGTGGCGAAACCGGCCGTATTTCCGACGCGCTCAGCCAATGCGGTTGCCTGGAGGCGTTTCGTTCCAATCAGGTTTTGAAGATGAACAAGACCGGTGATCTGGTCCAACAGTTGCTGGGTGCCGCCGATCAGGGCCGGCAGCTCATGCACGCGCAAGGCGCCGATTTGCTGATTTGGGGCGAGGTCGTCGAAGGCGGATCGCGGTTGCGGTTCCTGCCCTTCGCCCCCAGCGCCGACAGTCTGCCCGGTGCCGTCGGTCTGGGCGACGCCTTGGAACTGCCGTTTCAATTCGGCGAGGATTATGTGCCGGTGTTGCACGCTGGTGTATTGGCCGCGGTCGGCCCAACCTTCAAGGGCTCGCGGGGGCGCATTGCTGAATTTCTCGGACCGGCCCTGCAAGCGGCCCGCGGTTTCATCGAAGGAGAACCGCCGGACTTGCCGCCGGCCCGCCATGCGGCAATCCTGACCACCCTCGGGAACGCCTTCGCCGCGCATTCGCGCCTTGGCGGCGGGGGCAAGAAACTGGGCAACGCCGGGGCCGTGTACCGCATGGCCTTGAAAAAGATCTCCGCCGAACAAGAGCCCGAAGTCTGGGCCGTCGCGCAAAGTCATTTCGCGGCCGTTTTGAAGGCGCAGGGAGAAGGCAAGGACGAAGACGCCACGGAACACATGAAGCGTGCCGCCATCGCCTATCAGCAGATCACCGAGACCCTGAGCCGCGTCGCCCATCCCTACGATTGGGCGCTGGCCCATATCAACCACGGTCTGGTGCTTTACCGCTTGAGCGCCCGGTCCGGACGGGCGGCCTATCTGCAGGAAGCCAGCAAGTCCTTTGAAGAGGCCTTGACGGTCTATACTAAGGAAGCCCTGCCGGGCCGTTGGGCTGAAGTAACCAATCAATATGGTGTTATCCTGTTGGCCATGGGTGAACAGGTGACCGGCAATGCCACATTGGAGCAGGCCGTGAAGCGGTTCCGGCAGGTTTTGGAAATCCGCAAGCGAGACCGGGCGCCGCTGCTTTGGGCCCAGACCGCCAACAATTTGGGGGCGGCGTGTTTTTCCCTGGCGAAGCGCAATGCCGAAGCCGCCTTGCTGCGTGAGGCCTCGGCCTGTTTTGAAGGCGCGGTGGAGATTTACGAAAATTCCGGCGGCAAGAAGAAAGCCGAAGTGATCCGCAATAACCTGCATCGGGTCGAACGCCTTCTGTCGGCGCGTAGCGGATAATCACGGTACTTAATGAAAAAGAAAAAACGGCGGAGCCTTGGGCCCCGCCGTCGCGTTTCCGATTTCGGCGGTCCGCTTAGCGGTTTTGCCGGTTCTCAATGAGATCGTCAACGACCGCCGGTTCTGCCAGGGTCGAGGTGTCGCCAAGATTGGAATAATCGTTCTCGGCAATCTTCCTGAGGATTCGCCGCATGATCTTGCCGGAACGCGTCTTCGGCAGGCCGGGCGCCCATTGGATCAGGTCCGGTGAGGCCACGGGCCCGATTTCCTTGCGGACCTGGGCAACCATGTCCTTTTTCATCTCGTCGGTGCCCTCGATACCGGCATTAAGCGTAATGTAGCAATAGATGCCCTGGCCCTTGATGTCGTGGGGATAGCCGACGACGGCGGCTTCGGCGACGTCGTGATGGGCGACCAGCGCCGATTCCACTTCCGCCGTGCCCATGCGGTGGCCGGAAACGTTCAACACATCATCGGTCCGGCCAGTGATCCAATAGTAGCCATCGGCGTCGCGCCGGCATCCATCTGAGGTGAAGTACTTACCGGGGAAGGTCGCGAAATAGGTATCCATGAACCGTTCATGGTTCTTGTAGACCGTGCGGATCTGGCTCGGCCAGGATCCGGCAATAACCAATGCGCCTTCGCCTTCGCCGTCGATGACGTTGCCTTCCGTGTCCACAAGTTCCGGTTTGATGCCGAAGAAGGGCCGCGTCGCCGCTCCCGGTTTCAAGGCCGTCGCGCCCGGCAGCGGCGTAATCATGATGCCGCCGGTTTCCGTCTGCCACCAGGTATCGACAATGGGGCAGCGGCTGTCGCCGACCACTTCGTAGTACCAGTTCCAGGCTTCCGGGTTGATCGGCTCACCGACCGTGCCCAGCAGGCGGATGGACGACCGCGACGTGCGCGTCACAAAATCGTCCCCGGCGCCCATCAAGGCGCGGATCGCCGTCGGTGCCGTATAGAAAATACTGACCTGGTGCTTGTCGCAGACATCCCAGAAGCGCCCCGCGTCCGGGTAGTTGGGCACGCCTTCGAAAATCACCTGGGTGGCGCCGTTCAGCATGGGGCCGTAATTGACGTAGGAATGACCGGTAATCCAGCCGATGTCGGCCGTGCACCAGAAGACGTCATCATCCTTGTAGTCGAACACATATTGGAAGGTCAGCGACGTATAGACGCAGTAGCCGCCGGTGCCGTGCATGGCGCCCTTCGGCGTCCCCGTGGAGCCCGACGTGTAGAGGATGAACAACGGATCTTCGGCATTCATTTCCTCCGGCTCGCATTGGTCGGCGGCGCCGGCGACGATATCGTGGTACCAGACATCGCGGCCCTCGACCCATTTGATATCGCCACCCGTGGCTTTCACCACGATGACCTTTTCGACGCCCGGCGCCAGATCACAGGCGGCATCCGTGTTGGCCTTCAGCGGGATCGGCTTGGCGCCGCGCAAACCTTCGTCGGCGGTGACCACGTATTTCGAATCGCAATCGTTGATGCGCACCGAAAGGGCGTCCGGTGAGAAGCCGCCGAAAACCACCGAATGAATAGCGCCGATGCGCGAGCACGCCTGCATGGCGTAGATGGCTTCCGGGACCATGGGCATGTAAATGGTGACCACGTCACCCTTCTTCACGCCCAGGTCTTTCATGGCGTTGGCCAAGCGGCAAACGTGGCCGTGCAGATCCTTGTAGGAGATCGTCAGGCTGGCCTTGTTGGGGTCGTCCGGCTCCCAGATCAGCGCCGCTTTGTCGCCCTTCGCCGCCAAATGCCTGTCGATGCAGTTGTAGGATGCGTTCAGGGTGCCGTCCGCGTACCAGGTGGCGGAAACCTCGGGGATTGTCCAGTTGACGTTGCTGATTTCCGTGTAGGGCTTGATCCAGTCGATGCGCTGGCCTTGCTCGCGCCAGAAACCTTCGTTGTCATCGACGGAGCGCTGGTACATTTCCAGAAAACCATCGTTGTCGATATGGGCCGCGGCGGCGACGCTGTCGGGGACAGGATAGGTTACGGTATCGCTCATGATTTTGATCTCCCTTGCCTGGTGTCGGTCCCCATGCTTCGCACGAGCATCCTATCGATTCGGGACCCGGTCTGTTTGTCCGGATTATGGCAAAAACCGTCCGATTCACAACCCATGACGCGCACTCAGGTCACCACCGTGGGCGGGTCCGCGCGCGGCGGCCAAAGTGTCGGCAGTGTCGCCGCGTCCACATAGACGGCGCCGTCGCGGATTTCGATCCGGATGGGCGTCAGCGTGTCGTCGACGCAGGGCCCGGCGATGCACAGCCCGTCATCGATCTGGAACAGGGCGCCGTGGGTGGTACACAAAATGTGCTCACCATCCCGGTCCAGAAAGCGGCCCGGTTGGATTTCCAGGGGTGTGCCGATATGCGGGCACGAATTCAGATAGCTGACGGCCGCGTCGCCGCGGCGGATCACCATCAGCCCGCAGCGCCCATCCATGGTATCGACGACAAACCCATCGGAACCGCCGTCGGCAATGTCCGTCAACTTACACAGTTTGGTATCCGCAGCCATGGCGGCGCCTCAAATCCCGCCCGTGCGGATATTTTTCCAGTTCAATGCACCGTCCGTCCTATGGACGCAG
>Ga0114932_10004766_pt1 | contig 12401 bp, 11 predicted proteins | sample 2SBtaG_2_FD_87286 | JGI IMG/M metagenome (GOLD analysis project Ga0114932, IMG submission 87286) | Deep subsurface microbial communities from Kolumbo volcano to uncover new lineages of life (NeLLi) - 2SBTROV12_ACTIVE470 metaG | ecosystem: Environmental > Aquatic > Marine > Volcanic ...
GGCGGCGGCTCCTCGCGCGGGGGATAGCGGACCCCCTCCTGGAGCGCCCCGCAGTTGGGGCAGTGGGTGAGGGCGGCGGACACCGTGCCCTGGCAGTAGGGGCAGTCGCCGTCCGCCCCGTGGCCGATGCGGTCGTTCTCGCTCGGCTGGACGTAGTGCTCCTTGCCGATCACCCGGTTCGTGACCGGGTCCCGCGGCGGCAGGTAGATGGCGTCGAGCTCTCGCTGGGTGCGCGCGGCGCCGCAGGACGGGCAGCTCCTCGCCTTGCCCGAGACGCCTACGGCGAGGCACTCGTTGCAGTCCCAGAGCCCCCAGACCTGCGTCACTTCCGCCATGGAGCCCGAAGCCTACCCCTGCTTCAGCAGCCACTCCTCGACCGCGCCGATCTTGTCGCGCAGGTCGGCGGCCTTCTCGAAGTCGAGGTCCTTCGCGAGGCGGAACATCTCCTTGCGCATTGCGGCGATCTCGCCGGGGGCGTCCCTCTTGTCGATCTGCCGCAGCTCCTTCGGGAGGCGCGCCCGGGAGTCGTCGCCCGTGACGTCCACGTAGTCGCGCTCGTAGAGGCTGCCGAGGATGTCCCGGATCTCCTTGCGGATCGTCTCCGGCGTGATCCCGTGCTCGGCGTTGTACGCGGCCTGCTTCGCCCGACGTCGGTCGGTCTCGTCCATGGCCCGCCGCATCGAGTCGGTGACCTTGTCCGCGTACAGGACGACCATCCCGTCCACGTTCCGCGCCGCGCGCCCGATCGTCTGGAGCAGGGAACGCTGGGACCGCAGGTAGCCCTCCTTGTCCGCGTCGAAGATCCCCACGAGGGAGACCTCCGGCAGATCGAGCCCCTCGCGCAGGAGGTTGATGCCGACCAGCACGTCGAACTCGCCCTTGCGCAGATCACGGAGGATCTCGATGCGCTCGAGGGTGTCCACGTCGCTGTGCATGTAGCGGATGCGGACGCCGAGATCTTCGTAGTACTCGGTCAGGTCTTCGGCCATGCGCTTGGTGAGGACGGTCACGAGGACCCGCTCGTCGCGCTTGGCGCGGGCGCGGATCTCGTCCAGGAAGTCGTCCACCTGGTCCCCCGCGGGGCGGACCTCGATCCGGGGATCCAGCAGCCCCGTGGGGCGGATGACCTGCTCGGCCGAGATGCCGCCCGACCACTCGAGCTCGAGGTCCCCCGGCGTGGCCGACACGAACACGGCCTGGTTCGTGAGCTCCCAGAACTCCTCGTGCTTCAGGGGCCGGTTGTCCATGGCCGACCGCAGCCGGAACCCGTACTCCACGAGCGTCGACTTGCGGGCCTGGTCGCCGCGGTACATGGCGTACAGCTGCGGCAGCATCGCGTGGGACTCGTCGACCACGAGCAGGAAGTCGTTGGCGAAGTACTCCACCAGCGTGGGCGGCGGCTCGCCCTCGGACCGGCCCGACAGGTGCCGGGAGTAGTTCTCGATGCCCGGGCAGCGCCCCATCTCCTGCATCTGCTCGAGGTCGAACAGGGTGCGCTGCTCCAAGCGCTGGGCCTCCAGCAGCATCCCCTCGGTGCGCAGCTCGGTCAGGCGATCCGTGAGCTCCACCTTGATGTCGGCGATCGCGATCTGCATCCGCTCTTCGGGCGTCACGTAGTGCGACGCCGGGTAGATGGCCACGCGGTCGGCCTGATCCAGCAGCTTCCCGCGCAGGGCGTCGATGTGGCTGATCTTCTCGATCTCGTCGCCCCAGAACTCGACCCGCACCGCCTGGGCGTCCTCGTGCGCCATGAAGATGTCCACGGTGTCCCCGCGCACCCGGAACGTGCCGCGATGGAAGTCGGCGACGGCGCGCTCGAACTGCAGGTCCACGAGTCGACGCAGCAGGTCGTCCCGGCGCAGCTTCTTGCCCGGCTCGAGGATCTCCACCATGCCGTCGTAGGCCTCGCGCGAACCGAGGCCGTAGATGCAGGACACCGAGCACACGATGAGCACGTCGCGGCGCTCGAGCAGCGACCGCGTGGCGGAGTGCCGGAGCTTGTCGATGCGCTCGTTGATCATCGAGTCCTTCTCGATGTACGTGTCGCTGCTCGGGACGTACGCCTCGGGCTGGTAGTAGTCGTAGTACGAGACGAAGTACTCGACGGCGTTGTCCGGGAAGAGCTCCTTGAACTCCCCGAACAGCTGCGCGGCCAGGATCTTGTTGTGGCACAGGACCAGCGTGGGCCGATTCACCCGCTCCACCACGCACGCCATCGTGAAGGTCTTGCCCGTGCCGGTGGCGCCGAGCAGGGTCTGGAACCGGTCGCCGTCGTTCAGCCCGGCGACCAGGGCCTCGATGGCCGCGGGCTGGTCCCCCGCGGGTTCGTGGGGGGCGACGAGGCGAAAGTCGGGCATCGGTGGAGCCTACGTGAACAGGTGTTCAGGTCAAGGCGCGCCGGTGGGGGTCGGGTCGGCGTCGCCGAGGTAGCCGAGCGCCCTCAGGTTCTCGAGCTGCTGCGGGGTCATCGCCCGGCCCTCTCCCTGGCACATGCGCCCCTTCGCGATGCGGCGCTCCTCGTCCCCGAGGCGGGCCTCGAGCGGGGCGATGAGTCGCTTCGTGTCCTCCGATTCGGAGGCGAGCGGGGCGCTCATGAAGGGGTCCTGCGCGAGGTCGTAGAGGCGACGGCCGTCGGTGAGATCGCGGTGCAGGGCGAGCCCGTCGGCGACGATCAGCCGCGCGGTCGTCTCGTAGTCGGTCTCGGACAGCACGGGGGCCGCCTCGATCGCCTCACCGCGGAGCGCGGGCGCGAGGTCCCGGCCCTGCCAGACGGTCGGCGCGGGGAGCCCGGTGACGGTCGCGAGGGTCGGCGCCAGGTCCACGAGGGAGACGGGGGTGGCCACGCGCGCGCCCCGAGCCCAGCCGTCCGCGCCCAGGGGAGGACGGATCAGCAGGGGGACGCGGGAGGTCTCGGCGTACACCGACTTGCCGTGGCCGAGGCGACCGTGGTCCCCGAACTCCTCGCCGTGGTCCCCGGTGACGACGATCCAGCTGTTCTCCCAGCGCCCGTGCTTCATGAGCAGCGCCTGGATGTCGGCGAGCAGGTCGTCCGTGACCACCAGCCCCGCGTCGTAGGCGTCGAGGTAGGCCTGCAGGTCGGTGTCCGGGTTCATCTCCGCGATCTCGCGGTCGGGCAGCCCCAGCTCCACGACGGGCAGGAAGTGGCAGGCGCCGGTGGCGCGGACGGCGGCGGGGAAGGCCGCGCTCACCCTCTCGTGGCCGCCCGTGTGGCCGAACCGGGGCTTCGCGACCGACGCGATCACGTCCGCGGGCGCGTCGTAGGGGCAGTGGGGATCGAAGAGGTGCAGGTGGAGGAACGACGGGTCCTCGGCGATGCCCTCGAGGAACCACGACGCGAACTCGATCACCCGCGGCCCGGCCTCGAGCCCGCGGGCCCAGTAGAACTCGAAGCCCTGGCCGAAGCCCGAGTCCACGGGCGCCGGCCCGGGGGGCTCGAAGTAGGCGTTGGACCCCGCGAACCCCGTGCGGCGGCCGCTCTGATGGAAGACCTCGGCGAGCGTCGCGGGCGCGTCGCAGAGGCCGGACGAGGGCCCCACCGCGCCGTGCGCCGAGGGGTACAGCCCGGTGACGAGGGACGACATCGTGGGCCAGGTCCAGGACGCGGGGGCCCAGGCCGAGTCGAACAGCACGCCCCCGGCCGCCCACTCGGCCAGCGTCTTCGAGGTGGCCGCGCGCGGGGACCCGTGGACGCCCAGCCGGTCCGCGCGCCACGTGTCGATGGTGATGAGCACGACGTCGGGGGCGGAGCGGTCCGCGACGGTCTCGGGGGCGGGTCGGCCGGTCGCGACGAGGTCCCGCGGGGCCTTGCTCATGAGCTCGCCGGACCAAGGCGAGTCGGCCTGGACGGGGGCCTGGGTGGGCTCGGGCTGCTCGTCCGGCTCGGTCCCGCCGACGATCTCGGCGGGGGCGGGGGGCGGCGCGGGCTCGCCGCAGGCCGTGAGCAACGACGCCGCGACGAGGGCCGCGGCGTGGAGGGAGGGTCGTGAGCTCACCCGGCGGGCGTCGGGTGTACTAGGGAAGGTCGGCGCAGAAGCCGCGCTCGAACAGCTGCGTGTAGCGGTTCGCGTCGTCCGTGCAGGCCTCTTCGAAGCCGGCCGTGTCTTCCGAGGCGGCGGCCTGGGCGGGCACGTCCTCTCGGCAGTCGCCGACGTACGCGTCCTTGTCGGCCGCGCCCCAGTTGTTCCAGCCCGCGGTCGCGGCGGTGGTCCACGCGGCCTGGGAGCCGTTCTCGAGGCAGAACTCGATGTAGTCGGCGGTCGCGTCGCAGTAGTTGTCGCAGGGCGCGCCGCAGCCCACGAGGCCGAAGGAGGCGAACGCGGCGGCGGTCAGGACGGTGCAGAAGCGGCGAAGCATGCGGATCTCTCCCGAGGAAGGCCCGCACCATATAGATACGAAGCGCCGGGATCCAGCCAGACACGCGCGTGAGCGCCGGGCTGTAGAATCGCCTCGATGCAACGGCTCCTCCCTTGGACGGTCCTCTCAGTGCTCATCGCCATCGGCGCGTGCGTGGACTTCAACGATCCCCGCCCGGGCGACGGGGGGATCACCGACGACGACGACGCGGTGGACGACGACGACGCGGTGGACGACGACGACGCCACCGACGACGACGACGCGACGGACGACGACGACGCGGTGGACGACGACGACGCGACGGACGACGACGACGCCGTGGACGACGACGACGCGGCGGACGACGACGACGCGGCGAACAACGACGTCGATCAGGACGGGTACGACTCGATCGCCTCGGGCGGCGACGACTGCGACGACAACGACCCGAACGTGTACCCGGGCGCAGCGGAGGACCCGAACAACGCCGTGGACGACGACTGCGACGGCGCCCTGAACGAGGCGATGGGCTGGGGCTCCATCGACCCGAAGGACGGCCTCGCCGCGGGGAACACGATCGTCGTGGTGACCGGCGCAGCCTTCAACGGCACCACCGGCGTGACGGTCGACGGCGCGGCGGCCACGGGCGTGTCGGTGCTCTCCGACACCGAGGTCCAGTTCGTCACCCCGGCGGGCACGGTGGGGGACGCGGACGTCGCCATCTCCACGCCCTTCGACTCCATCACCCAGGCCGACGCGTGGATCTACACGGGCTCGGCCTCGACGCTCACGGGGAGCGGCGCGATCGTCGGGCCCGCCCAGGCGACCATCAACCCCGGCGGGGCGGGCGGCGACTTCACGGCGTCCTACGACGACCCCGCCTACACGGGCGCCGGCGCGCCCACGGGGCTGGTCGTGGAGATCGGCTACGGGACCCAGGGGCAGTCGCCGCTCACGTGGCCCGACTTCTTCTGGTCCCCCGCGACGTGGGACTCGGACTCGGGCTCGGCGGACGTCTTCGCGGGCACGGTCGCTCCCACGACGTTCGGCTCCTACGGCGTCGCCTTCCGCGTGTCCAACGACGGCGGGTACCAGTGGCTCTACCTCGACGGAAACGCCGGGACGGCCTTCGACCCCAACGAGCTCTCCTTCATCAACGTGGTCCCTTGAAGAAGCTGACCCACCTGGACGAGTCCGGCGCGGCCCGCATGGTCGACGTCGGCGGCAAGACGGCCACCCGGCGACGGGCCCTGGCTCACGCGCGCGTCCTCATGTCGGCGGAGGCCCTCGCCCTCGTGCGCGACGGCGGCCCCAAGGGCGACGTGCTCCAGGTGGCCCGCATCGCCGGGATCCAGGGGGCCAAGAAGACGGCCGACCTCGTCCCGCTCTGCCACCCGCTGGCCCTCGACTCGGTGACCGTCGACCTCGCGATCTGCGACGAGCCGCCGTCGGTGGTCATCCACGCCGAGGCCGTCACGTCGGCCAAGACCGGGGTGGAGATGGAGGCCATCACCGCCGCGAGCGTGGCCGCGATCACGGTGTACGACATGGTCAAGGCGGCCGACAAGGGCATGGTGATCGACGGCGTGGTCCTCCTCGAGAAGGACGGCGGCAAGTCGGGTCCGTACCGCCGGGAACCGGACGCGATCTCCGGTGTCCAACGCCCTCGAAGGACGTGACCCAAAGATGATGGGACAAGCCCAACAGCTGCACGACGCCGAGGACGGCGAGCTCGTCCGACGCTTCCTCGAGGGGGACGGACAGGCGTTCGAAGCGCTCGTCGTCCGCCACCGGAATCGAGTCTTCGGGCTCTGCGTGAGGCTGTTGAGCTCCCGAACCTACGCCGAGGAGGCCGCCCAGGAAGTCTTCGTCAAGGTCTACCGAAACCTCGCTCGATTCCGGGGCGACAGCAAGTTCACGACGTGGCTCTACCGGGTCACGCTGAACCACTGCCGAAACGTCCAGGCCTACCGCGCGCGGCGCCACGAAAAGCGCCACGACAGCCTGGACGCCCGGCCCGAAGACGAGGACGGACTCGGTCCGAAGCGCGAGCTCCCTGCGGGCGGCGCGTCGGCCGAGGACGAGCTGCTCAAGGGCGAGCGCCTGGCCTTCCTGCGGGAAGAGATGGCGCGCCTCGACCCCATCTGGCGGGAGATCCTCCTGCTCCGGGACGTCGAGGGCCTGTCGTACGACGAGATCGGTGCGGCTCTGGATTTGGCCGCGGGCACGGTGAAGTCGCGCATCCATCGCGCTCGGGGCGAGCTCCGAAAGCGATTGACGCGGCGGCTCCGCGAAGCCGGCGAGACTCCCTAGAAGGTCGAGGTCGAAACAATGGACGAGAGCATGACCAAGACGGACGCTCGAGAGGCCCTGAGTGCCTACATCGACGGAGAGCTGCCTGCGGATCAGGTGGCCTCCTTGGAGGCCGTGCTGGCCGAAGACGAGGAGCTCGCCGGAGAGCTGCGCGCCCTGCGCGACGTGGTGGGCGAGCTCGCCTCGCTGCCGGAGATCGAGGCCCCCGAAGGCTTCCTGGGGGCCGTGATGGCGCGCGTGGAGGCGGGCGAGACGGGCGACGTGGAGGGCGAAGACGGCGTGATCGACTTCGACGCCGAGCGCCGTCGGATCGCCGCGATCAAGGAGGCTGCCGCGGCGGACTCCGAGCAGGACCGCCCCGCCAACGTCGTCTCCCTCGGCTGGTGGCTCAAGGGCCCCGCCATCGTGGCCGCCGCCGCGCTGCTGGTGATCGGCCTGGGCCGCCTGGTGATCCCGCCCGATCCGGGCCCCCCGGCCATGATGGCCGCGGCCCCTCGCGCCTCGAGCGGGCCCGCGTTGGCCGAAGCCCCCGCCCCCACCGGTCTCGCCGCCGGCGACGGCCTCGCCGAGGCGGGCGAGCCGCCCCTGGGCCTGGGAGAGCCTTCTCCCGAGGTCGCCGTGGGCTTCGCCGGGAGCCCCGCCGCTCGGCCCGCGTCGCCGCCCGCCGCCCGCAAGTCCGCCGAGCGCCGCTCGGGGATCCGCGTCGCCGACGACCGGACCGACCGCCCCGCGGGCGTCTACGCCGCGGAGTACGAGATCGCCGAAGAGGGCGGCACCGAGGCGGGAGAGGCCGTGGCGAGCGCGGACTTCGCGCCCCAGCCCGACGGCGACGCCGATCCGAAGCTCGCCGAGCCCGACGATCCGGACGGCGTGTCCCTGGCCGAGCCCGACGATCCCGACGGCGCCATCGGCGAGGAAGAGGCCTCGGCCCCCATGGACGACATGGCCTTCGGGCTCGCTCCGAAGCGCAGCGCCGCGAAGGCCGCCGACGAGTCCGACGCCGACGCCGGGCCCACCGCGGGCACGCTCTCGGTGCAGGCCGCCGACGGCATGCGCGGCGTCGACGCGGCGGTCCGCGCGCGCGGCTGGACGATCCGGTACCTGGGTCCGCAGCCCCGCGCGGTCGACTTCGACGGGGCCACGACGTCCCAGACGGTCGAGATCGCGGCCCGCGGCACCGAGGACGATCTGCGCTCCGTGCTCCGCGCCCAGGGCAACCTGCGCCTCGGCGCCGTCACGGCGGGGGCCGACGGCCTCCTGCGCGTCCGACTCACCGTCGTGCACGCCTCGGCCGAGTAAAACCCTCGACTCCGGCCCAGAAACAGGGAACCGGCCTCACGTCCCGCGGTCCTACCTCGAAGAAGCGACGGAGACGTCGCCTGAAACGAGAGAAGAGCTCCGGAACGTCAACGGCACGGGATGTTCCGGGGGCCGGTCGATAAAGGAACTCGGGCGCTCCCTTACGATCGGGCCGCCCCCGTCGGGAATCCTCCCGGCGGGGGCTCTCTGCGTTCAAGGGCGGATCTGGTTCCGGTAGCCGATCACGACGTTTCGCACCCGCTGGGCGGTCCGGTCGTCCAACCCTCGCGTCGACACCGCGAGCGTGTCCGCGGCCCCCTTGATCACCACGCTGCCCTCCGCCTTCGTCTGGCGCGCCACGTCCTTGAGGTCGCGGATCATCCCCCCGGGGGGGTCCCCCCGGACGATCGTCGCGCGCCCACCGCCGAGCTTCACCTCCGTGTGGGCGCGGTTGCCCATGAAGATGAAGAAGAGCAGGAAGACCAGCGTCAGGCCCATCAGCGCGGGGACCATGCCTACAGCTCGCCGATGTCCTCGTTCCAGAGCTCCGGCTTCGCCGCGATGAACTCGTCCATCAGCGTGACGCACTCCTGGAGGTCCAGGTCCACGACCTCGATGCCGTGGGACTCCATGAACTCCCGCGCGCCCGGGAACGTGCGGCTCTCGCCCACGATCACCTTGGGGATGTTGAACTGCACCGCCGCGCCCGCGCACAGGTAGCAGGGCATCAGCGTCGAGTAGAGGACCGACCCGCGGTAGCTCCCGACGCGCCCCGCCTGGATCAGGCAGTCGATCTCGGCGTGCACCATGGGGTTGCCGTCCTGCACGCGCTTGTTGTGGCCGCGTCCCACGATCGCGCCGTCCTTGACCAGCACCGAGCCGATGGGGATGCCGCCCTCCGCGAGGCCGGCGCGCGCCTCGTCGATCGCGGCGCGCATGAAGGGGTCGTCGGTCATTCGTCCTTCGGGGGAGGGAGGTTGCGGAGGGTGCGTCGCGCCCACCGATTCTGGGGGTCGAGGCGCGTCAGCTTCGTGAGGCGACGGCGCACGGTCTCGGTCTCGCCGCGATCCAGCGCGATCCGCGCCAGGTACTCGATGGCCTTGAGGTGCTTGCCGGCGAAGGTGGTGGCGAGGAGCAGGAACTCCTCCGGCGCGTCGCCCTCCGCGCCCGTCTTGTAGGCGCACCACCCCAGCTCGGCCAGCACGTCCGGGTCCGACGGACTCTCCATGCGGAGCTGGTGCAGGATGCTCAGGGCGCGATCGTAGGCGCCGGCCTCCATGGCGCGCATCGCCGCGAGGACGTCGCCCGTGGACGCGCCCGCCCGCGCCTTCGCCGCCGCCGCGGCCTCCTCCAGGGTGGTCGTCGAAGCGGCTCGGATGCCGCCCACCACGGGGGGAGACCCGCGATCCACGCGGCGGTCGTATTCGGCCTTGCGGTCCGCCGGGCCCAGGGTCCGGTAGACGAGCTGCAGGGAGGCCAGGAGCTCCTCGATCTGCTGCTTGGCCTCGTCGCCAAGGTCCGGTCGCCGGCTGAAGACGTTCCACCGTCGCAGCAGCTGACGGCAGGAGCGCTCGACGTGCCGCGACGGGGACTTCGGGGGCAGCCCCAGGAACGCGTAGTAGTCGCTCCCCATGCGCCTGCGGTGGTTCCGGGCGATGACGGCGGCGATCTCCTTCGCGCCCGCCACGGGCATCGGCCCCGACGGCTTGGTCTGTCGCTGCACCCGGGGCGTCTCGGCGCGGGGCTGGGTCACCTGCGCGCGGGGAGTCACCTCGGCGAGCCGCGCCGCCGACGGGTCCGGCGGATCGACCGGGGGGAGCCGGTCGGGGGGACGCGACGTCGGTCGACGGCCTCGAGGATCCGTCTTCGCCCGGGGCTTGGCGGCTCGGGGTCGCGCGACGAGCTCGGCCACCTCGAGCATCCACAGCAGCTTCATGAGGATGCCGCTGCGGTCCGGGATGCGGGTGAAGAGCTCGTCGACGGTCAGCCCGCTCCCCAGCGCGTCGGGCAGGCCCGAGTAGGGCGCCTCCACCGCGAGCTCGTCGAGCGCGGACCAGAGCCCCATGGTCGGCTGCACCGGCCCGGCCGCGGGATCGATGACGGAGGGGAGCACGTCGTTGAGGGCGACGTGACGCTCGACCCCCTGCCAGAGCGCCCGCCGCACCGGCACGGGGTCCGAGAGCGCCTCGTGGAGCGCGTCGACCGCCAGCGACTGCTGCTCCTCGAAGAGCACCGTGCTGGGCTCCCACGCGAGGGGCGCGGACACCGCCTCCGCGACGAGGTCGGACCCCGTGAGGTCCGTCTGCTCGCTCGACTCCGCCCACACCGCTTCGCCCCGACGCAGGTGGAGGCGACGCCACTTGGCCCCGGAGCTGATCTCGAACGTGCCGGTGAGGCGCTCCGTGGCCGCCTTGGCCACGCGCGCCACGTACTCCCCTCGCGAGCGGGTGGGGTCCATCAGATCACCATCCCCTCGCCCTTGGTCGGGGTGCGCCCCACCAGCAGGGGGCGGAGGTCGATCCGTCGCCCGTCCAGGGTGATCTCGGTGAGCGTCTCGCGCGCGAGCGCCATGCTCGCCACCGCCGCCGCGGTGAACGGTCCCATCATCGCCCCGTGGCCGGAGAAGCCGAGCGCGTGGAGCAGCGCGGGCTGCGCCGGGTCGAAGCCGAGGAACGGGTTGTGATCGGGCGTGACCGCGTAGTAGCCGGACGTCGTCGCGTCGAGCCCCGCGAACTCCTCGAGCGCGGGCAAGGACTCGGCCAGCTCCATCCACACCGCGTACCCGTAGTTGTCGAGGCCGCTCTTGTGGAAATACTCGGGCTCGATGGCGTCCTGTCCGTCCCAGGAGACGTCCTCGCCGCCCGTGGCGTGGGCCCAGCCGAGCAGCAGCTGCTCCCCGTTCTCGGGCCGGCAGTAGGCCCGCGACGGCGTGATCGTCATCGGCCAGGACTGCAGGGTCTCGGGGCTGAGCCCGTCGCCGCGCTGGAGGAAGTAGAGGTAGCGCTTGATGGGCGCCACGGGCAGCTCGGTCCCGCCCAGGACCGGCGACAGCTTCGCGCCCCAGGCGTTGGTCGCGTTGATGAAGACGTCCCCGCGGACCTCTTCGCCCTTCGAGGTCCGGACGGCCACGAGGCGCCCGGCGGGGTCGAACACGCCCGACTCCACCCGCTCGTTCTGGCGAAGCACGCCGCCCAGCTCGACGACCCGCCGGAACCCCTCCATGTAGATGATGTCCGGGTGCAGGAACCCGTCCGTGGGGCAGAAGGTCGCCCCGACCAGGCGGTCGCCGGCGACGTGCGGGAAGCGCTCTTCGACCTCCTCGGGGGCCAGCAGCTCGACCTCCTCGAGGCCCACCTCCCGCTGCATGACGACGTTGCGGCGCGCGGCCTCCCAGCCCTCGGCGCGGCGCGCGGCGGTGTCCCCGTCGGACGCGAAGTCGGGGCGGTCGTGCAGGAACAGGTACCCGTTCTGCACGAGGACGTCGCCCGTGGACGGGTCGCACCGGAACCTCTCCTTGAACTCGGTGTACGCGCGTGTGCTGTAGAGCATCGCGGCGACGGTCGACGGCGTGGAGAACTGTTGGCGGTAGCACGCGGCGGATCGGGAGCTGCTCCCGGCGCCCTTCTCCTTGGCCTCCAGGATCGTGACCGCGACCCCGGCGTCGAGCAGCCGATGCGCCGTCAGCGCGCCGGTGATCCCGGCCCCGATGACGACGACGTGCTGCGGGCGATCCATCGCCGGGGATCATACTCCCCGCGTGCCCGTGAAGCCTGTCGGCGGCTCAGCTTGGTCGACGCATCCCCGCGACCCGCACCCGTCGACCCAGCACCAGGCGGCCGCGCCCTCGCACCTGCTCCCACGGCACCGCCACCGCCCGCCCGTCGGCGGTGGGGAGGAACCGCTCGGTCGCTCCGTCGGCCGAGGTCCGCGCCCGCGCCTCGCGCATCAGCTGGTCGCGCAGGGCGACGACGGCGGAAGGGGACGGATCCGCGAGGACCGCGAGGATGCGGGGGTCGGGCCGCGAGGAGGCCACCACCGCGAGCCAGTCGCCGTCGGCGCCGGTGGGCGTGAGGCGCAGGTACGTCGACGCGCTCGGCACCACGTAGGTCGTGTCGGCGGCGATCTCCCCCGTCTCTCCGCCCGCCACCGAGGGGTACAGGGACACCACGCGATCCCCCTCGAACCAGAGCACGCTGACCCACGCGTCGTGGTTCGTCTCGAAGGAGATCTGGAGGCGGGCGCCGTCGGGGTGTACTTCGTCGCGCGCCAGCGACCCCGGGGGCGATCCGTCCGACGGCTCCACGACGCCCGCTGCGGCCAGCGCCAGGGGCTCGATCGGGACCACCGTCGGCGGGAGCAGCGCGACGTGGACGAGCAGGGCGAGCTGGCCCGCCAGCGTCGCGATGAGCACCGGGGTGCCTCCGCCCGCGCCGCGA
>Ga0114932_10004767_pt1 | contig 12400 bp, 9 predicted proteins | sample 2SBtaG_2_FD_87286 | JGI IMG/M metagenome (GOLD analysis project Ga0114932, IMG submission 87286) | Deep subsurface microbial communities from Kolumbo volcano to uncover new lineages of life (NeLLi) - 2SBTROV12_ACTIVE470 metaG | ecosystem: Environmental > Aquatic > Marine > Volcanic ...
CTTTTTTAAAAATTTTTGCAAGCCCCATACCAGTAGCTATTGCCTCATTAGATGAATACTTAGTGCGCACTACCTCCAACATTTTCATTACTTGTGCAGGAACAAAAAAATGAAGCCCTATTACATCTTCAGGTCTACTCGTGACTGAGGCTATCTGATTTATATCCATATAAGAGGTATTAGTAGCTAATACAGCACCTTTTTTAACCACCGAATCTAGTTTAGAAAATATATCTTTTTTTAGTTCTAAATTTTCAAAAACAGCTTCAATAATTAGGTCGGAATCAGCAACAGTGCTATAATCTGTACTTGTTGAAATTAGATCAAGACAGTTCACCATCTCCTGATCACTAATACGTCCTCTATCAACCATTCCTTGATAGTTTTGCTGTATATTTTTTATTCCATTCTCTAAAGCTTCCTGCGAACTCTCTAGCACTTGAACAGGTATACCAGCATTAGCAAAACACATTACTATACCTTGACCCATTGTTCCCAGTCCTATTACCCCACCATTAGTTATTGCACGTGCACTAATATTTTTTCCAACGCCAGGAATTTTTGAGGCTTCCCTTTCTGCAAAAAACGCATAACGCAGCGCCTTAGATTGATCACTATCCTTACAGATCGGAAAACGTTCTCGGTCCTTTATTACAGCCTGCTCATAGGGCATCTCTAGTCCATCAACCACACTAGCAAGTGCCTGATGCGGCGAGTCCTGCCCCCTCATTTTACGTGAAGCTAAGTCACGGTATTTCTGGATGATGTCTTTAAAATCATCTGGAGATCCAATGCCCTGCTTTGGTTGGCTAGAAACACGTCTTGGCATTTTTTCTTCTAATATTTTTTCCGCAAAAGATATTGCGCCATCGAGTAGATCACCTTCAATAATCTGATCAACTATTCCATACTGAAAAGCTTTCATAGCGCTGATAGGTTCACCTAAAACAATTAATTCTAGAGCATGCTCCAAACCCGCAACTCTAGGTAATCTTTGAGTACCAGCTGCGCCAGGAAAAATACCTAGCTTTACTTCTGGCATGCCAAACATTGCTGCTTGCACTGCAACCCGGAAATGACAGCCTAGAGCTAACTCCAACCCACCTCCCAAAGCCGTGCCATGTATAGCCGCTATTATAGGTTTCTCAATCGTATCCCAGTGATCAATTATAGACAATAAATGGGGTTCTTGAACTGGCTTATCAAACTCACGAATATCTGCCCCCGCAGGAAAAGTACGCCCTAGACCAATTAAAACTATGGCAGCAACCTTTTCATCCAATGAAGCGCGATCAACCTGACTAATCAAACCTTGTCGAACCTCTAATCCAAGCGCGTTTACCGGAGGATTATCTATTGTAATAATAGCTAGTCGACCACGTAATTCAAAACCAATAACTTCAGACATAGCTATATTTTCTCCTCTAAAAAAAAGCATCTGAATTAATGCGCTCTACTACCTAATGTATTACTTTGCTATAATGCAAAGCAACTAAAATGCCAGATAACAAAAGGAGTTTCTATGATTTTCGTGCACCCCCATGATTTACTCGACCATATTGGTGAAGAGATAGGAGTTAGTAATTGGGTAAAAATAAGCCAAGAAATGATAAATAAATTTGCTGATGCGACAGGTGATCATCAATGGATACATGTAAACCCTGAAAGGGCAGCTTCTGAAGTTCCTGGAGGTAAAACAATCGCACATGGCTTTCTACTATTATCGCTATTTCCTGGTTTATCTGATGAATTTTTTATTATTGAAAAAAATAGCTATACACTTAATTACGGCTTAGAAAAACTTAGATTTACTGCTATGGTTCCCGTTGATTCACGGGTTAGATTAAGACAAACTATTTCCAGTGCCGAATTGTCAAAACAAGATGGAGTGCGCGTTGTGCTAGAAGGCACCCTAGAAGTTGAAAATAGTGAAAAACCTGCCGTCGTGGCACAAACAATTCGCTTAATTTATCCCTAATATTAAATGAAAACGGATGTCAAAGTGAGCACAGCCAAACGAACTTTCTCTCGTACTGACCAAGTTATTACGGTACTCGCACAACATAGCTTTGAAACGAATGCTCTAGTAGCTTGGCTAGAGGAGCAAATTAACGGTTTTAAAGGACCAATAGAAGTGTTCCAATTTCAAGGGGGAATGTCAAATCCGACTTTTCTAATCAATGATAAAAATGGAAAAAGTTATGTACTGAGAAAGAAACCACCTGGAGAATTATTACCATCAGCGCACGCAGTTGATCGGGAATATCTTATAACCAGCACATTAATTGATACCTCTGTACCGGTGGTAAAAACATTAGGTTTTTGTGAAGATAGGTCAATTATAGGCACTGAATTTTTTTTGATGGAGCACAAAGCGGGACGAATATTTCATGATCCCTCTCTTCCTGATCTTACCCCCCAAGAAAGAGCAGAGCTTTATCAATCAATGAACCGTACCTTAGCTCATTTACATAAAGTTGATTATTTAGCAAAAGCTTTAGAAAAATTTGGCCGTACAGGAGGGTACATGGGCCGTCAAGTAACCCGTTGGTCTCAACAATATCAATCCAGTAAAACTGAAGATTTGACTGAAATGGATCAACTAATGTTATGGCTACCAAAAAATATGCCCGATGATACAGAAACCTCTATCGTACACGGTGATTTCCGCCTAGAAAACCTTATAGTTCATCCCACCAAACCAGAAGTTGTGGCTGTATTAGACTGGGAGCTTTCTACGCTAGGCCACCCACTTTCGGATCTAGCTTACAATTGCCTGCCTTATCATTGGCCTAAAGAATCATTCGGCGATATGCGCGGTCTTGACACTATGACAGCAGGTATTCCTTCGGAAAGAGAATATATTGAAAAATATTGTTCGCTAACCCAACGTGATAGAATAGAAAATTGGACCTTCTATTTAGTACTTTCACTTTTTAGGCTAGCTGCAATAATACAAGGTGTTTATTACCGCGGACTAAAAGGAAATGCGGCTTCACCAGAAGCACTATTAAGGCGTGATCTAACACGCCAGCTTGCTAATAAGGCCTGGGAACTCGCAGAACGCGGAGAACAAAACTACAGCTAATAATCAGTTCAAAGAACGTTGCTTAGGATAGCCACCAAGCTGGCGGCGTAACTCTAGGCGGGCAATTTGTTGGCGGTGTACCTCGTCAGGCCCATCAAATAAACGCATAGCTCTTGTATGAGCTAACATATAAGCAATCGGAAAATCATTAGTCATACCTCCTCCGCCATGTATCTGTAATGCTCTATCTATTACCTCAAGAGCCATTTTTGGCGCAGCAACCTTGATCATAGCTATTTCCTGTCTAGCCTCTTTATTACCTGCCGTATCCATCTTCCAAGCGGCTTTCATAACTAATAAACGACACATGTCTATATCGATACGCGATTGAGCTATCCGTTCCTGAGTTATTCCTCTATCCGCTAATAAACGCCCCCACGTTTCTCTTTCAGCTGCCCTTGAACATAGAAGTTCTAAAGCTCGTTCAGCAACACCAATAACTCTCATACAATGGTGTATCCGACCTGGCCCTAGTCGTCCCTGAGCTATTTCAAACCCTCTTCCTTCTCCTAAAATCATGTTTTCAATAGGCACTCTAACATTATTGAATAACACCTCACCATGACCATGCGGTGCATCATCATAACCCATCACTGGAAGCATACGCTTTATCTCTACTCCCAAGGTATTTGTTGGCACAAGTACTTGAGACTGCTGCTGGTATTTTGTTGCTTTAGGGTCTGTCTTCCCCATTACAATCATTATTTTACAACGTGGATCCCCCATCCCAGAAGTCCACCACTTTCTGCCATTAATTACATACTCATCCCCATCCCTTCTGATTGAGCATTCAATATTACTTGCGTCAGAAGAAGCAACAGCCGGTTCAGTCATTGCGAAGGCAGACCTGATTTCCCCATCTAATAATGGTCTAAGCCATTGATTTTGTTGTTCATGTGTCCCGTACATATGGAGCACCTCCATATTACCAGTGTCAGGTGCAGAACAATTAAATATCTCTGGAGCCCAATGGACTCGACCCATAATCTCACATAGAGGAGCATATTCTACATTAGTTAGACCGGCACCTAGCTTGGAATCAGGCAAAAATAAATTCCAGAGCCCCTCAGATCGAGCAACTTTTTTTAGATCCTGAACAATCATTGGTAACTGCCAACGGCTGTCTTGGCTATTTAACTGTTCATCATATAATTCTTCATTAGGATAAACGTATTCATCCATAAAGGCCTCTATCTTTGCCTTGAGTTCATGAGTCCTTGGTGATAGTTCAAAATCCATAGGTTTAAGCTCCAGTGTGTTCCTCTATACTTTATTCAGTGTTACCTTAGCCATAAAGGGAAATTATCATGCTAAATATGTTTGATTTGTCAGATAAAGTAGCCATTGTCACAGGTTCAACTAAAGGAATTGGTAAAGCTATTGCAATTTCTTTGGCTGAACACGGAGCAAAAGTAGTTGTATCTAGCCGTGATAAAGTCCGAGTTCAAGAAACCGTAGATTTGATGAAAAGTAAAGGCCATGAAGTAATTGGAATTCCCTGCAATGTTGGGAACAAAGCACAACTTATTAATCTTGTTGAAGAAACTATTAAAAACTTAGGACAAGTCGATATTGCTGTTGGCAATGCCGCCATTAATCCACACTATGGATCTTCGATGAAAATCCCCGACGAAATATTTAGTAAGGTAATGCAAACTAATATTCAGTCGAATCTTTGGCTCGCCCAACTTGTAAGTCCTGGAATGAAAGAACGTAAAGATGGTTCTATTATTTACATTTCTTCAATAGGTGGTCTCAGGGGTTCAGACGTCATTGGAACTTATGGTATTTCTAAAGCTGCTGATATGCAGTTGACTCGTAATCTGGCAATAGAACTCGGACCCTCAAATATTCGTGTTAATTGTATAGCTCCTGGTCTAGTCAAGACCGACTTTGCTCGCGCACTATGGGAGGACCCAAATTACGCGGAACCACGCATAGCTTCGACACCCCTTAAGCGTTTTGGCAAACCAGAAGACATCTCTGGCGCAGCAGTTTACCTGGCTTCTAATGCTGGAGGCTGGATAACAGGACAAACTATAGTGATTGATGGTGGAGTTACTATTACCGTTTAGTAATAGTATTACTTTTCCATTTGTTTTTTATCCCACTCACTAAAACTGGAGCCGGCATCAGCTAAATTTCTAAGCAAATGAGACGGCTCCCACTTATCACCCCATTCTCTATAAAATTTATCAAGCGTATCACACACATTTCTTAATCCGACCAAATCTGCATAAAACATTGGCCCCCCACGATGCCGAGGAAAACCATATCCGTGGAGCCATATAACATCTATATCGGATGACCGTATAGCTAACCCCTCTTCAAGAATCTTTGCCCCTTCGTTTATCATTGAATACAAACATCTCTGCAAAATTTCATCATCTTCTATAGTACGGCGATTTAGAGACATCTCACGTGATCTAGCAAAAATAATTTCCTCGATGACTGGATCAGGAATAGCTTTACGGCCTTCCTCATAAAAATACCATCCTGCCCCGGTCTTTTGTCCATATCTACCAAGTTGACAAATACGATCAAGCAATGGTGAAAACCTTTCATCTAGCGGTCTTGTTTCTGCGCGGCGCTTTTCTATAGCCCAAGAAATATCTAACCCTGCTAGATCTGAAACCCGAAATGGCCCCATGCGAAATCCATATGTTTCAACAACATTATCAACATCTTGCGGCATTACTCCTTCTTCAACTAAAAAATCACCTTGCCGAAAATATGGTGCTAACATACGATTCCCTACAAACCCATCACACACTCCGACGACTACCCCAACTTTATTAATTTCTTTTGCCATTTCCATTACAGAGGCCACAATATCTTTAGAAGTTCTATCAGCACGAACGATCTCTAAAAGCTTCATTACATTTGCTGGACTAAAGAAATGGGTGCCCAGAACACTTTCTGGTCTAGTAGTAAAAAGTGCAATTTCATTCACATTCAAGGTTGAGGTATTAGTAGCAAGAATGGCATCCTCTCGCGCAAAACGATCAATTTCTTTAAAAACAATACGTTTTACATCCATTTCTTCATAAACAGCCTCTATTACTATGTCAGAATCGCTAATGTCCGCATAATTAGTAGACGTAGTGATTCTAGATAACCTTGATGCCATTTCGTCTTCACTTAAACGCCCACGCTTAGTTGATGCTTTATAATTTGCTTCTATTCTACTCATCCCATTTGCTAAATTCTCACTTGACATTTCTATTAAAACTACAGGAATTCCTGCATTTACAAAGGACATAGCAATACCGCCTCCCATAGTACCGGCACCAATTATTGCGGCCTTTTTAATAGGCCTTAGAATAGTATCAGATGAAATATCAGGTATTTTATGAACTTGTCTTTCAGCAAAAAATGCGTGAACTAATGACCGGGACTGATCAGAAGCCATGCTTATACGGCTCAAATCGGCCTCGGCCTTCCATCCTTCGTCAAACGGCATCGTTATAGCATTATGTATACTTTCTAAAGCATAAACTGGAGCAGATAATCCCGGACTATCTTTCATCAATAATAGTTTATGTTCTTCAATTAATTTTATATTTTCTTCTATTTCACCTTCTATTTTCATTGTACTAATGCGTCTTGGTTTAGAACTATTGGCTATAAGTTTTCTTGCAAAGGCTATAGCATCTTGAACCAAATCATCATTAGAAAGCAGATCAATAATGCCCAAATTTAAGGCTTCGACAGCATTAATAGGTAATCCTGATGTAATCATTTTTATGGCAGGTTGAAGGCCTATTAATCTCGGTAAACGCTGTGTTCCACCAGCTCCAGGAATAACGCCACGTTGAACCTCAGGTAAACCAATACTAGCAAGCTTATCAGCTACACGGTAGTGACACCCTAAAGCCAATTCGAGTCCTCCGCCAAGAGTAGCACCATGTATTGCAGCTACTATTATTTTATTTGATTTTTCAAGAAGATTCATTAAATCACGGCTCATAGGTTGAACTTCTCTATCTGGTGTATTGAACTCTCGTATGTCAGCACCGCCACACAAGTTTCTTCCAGAACCATGTAACACTATAGCTAGAATCTCGGGATCCTGATTTGCAGACTCTAGACAACTTGCCAGAGAAATACGTACTTCTTTGGCCAGAGCATTAACTGGAGGGTTATTAATAGTTAAAACAGCAATCTCACCATTTTTTTTAAAAATAACGGGACTGACATTTTCAGAGGTTGTCATCTTAAAATTCCCCCACTCATATTAAAAATCCATTTCTATTTTCATTCTAAAGGATCAATAAACCTTAAACTAATATATATTCTTGTATATTATGTTATATGCTTTGAATTAACAAAAATACGTCTAACAAAGTCTATTTCTAGATTAAATTATTAGGAATACAAAATATGACGCAGCCCAAAGCTTCGCCTAGCGGATTCACACAGATACTAGCTTTAACAACTTCTCTGGTTAGCGTTATCTTTTTGTCAGCACCACTGTGGTCTCCTGATCCATTAATTCTACAGGCCACCGGAATTATTTTATTTTGTATTGGATTATGGGCAACCAGTGCTATTCCTATTCACATTACCGCCCTGATTATGTTTTTAGTATCAGTTATGCTTGATATTGCACCGGCAAATGTTGTTTTTGCTGGTTTTCATGCTAGCGCCACTTGGTTGGTTTTTGGGGGTCTGGTGATCACCATTGCTGTACAACGTTCAGGGTTAGCAGCCAGGGCCGTAGAAACACTGGAACTAATATTACCTGCTCATTATTTTGCAATGGCTTTAGGTATAGCATTCGCTGGAGTTATTCTGGCTTTCCTAATGCCTTCAGCTTCCGCACGTGCTGTACTAATGGCTCCACTGGCCATGGCCCTCGCCGATAGGTTGGGGTTTTTGGAAAATAGCCGCGCACGGTTTGGTTTAATTTTAGCAGCAGGCATGGGTTCGACTATCCCAGCTTTTGGTATTCTCCCGTCCACTGTAGTCAGTATGGCCTTTGCCGGAGTTGCCGAAAGCGTTCATGATATAAATTTTACATATTTTGACTATACCGTTCTAAATTTTCCTATTCTAGGATTGTTAGGCTTGCTTATCCAGACAACGTTGATCACTTTAATGTTCGGTGCCAAACCTAAAAGTGATAATGTAAAAATAAAAAGTACTGATTGGTCAGTTGCCGAACGAAGATTATTAATTATCTTACTAATAGCCCTAGCCTTATGGATGACAGATTCAATACATGGAATATCTCCGGCTTGGATTGCAATGGGAGTGGCCCTAATTTGTATTATTCCGGTTGTCGGACTTCTACCATCAAAAGTTTTAACTACTGATATTAATTATGGGCCTTGGTTCTTTATTGCCGGAGTAATTGGAATGGGATCAATCGCTAGCCATACGGGTCTAGGTGACAGTATAGGCGAGTGGCTATTAACAAATGTACCGCTAACCTCAGATGGCGGACTTTTGACTTTCTATCAAATTTTCATAATCGGAGGAGCCATTAATCTAATTGCAACTGCACCTGTGGCCGCCACAATCATGACAACCTTCGCAGATTCTATTGCCCAAGCAACGAATTGGCCACTCAGATCAGTACTACTCGCTGAAGTCCCCAGCTTCATGATATTTCCCATGCCACATCAAGCCCCCCCCGTAGCAATAACTATGGCAATCGGCGGTGTACCAATGCGGGCTGGTGTCCGTGTTTTAGCACTATATTTTATTATAGCATTAATTGTTATTATGCCCCTGCAATATTTATGGGGGCGCTTGCTAGGTATTTACCCATAGAAAAATATATAATTTGTTTAAATTCTTTTATTAGGTTTGTAATCTAGTAATTGCTTTTTTTACTAACTTCCATACAGCCTCGCCTTCAAAATCACCAATGGCAAGGCATTGTTCTGATAGTTTTTCAGCTTCCATATCCGCTTTGTTTCCATATCTACTCATAAGGTCTCTAGCTGAATTATCAATAGTATCCTGATCAAGTGACGCCCTCCGGGATTTAGCTCCTCGATTGAGTAACGACCACACCATAAACAGAACGAAAATTCCAAATCCAACTGCAAGTAAGGTTAAGAACATACCAGCCAATTAGATGTCTCCTAGATGATTATTGATAACAAAACCGATTTTTATCTTTAAAAGGTACATGGATAATTAATAACCCCGTTCTGCTTCTATGTCCTTTGCTAATCGAAAATGGTCCGAATAACGATCAGAGATACGACTTCCAGGATAAAATGTGGCCTGAAAAGACGGCCTCTGTTTTAATGTAATAAACCAGTTTCCCATTTCCCTTAAATCATCCTCCCATATATATGAATAGCCCATATCTTCCATTCGATCTATCAAAGGAGCAACCAATGCATCTGCTATAGTAAACTGCTCGCCCATAATCCATGGGCCTCCATTAATAGCAATCGCTTGATCAATTCTTTCACATGTCTGTCTTATCTGCCCTTTAGCATAATTTACATCATCAGCTCCGAAACCTTCTTTAGTCATGCGCTGATAAAAACGTTTTCTTAAAGGTAGTCGTTCAGCATGATCTGAAAATTTTTTATCTGAATATTCACTATAACGCATTGGAGCAAATAAATTGGCAAAGGATGGAACCCTTACCGCTACTGTAGGAACTTCCTCAATATACCGCATCCAAGAACGCATCTTTGCTCGTCCAACAGCATCTTGAGGTGTCATTTTAGGACCTGGAAAGACTTCATCTATATATTCCACAATTGCTGAAGATTCTATAATCACTGTTCCATCATGGGCAAAAGCTGGAACTACACCGTTAGGATTAATTTTAAGGTATTCAGGTGTTAAATGTTCGAAATTACCCAAGTCTACTTCATGCGCGACCCAATCTTTATTGGGATGAGGCATGTTTTTTTCAGCTAAACATATCCTTACCTTCTGACTACAAGTCGAATGATGGGTATGATAAAGTTCTACTGACATTATAAATACTCCTAAATCTTCTCATTAAAATTTAAAAACCAGCAGCCCGGCCGTCACTTCTTGGATCAAAACCCGCCTCAATAATTCCATTTGTATTTTGAACTAATGCTCCAGCATGCCCCATTAAATCACTAAATGGATCAACTATAACCACATCGTGCCCTGCATCTCTAAGGGCGGCTATAAGTTCTGGAGAAAAACGTGATTCTAACTTTAAATTATTATTATCATCTCCCCAAGTTCTTCCAAGTAACCACCGAGGTGCAGTAATCGCTTCTTGGACGCCCTGACCAAATAGTATATGTCGTGCAAAAATAGCCGCCTGGGTTTGTGGTTGACCTTCACCACCCATAGTACCATATGACATTATTCTACCATCATTAAGCTTAGCTAATGCTGGATTTAAGGTATGAAATGGTTTGCGACCAGGTTTCAATTCATTCTGTTCTCCTGCTACAAGCGAAAAACTTGAACCTCTATTTTGCCAGGTAATACCTGTCTGAGGTAAAACAACCCCTGAACCAAACTCCCAATAAATACTTTGTATAAAACTTACGGCCATACCCTTATTATCTATAGCCCCTAACCAGACAGTATCTCCTTTATCAACGTCGCGTTTCCAGTCACTCGCTTTGTTAGGATCAATAGCATCTGCCAGTGAGCTAACTACAGAATCACGTAAGAAAGTATTTGGATTGGTCTGCATATAGTCTGGATCAGTGATATGAAAATCTCTAATAGAGAAAGCCTGTTTAGTTGCTTCAACTAGCAAATGAATAAATTCAAAGCCATCAGCTTCTAAACAAGATAATTTATCAAAAGCACCAAGAATAAGTAATGATGCCAGGCCTTGAGTAGGGGGTGGCATATTATAAATTGTTCCCGAGCTTAACTTAAGAGATAAAGGCTCTTTAATAGTTGCATAATAGCTTTCTAAATCAGTTCTTTTTAATGGGCTATCAATAGAAGAAAGGTCCTCAGCAATTAATTTAGCTAAATCACCACGATAAAAATCATCAAGTCCAGCATGAGCAAGACGTTCAAGAGTATTTGATAGTTGTTTTTGATAAAATAAATCACCACATACAGGTACTTCACCTGAATTCAAAAAATTTTCATGAAATCCTATTGAATCTTTCATTTCATCTAATTTACTAATAGTATTACGCCTTTGCCCAGAAGTTACGGACACGCCGCGCCTTGCATAAGCAATTGCATCTTCCAACAATCTACTAAGAGGAATTTTTCCTCCCGAGGCAATAGAAATTTCTAAGGCTGATTGCCAACCAGATATGGTTCCAGCAGTCGTTAAAGCTGCATGAGGTCCTCGAGTTGGGATTTTATTGTAACCATTACTTAAATAGAAACTTTTATCTGCCGATTGGGCAGCAGGGCCGCAAGCATCAATAGCTATAACTTCTGATGAAGGTAACGAAATTAACCAAAAACCATCTCCGCCTATTGAGTTCATATGCGGATATACAACCGATATAGTGGAAGCCGCTGCGATCATAGCTTCAATGGCATTTCCACCATCACGTAATATGTTTAACCCCGCATCAGCGGCAAGATGGTGCGGAGCTACAACCATACCGTTACTAGAAAAAGTGGAATGGAGCATTAGATAAATCTCAAATAGATCTGGTAATAAAAAGGGTGGCAGTTAGTATCTGCCACCCGTAATAAAATTGTTATATAAATTTATTCAGCTGCCTGATCAAGATCAGGGTATTCAGTTAACTCATCGAGGGCTGGCTTAACCTCCTCCATAAAAATCTTTAACTGATCAATCATATCTTGTTTAGGGGTTTGAGCATAATGATAGATCAAAGTAATATATTCTGCAGGAAGCTGCTTCCATTGATCAATATAATAGTCTCGAACCTGCGAAACGGTACCATATTGAAATAGCCCAGTTTTATCCATCAACTCTAATATTTCTGCGCGAGAGGTAGTCCCCTGTCCCTTTTCGGCCCATTCTGGGAATAATGGGCCATAAAAGTTCATAAAAATATCGCTACTCCAATCCATTGCCATTTGTGCGCCTTCGTCTTCAGTAGCACCAATGTGGGGCCAACGAACAATAGCTTGGTTTTGGCCATGGGCAAAATTATACCCATTTTGATTAGCTACTTCCGTATAGCGAGGACCATAGCTTGAACACCTTCCAATGCTCGAGAAATAGCAAGGTACGAAGCCTCGTTTGCCTGCGTATTCAACTGTTTCTACGCTAGCATTACTAGCGATAAATACTGGGGGATGTGGGTCTGTATAAGGCGATGGCACTACACAAATTTTGCGTAACTTGCCTTCATCATCCATTTCTCCAGGAGCTCCTAACTGTCTGGTTATATCTCC
>Ga0114932_10004768_pt1 | contig 12400 bp, 10 predicted proteins | sample 2SBtaG_2_FD_87286 | JGI IMG/M metagenome (GOLD analysis project Ga0114932, IMG submission 87286) | Deep subsurface microbial communities from Kolumbo volcano to uncover new lineages of life (NeLLi) - 2SBTROV12_ACTIVE470 metaG | ecosystem: Environmental > Aquatic > Marine > Volcanic ...
CAGATATTTACCATTGGCCAGTTGCGCCGAGGCGGCGCGTCGCTCGCCCTGTGATCCGGTCACCAGCATCATCAGGTTTTCGCGCGGGATATCGCCCGCGTCTTCCAGCGTCACGGTCGGAGGGAAATCACCCAGAACGCCGGTGGATTGTGCGGTGGCCAGCATCCGTTGCATCGAGCGCCCCAGCACCAGCACCGAACGCCCCGCATCGACCCCGGCTTGCGCCAGCGTTTTAAGCCGCGCCACGTTTGAAGCAAACGTCGTTGCGACCACCATCCCCCCGGCTGATTTTACCAGCTTGGTAATGGCTTCGGGCAGTGACGATTCAGAGCGCCCGGCCAGCGGCGAAAACACATTGGTGCTGTCGCACACCAGCGTCTGAACGCCAGGCTTGGCAATCTCGCGCCACAGTTCGGGCCGGTAAGGGTCGCCCACCACAGGTTTTTTATCCAGTTTGAAATCGCCGGTATGCACCACACGCCCGGCGGGCGTGTCGATAATCAGCCCTGACGCCTCGGGGATCGAATGCGCCAGTGGCAGAAATCCAACCGAAAACGCGCCAAGCTGCACCATCTCGGGAAAGGCGGACAGTTCGATCACCACCTCGGGGTCACGCCCTGCATCTTCCAGTTTACGCCGGCAATTGGCGGCTGTGAACGGGCGTGCGTAAACCGGCGCCTGAAGTAAGCCGTGCAAAAATCCCAATGCACCAATGTGATCTTCATGGGCGTGTGTAATGAATATCGCTTCGATACGATCGGCGCGGGCCTTGATCCAATCGACGTCGGCCATGATCAGGTTGACACCTGGGCTGCTATCCATCGTCGGAAAGGTCACACCGAGGTCGACCAGAATATACCGTTCCCTGTCCGCCGGGCCAAAGCCGTAGACATAACAGTTCATCCCGATTTCACCCGCTCCGCCCAGTGTCAGGTAGATCAGCCGGTTTTCAGCCATGGTTCAGTCTTTCCGATTAAATGCATTGATGACCGCCAGCCCAATCATGGTCAGATCACGTTCCACATGATCGAAAAGCTGCGATTGCTGATCAAACAGCGGTGCCAGACCACCGGTGGCAAGGATTTTCATGGGCCGGTTGCGCTCGGACTTGATTTCGCGGCAAATGCCCTCGATCAGCCCGATGTAGCCCCAATAGACGCCCGATTGCATGCAGGCAACCGTGTTGGTGCCGATCACGTTTTGCGGTCTGGTGACATCCACATGCGGCAGAGCTGCAGCAGCCTCGTGCAGCGCCTTGACCGACAGATTGACCCCCGGCGCGATCACACCGCCGATATAGGCCCCGTCGGTGTCCACAACATCAAACGTCGTGGCCGTGCCAAAATCAACAATGATCAGATCACCCCCGAAAAGATCAAACGCCCCGACCGTGTTGACCAGCCGATCCGCGCCGACCTGTGTATCGGCATCGACACGCACCTCGACCGGTAAATTGCAATCGGGCTTGCCGACGACCAGAGGCCGGCAATTGAAATAACGGTCCGACAACACACGCAGGTTATAGACCGCCTGCGGCACCACCGCCGAAATAATCACCTTGTCCAGCGTCACGCGAATGTCTTGCAGCGACATCAGCGTGCTGAGCCAGACAAAATATTCGTCCGCTGTGCGCGCGTGTTCGGTGGCACAGCGCCAATCGGCTAAAAAGTTTTGGCCGTCGTGAATGGCAAAAACCGTGTTGGTATTTCCGACGTCGATGGCGAGCAGCATAAAACGAGCCTATGAAAAGTAGATGTCAGCGGCGGCGATCCTGTGGCTGCCTTTGGCGTCTTTTAGAACAAGCGCACCTTGCTCGTCCACCGTTTGAAATGTGCCGGTCATGTCGCCCTGCGTGGTGCGGGCGTTGATGACCTGCCCCAACCGAGTGGCATGGGCCAGCCACGCCGTACGGATGGGCGCAAAACCCATGGTCGAGAACTGCGCCTCAAACCGTGCAAAAGCGGGTGCCAGCGCATCCAGAAACGCCTCCGGCGTCACCGAAAGTCCCAGTTCCGCACGCAGGCAAACAGGTGTGAAATCGCCCTGGTCGGCGTTTTCGGGGACCGCCTGCAAATTAACGCCAAATCCGATTGACAGATGGGTTACGCTGCCGCCCTGCCCTGTGCTTTCAAGCAGGATCCCCGCGAGCTTTCCACCGCGTAGCAGCACATCATTGGGCCATTTCAGTGTAAAATCGGCCTCGCGCCCGCTCAGCGACACCAACGCCTCGCGCAACGCCAGCGATGCCACGAACGAATAGAGCGCCACCTGCGCCGCCGATCCTGTAGGTCGCATCACCAACGTGGCGGCAAAATTGCCCTTGGGGTCACTCCAGACCCGCCCCAGACGCCCGCGCCCTGCCGTCTGCTCCAGCGCCAAAATCCACATAGGCGTCGTCAATTCAGACGCGGTCCGGGCCGCCTCGGCCATGGTGCTGTCAACGCTGTCCAGAACGCGCTTGTCGACGCCCGCTGGCCAGTCGTGCATTTATTTCAACAATGCGGCGGCAGCGGCGGCGGCGAAGCCTTCCACGCCGAACAGATTCACAACACCTGCGACCATGATAAAAGCCGATACCATCAGCGCACCCCAATGCAGCCCCGGCATGGAGCCATCAAGCGCTTCTGATGGTTCGCCAAAATACATCAGGTAAATGACCCGCAAATAGTAAAACGCCCCGATCACCGAGGCAATCACACCGGCCACCGCCAGCCACGCCAGATCGGCGTTGACCGCTGCTTGCAGCACATAAAATTTGGCAAAAAACCCAACCAGCGGCGGAATTCCGGCAAGGCTGAACATCAGCACCATCAAGGCCGCAGCGCGCAGCGGTTCGACGGTTGAGTACATATTCAGGGCAGAAATATCGGTCACCGCGCGCCCGTCTTTTTCCATGTTCAGAATAAAGGCGAACACACCGATATTCATGGTCACGTAAATCGCCATGTAGATCAGCATTGCCTGCACGCCCGCCGCATCACCCGCCGCCAGACCCATGAGCGCAAAACCCATATGCCCGATGCTTGAATACGCCATCAGGCGTTTGATGTTGCTTTGGCCAATCGCCGCGATGGCCCCCAGAAACATCGACGCAACCGACAACAACGCGATGATCTGCGTCCAGTCCTGCGTCACCGTACCAAAGGCGTCGAACATCACCCGCGCAATCAGCGCCATCGCCGCCATTTTCGGCGCGGTGGCAAAGAATGCGGTGACCGGCGTGGGCGAGCCTTCGTACACATCGGGCGTCCACATGTGAAACGGAACCGCGGACACTTTGAACGATAGTCCGGTCAACAGGAACACCAACCCAAACAAAAGGCCAAGCGGTGTGCCGCCTTCTGCCGCCGCCACGGCGCGGATACCGTCAAATGCGGTCGTGCCGGCGTACCCGTAGATCAGCGAGGCTCCGTACAGCAACAATCCCGACGACAGTGCACCCAGCACAAAATATTTCAACCCGGCCTCAGTGGATTTCAGGCTGTCGCGCCTGAACGCCGCGATGACGTAAAGCGACAGCGATTGCAGCTCCAGCCCCATATATAGCGCGATCAGATCACCGGCGCTGACCATCAGCATCATGCCGACCACCGCCAAAGCCACCAGAACCGGAAATTCGAATTTCATCAGGTCGTTGCGCGTCAGGTAATCTTGTGACAGCAACAGAATGACCGACGCCGACAACAAAATGACGACTTTGGCAAAGCGCGCAAACCCATCGTTGACGAACGCGCCGTCAAAGGCGGACTCTGATCCGCTTACCTGCGTGCCCAACCAGACACCCAGCCCCGCCATCAGCACCGCCGTCAGCCACAGGATGGTCGGCGCTTCGGCGTCTTTGCCGCGGTAAACCGCCCACATCAACGCCGCCATGGCAAAACCCGCGAGGATCAGTTCGGGAAGCAGCGTTTGAATGTCTGTGCCGATCATGATGCTGCCCTTATTCCAGTGCCAGTTGCACGGCGTCTGCCGCGCTTAGCGCACTGTCGTAATTTCCCAAAAGCGCCGTGACCGAGGGGCCGATCACATCCAGCACCAAAGCCGGATATAGCCCCAACACCAGCGTCATCGCCACCAACGGCGCCATTACCCATTTTTCGCGTGCGCTTAAGTCATTGATCTGTTTCAGGCTTTCCTTGATCAGCTCGCCGAAAATCACCCGGCGGTACAGCCACAATGCATAGGCTGCCGACAGGATCACGCCGGTTGTGGCAAAGAACGCCACCATGGTACTGGCCTGAAACACCCCGACCAGCGTCAGGAATTCTCCGACAAATCCCGAAGTGCCCGGCAATCCGACGTTGGCCAGCGTAAAGAACATGAAGATCAGCGCATAGGCAGGCATCCGCACCACCAACCCACCATAAGCGGCGATATCGCGGGTGTGCATACGCTCGTAAATCACGCCGACGCTTAAGAAAAGCGCCCCCGAAATGAACCCATGGCTGACCATCTGGAAGATCGCGCCGTCGACGCCCTGTTGGTTGGCAGCAAATATCCCCATGGTCACGAAACCCATATGCGCCACCGACGAATAGGCGATCAGCTTTTTCATGTCGTCCTGCATCAGCGCCACCAGCGATGTGTAGATGATCGCTATCACCGACAGCCATAGAACAAAACCGGCCATCAATTCTGACGCCACCGGAAACATCGGCAGCGAAAAGCGCAAAAACCCGTAACCGCCCATTTTCAGCAGGATCGCCGCCAGCACCACAGAGCCGCCAGTGGGTGCCTGCACGTGCGCGTCGGGCAGCCAGGTATGCACCGGCCACATGGGCAATTTGACGGCAAAACTGGCGAAAAACGCCAGCCACATCAAGGTTTGCGCGCCGCCAACGATCTGCCAGCCAAGCAGCGAAATTGTACTGCTCGAAAACTCATGCTGTAGCAAAGCCACAATATCGGTGGTGCCCGCGTCCATCACCATGGCGATCATCGCCACCAGCATCAACACCGATCCCAGAAGCGTATACAAAAAGAACTTGAACGCCGCATAAACGCGGTCCTTGCCGCCCCAGACGCCGACAATCAGAAACATCGGGATCAGTCCGGCCTCGAACACCACATAAAACAGGATCAGGTCAAGCGCGCAAAAAACCGCGATCATCAGGCTTTCGAGCACCAGGAACGCGATCATGTATTCTTTGACGCGGTCGGTGACCTGCCAGCTGGCCAGAATGACGATCGGCATCAGGAATGTCGTCAGAAGAACAAACAGAACACTCAGCCCGTCGACGCCCAGTTTATAGCTCAGCCCCGCCAGCCACCTGTGCTGTTCGACAAACTGAAAACCCGGATCTGCCGGATCAAACTGGGTATACAACACCAGCGAAATCACAAACGTGGCCGAAGTGGCGATCATCGCCAGCCATTTGGCGTTCTGGCGGGCCGCGTCATCGTCACCGCGCAACAAAAGCGCCATGATCCCCGCCGCGATCAGCGGTATTGATATGATGATCGACAGCAGGTTATCCATCAGTTGGTGCTCCCGTTCAGGGCGGCCCACGACACCAGCACCACGATGCCGATGAACATGGCGAACGCATAATGGAACAGGAAACCCGACTGCATCCGCGCGGCGGTGCGGGTCAGGAACGGCACGATTCCCAAGGCCAGCCCGTTGATTCCGCCGTCTATCAGGCTGCCGTCGCCCTTTTTCCACAACAGCCGCCCCAACGCCTTGGCGCCACGCACGAACAGCAGGTCGTAAATCTCGTCAAAGTACCACTTGTTATAAAGCAACCGGTGCACGGCAGAAAACTGCGCCGCCAGCGCGCCGGGCAGGTTGGGGCGGCGAATATAAAACAGCCACGCCACCAGAAACCCGCCAACCATGGCGACGAACGGCGCCCAGATTACCCATGTCGGCACATGGTGGGCATCGTGCAAAACGGTGTTGTGATGGTGGTCGGTAAAGACCGAATTGCCAAAGAACGCCTCCACATGTTCGCCAAAGAAATCACCGTACCAGATCATGCCCGCGAAAATTGACCCCAGCGCCAGCACGACCAGCGGCACCAGCATGGTCAGCGGGCTTTCGTGGGCGTGTTCGTGGGTATGGGCATCGCCTTTGGGCGCGCCGTAGAACGTCATGAACATCAGCCGCCAACTGTAAAACGCTGTCATCGCGGCAGCAAGCACCAGCAAAACAAAGGCGAATTGTCCAACGGATGAACCCGCCGCATAGGTGCTTTCGATAATCGCGTCCTTGGACAGAAATCCAGCGAACCCAATGGGCGTGTGGCCGAACTTTGCGATGACCGAAGGCAATCCCACACCGGTGATCGCCAAAGTGCCGATCATCATCGCCCAGAACGTCACGGGGATTTTTTTGCGCAAAGCCCCAAAGCGGCGCATGTCCTGCTCGTGGTGCATGGCATTGATCACCGACCCAGCACCCAGGAACAGCATGGCTTTGAAAAACGCGTGGGTGAACAAATGGAACATCGCCACCTGATAGACGCCCACACCGGCGGCGGCGAACATATAGCCAAGCTGGCTCATGGTGGAATAGGCGATCACGCGCTTGATGTCGTTTTGCACAAGGCCGATGGTAGCGGCGACAAAGGCGGTGGTCGCACCGATCACGGTGACAAAGGCCAGAGTGCCCGGTGCAAATTCAAACAGCGGCGACATGCGCACGACCAGAAACACGCCCGCCGTGACCATAGTTGCCGCGTGGATCAGCGCCGACACCGGCGTCGGGCCTTCCATCGCGTCGGGCAGCCATGTGTGCAAAAACAGCTGCGCCGACTTACCCATCGCGCCGACGAACAACAGCAACGTCAGGATTTCCACGGCGGAGAATTCCCAGCCGATAAATTCCATTCTGGTTTTGGACAGATCTTCACCAGCGGCGAAAACATCGGTCAAATTAATGCTGTCGACCATGAAAAACAGCCCGAAAATCCCCAGGGCAAAGCCAAAATCGCCCACGCGGTTGACAATGAACGCTTTCATCGCCGCAGCATTGGCGGTGGGTTTGCGGTAATAGAATCCGATCAGCAGATAGGACGCCACGCCCACGCCCTCCCAGCCGAAAAACATCTGGAGCAGGTTGTCGCTGGTGACCAGCATCAACATGGCAAAGGTGAAAAAGGACAGGTACGCAAAGAAACGCGGCTTGTAACTTTCGCCTTCGCGCCACTGCGGATCGTTGTCCATATAGCCGAAACTGTAAAGATGCACGAGGCTCGATACCGTCGTCACCACCACCAGCATGATCGTCGTAAGCCGGTCCAGCCGGATGGCCCAGTCGGTGGACAGCGCGCCGCTTTCGATCCACCGCACCAACGGGATGATCTGCATTTCGCCGTCATAAGTCAGAAAAATCAACCAGCTCAGCGCGGCGGCCAGAAACAACAGCGATGTAGCCGTGACTATCGCCACCTGCTCGCCGATCACGCGGTGGCCAAAGCCCGCAATCAAAGCACCCAGAAGTGGCGCAAATAGAAGAATGGTTTCCATGTGCCCGCTCAGCCCTTCATCACATTGACATCGTCAACGGCAATGGTGCCGCGGTTGCGAAAGAAACTGACCAGTATCGCCAGCCCAATCGCCGCCTCGGCAGCCGCGACGGTCAGAACGAACATGGTAAACACCTGCCCCGTCAGATCGCCCAAAAAGGCCGAGAACGCGACAAGGTTGATATTGACCGCCAGCAGCATCAGCTCGACCGACATCAATATGACGATCACGTTTTTACGGTTCAGGAATATGCCGAAAATACCCGTGACAAACAGGAAAGCAGCGACGGTGAGATAATGTTCAAGTGAGATCATGTCAATTCCCTCAAGTCCAACCGTTGGCTACGGTAATGCCAGTGACAATCTCCGTCACAAGCGTAAGCGTCACACCAATTTTCATGGCCCCAGCCCCTGCCCCGGTTTCACATCCACCAGTTCCATCGCCGCATCGGGATCGCGGAACAATTGCTCCAGCACCACCTGCCTTTTGATGTCGGGCCGGTGGCGCATGGTCAGAACGATTGCACCGATCATCGCCACGAACAGGATCAGGCCGGCGATCTGGAACAGAAAAATATACTGCGTATAAATCAACTGGCCAAGTGCTGCCGTGTTGTGAGTGTCGCTGGCCAGCGGCGTCACCGCGGCGCGGGCTTGCGCGGCCTCGGGTGCAAAGCTCCAGTGGCCAAGGATCAGTCCAAGTTCCACCAACAGGATCACCCCGAACAACAGCCCCAGCGGCATGTATTTGGTCAGACCGCCGCGCAGCTCGGCGAAATCCACGTCCAGCATCATCACCACGAACAAAAACAACACCGCCACCGCGCCCACGTAAACAATGACCAGCAACATGGCGACAAATTCGGCCCCCAGCAGCACAAACAAACCGGCAGTGGAAAAAAACGACAGGATCAGCCACAGCACCGAATGCACGGGGTTGCGCGACAGCACAGTAAACAGGCCGGCCGTCAAGGTGACCAGCGCGAATATATAAAATGCCAAAACCGTTATGGTCATTTTGTAACTTCCCGCACCTGATGCGGGACCTCTTCGTTTTTGCCACTTTGGGTGGCGTTCTGTTTTGCCACCCGAACGGTGGCAGTTGTCTTGCCTTCAGCAGGTCCCGGATCGTGTCCCGAACGCCCTATTGCCAGGCATCACCGATAGGGCGCGTCCAGTTCCAGATTCTTCGCGATCTCGGCCTCCCAGCGGTCGCCGTTGGCCAGCAGACGCTCCTTGTTATAAAAAAGTTCTTCGCGGGTCTCGGTCGAAAATTCAAAATTCGGCCCCTCGACGATGGCGTCGACCGGACAGGCCTCTTCGCACAGACCGCAGTAGATACATTTGGTCATGTCGATGTCGTAACGCGTGGTGCGGCGCGACCCGTCCGCGCGCGGTTCCGCATCGATCACGATGGCCTGCGCCGGGCAGATGGCTTCGCACAGTTTACAGGCGATGCAGCGTTCTTCACCGTTGGGGTAACGGCGCAATGCGTGTTCTCCACGAAACCGAGGGCTAAGCGGGCCTTTTTCATGTGGATAATTCAACGTGGCCTTGGGCGAAAAAAAGAATTTCATCCCCAGACCAAAGGCTTTCGCATAATCCGCCAGCAAAAAATACTTTGTGAAACGGGTCCAGTCCATTTTCATGCGCTTACCCCCCCACGGCCCAGCGAGCATAAGCACCGCCGAACAACCCGTATTGCGCGAAAAACGCCACCAGCACGACCCAGCCCAGTGACAGCGGCAGGAACACTTTCCACCCCAGACGCATCAGCTGATCATAGCGATAACGCGGCGTGATCGCTTTGACCATGGCGAAGATGAAAAAGAAAAAGCCCATTTTGGCGAACATCCAGATAATGCCGTCCGGCAGTCCGGGAATCGGTGACAGCCAGCCACCGAAAAATAACAGGGTGACCAGCGCGCACATGAATACCACTTCGGTCAGTTCACCAATCATGAACAGCAGAAACGGCGTGCTTGAATATTCCACCTGAAAACCCGCCACCAGTTCGGATTCCGCTTCGGGCAGATCAAACGGTGGGCGGTTGGTTTCCGCCAGCGCCGAGACAAAGAACAGCACCACCATCGGCAGTTGCGGTAACCAGTACCAGTTCAAAAACCCGTGGTCGCCGTCTTGCGCGCGCACGATATCGCTAAGGTTCAAAGAACCCGTCGACAGGATCACACCGATAAGCACGAACCCGATAGAGACCTCGTAAGATATCATCTGCGCCGCAGAACGCAGCGCACCAAGAAACGCGTATTTGGAATTGGACGCCCAGCCACCCATGACCACGCCGTAAACCACCAGCGATGACGCCGCCATGATATACAGCATCCCCACGTTCATATCCGATATAACCCAGCCATCGGCCCACGGAATCACCGCCCAGCCGATCAGCGGGAACACCAGCGCGATCATAGGGGCCAGAAAATAAACCGGTTTGTCCGCCCCCGCGGGCACAACGATTTCCTTGGCGATGTATTTCAAAAAATCGGCAAAGGATTGCAGTAAGCCAAAAATGCCGACCACGTTGGGGCCTTTGCGGATTTGCACGGCGGCCCAGACTTTGCGGTCCACGAACATCAAAAAAGCCAATGCCACCAATAGCAGCACGATCACCAGCAGCGCCTGCAGAGTGATCAGCAGAAAAATTCCCAGATTCGAGCTGTAGAAAAATTCGGGCATCAGTGTGTCGCTACTTTCATACCGTTGGAATCCGTTGGTCTTTGCAATCGTCCACGACAACTTCGGCGTCCAACGTGAACAGCCCTCGCGGGAGCGCCGCTGACACGGTATAAACCGCATCGCCACGCCAGATGCCATCGTTTTCTGCCACGTTGGTGCGAACGTGTCGCGCGAATCCGTAGCCACGGATCAACGCGTATTGTGCCGCAGCGCATTTGGCGTAGTCGGCCACGTCGGCAACCGTTCGCGCGCCTTTCATTTCGACAATGAAATTCACCAGAGTGTCGTCAAGCAGCCGCGTATCGACGCCCAGGTATTCGGGGGCGAACACCGCGTCCTGTCCGGCGTCGACATGCAGGCCCAAATCCAGATCGGCAATCTGATCGCAGCCGGACACGCCCAGCGCCAGCGCGCCGGACAATCCAAAAACCGCGAGTCCGATACCGTCAGTCATGGCTTACTGCGCCGCCATTTTGCTGGGGCGGGCCGCGTCCAAGGCCGCCATTTCCGCCATTGTCTTTGAGGCGCGCGCAATGGGGTTGGACTGATAAAAACTGACTGCCGACACGCCAAATCCGCCTTTTTTCATGGCGGTCGCCTTGACGGGCAGCCAGTCGTTTTCCCGCACCTCGTTAACCGCAGCCAAATGCGGGTGCTCCGCGATCAGTGCGTGGCGCAGCGCGGCCAGTGAATCATAGCCAAGCGGTGTTTTCAGTGTTCCCGACAACGCGCGGACAATCGCCCAGTTTTCCTTGGCCTGACCCGGCGGAAAGGCGGCGCGCAGGGCCAGTTGCGGGCGGCCCTCGGTATTGACGAAAAGGGCGTTTTCTTCGGTATAGGCAGCGCCGGGCAGGATGATATCGGCGCGGTGCGCACCGCGGTCGCCGTGACTGCCCTGATAAATCACCGTGGGCCCGTCGGGAATTTCGCGCTCATCCACCCCCAGATTATAGACCACATCTGCCCCGTTCAGCGCGCTTTCGATCCCGCCTTCATGGGTGAATCCGATGTCCATACCGCCCACCCGCGCCGCCGCACCGTGCAGGATCATGAATTTGGATTTGGTGTTTTGCGCCAGTTTCATGGCGTGACCAAGCACCGCCGCGCCGTCAGGGCCGGTCAAGGCGCCAACGCCGATGATCACCAGTGTTTTCATGTCCTTGGCCGCGCCGATTTTTTTCGCGGACAGGTCTTTCAACGCCGCTTTTTCGTGGCCGACGTGGTAATATTCATAAGTCAAATCAACGGCTTCGCCGACCAACCCGATATTGGCGCCGCGCAGCCACGCCTTGCGGATACGCGCGTTGAGCACCGGCGCTTCATCGCGCGGGTTTGTGCCGATCAGTTGGATCATGTCGGCGTCGTCGATATCCGCGACACAGCCTGTGCCGACGTAACCGCTCGGGTTGCCAACGGGCAGCGCCGCGCCATCGACGCGGCACTCAACCGCGCCACCGGTTGCCTCGACAAGCTGTTTCAGCGCAAACATCGCCTCGAGCGGTGCCAGATCACCGGCAAGTGCGGTCACTTTCTTGCCTTTCATTGCCTTGGCCGCCGCGCGCAAGGCCTGATCCCACGTTGCGGGCTGCAGTTTGCCGCCCTTGCGGACGTAAGGCTGGTCGAGCCGCTGGCGGCGCAACCCGTCCCACACAAAGCGGGTTTTATCCGAAATCCATTCCTCGTTCACACCATCGTGGTTGCGCGGCAATATGCGCATGACTTCGCGCCCCTTTGCATCCACTCTGATGTTGCTGCCGAGCGCGTCCATCACGTCGATGGTTTCGGTTTTCGAAAGCTCCCAAGAGCGCGCGGTAAAGGCGTATGGCTTGCTGGTCAGCGCCCCCACAGGGCACAAATCGATGATGTTGCCCTGCAAATTGCTGTCCAGCGTCTGGTTCAGGTAGCTGGTAATTTCGGCATCTTCGCCACGCCCGGTCTGGCCCATTTGAGAAATACCCGCGACCTCGGAGGTAAAGCGCACGCAGCGCGTGCAGGAAATGCAGCGCGTCATGGTTGTGGCCACCAGCGGCCCCAGATCAAGGTCGGTCGCGGCGCGTTTAGCCATGGTAAAGCGTGAAAAATCAACGCCATACGCCATAGCCTGATCCTGAAGGTCGCACTCACCGCCCTGATCGCAGATCGGGCAGTCCAGTGGATGGTTGATCAGCAAAAATTCCATCACGCCCTCGCGGGCCTTTTTCACCATGGGCGAATTGGTTTTGACCACCGGCGCCTGG
>Ga0114932_10004770_pt1 | contig 12399 bp, 11 predicted proteins | sample 2SBtaG_2_FD_87286 | JGI IMG/M metagenome (GOLD analysis project Ga0114932, IMG submission 87286) | Deep subsurface microbial communities from Kolumbo volcano to uncover new lineages of life (NeLLi) - 2SBTROV12_ACTIVE470 metaG | ecosystem: Environmental > Aquatic > Marine > Volcanic ...
GTTTGCAGTACTCGTAATAATTTCATCTGACCAGACGGTGGAAGGTTACCTATTTCGTCCAAAAACAAAGTGCCGCCATCCGCTGCTTCAAAACGGCCAATACGTTGTTTATTAGCGCCTGTGAAGGCACCTGCTTCTGCACCGAACAGTTCCGCTTCGATTAACTCACTCGGCAATGCGCCTGCATTTACCTTAATAAATGGTTTATCTGCCGAAGCAGAGTTTAACTGCACAATTTCAGCAATACGCTCTTTACCACTCCCATTAGGCCCTGTGATCAATACCGACACATCTGACTTAGCAAGTTGCAATGCCATATCGACTACTCGCTCCATAGCTGTGCTCTCAAAAACAAGACCTGCTAAATTTGCATGTTCATGGACATATTGACGCTCACCACGCTGGCGGTTAAATGTATCGTTGTCTTGTTTGGCTTTACCCAGTTCAATCAGGTTTGCAATGCTGGTCAGTAATTTATTGTCATCCCAAGGCTTGGCAATATAATCTGCTGCGCCCGCTTTCACTAACTCTATGGCGGTTTCAAGCTCTGTCCATGCTGTGATAAGAATAATAGGTAAGTGCGCATTGAGTGCACGAAGTTGATAAAAGAGATTTTTGCCTTCTTCACCCGATGTGGTGTCAGCGGTAAAGTTCATGTCTTGGATAGTCAAGGCAATACGTTGATAGCGAACAACTTGCTCTGCTTCGAAGGGAGTGTGTGCTGTCACGACATCATAGCCATGTATTTCGAGCAGTAGCGATAACGCATCGAGTACAGCTTGGTTATCGTCAATGATGAGTATCTTATCCATGTATTTTCTTTTTATTATTCGTGCTACACCAATGGCCTGAGTGTAGCACGAACTAAGAGTTTGAGTATTCGTAAGTTAAATTGTTCTTGTTGCAATGCTTGGATCAATATTAGCCGCGCGTCGTGCTGGGCCTATCACCGCTAATAAACTCATCAAAAAAACTGCTATTGCTGTAACAGCTACATACAAGTTTGATAATGCTGGAACAGAGTAATGTGACATAAGCTGTTGACCGAGCAAAACAGCACCGCATACGCCTAGTATTAAACCAGCGATACAGATCAGGCTGTTTTCAACCACAAAGTAGCTGATAATTGCTGATTTACGAGCCCCTAACGCGCGTCTTGTACCAATTTGCTTTGTGCGCTTATTAATATTAAACAAGGTAAGCCCAAAAATACCCAAAGCTGTCACTAACACTAGTACGCTAATTAATATCACTAGCATACGCATCATTAGTCTGTCTTCGGCAACATAATCTGCTTTTTTAACATCCAAACCAGTTAAGTCTTGAATAACTCGTTTGCTGTAATTTGTATGCATCGCATTTTCAATTTGCTTCATCACCTCGGCGCGGCGTTCAGGCTCTGTGCGAACCAAAAATTGATGTAGCTTTCTCGGATCCACCAATGGTAGAAGAACTGATTTATCTTTACGGTTTTCAATTTTCAACCAAGGGCCTTTCATCATACCAATCACACCAATAATTTTTAGTGGTTTGTCACCCATATAAATTACTTTGCCTAATCCATCCTCACCGGGATACAGATCGTCCATCAATGCTTTAGTTGCCAACGCCACTTTAGGGAATTTGCTATAGTCTCGATTCAACACCACTTCACCTTCGGTAAAATTGCGACCAGCAATTAAGTTAACACCTAAGGTGTTTAAACCGTGCTCGTCTGTTTCAAAGTAACTGGCGTTAACCGATTTTGACTTTTCTGGTACGGGTTTTAATCTAAAACCCGTTGACGAACCTCCTCCCGACAGTGGCACAGCACTGATCTGAACAGCATCAACAACACCCGGCATGGCTCTGAGCATCTGCTCATCTAAATCTACCTGTTGGATTAAATCAACGTCAGTGCCAAAGGTCATTACGTTAAACTTAAAAATATTTTCTTCTTCATACCCCGTTGGCTGGTTTAAATAATCGAGTCTATCTTTAATGATAAAAGCTGCATTGCTAACAATGGCTGTTGTAATCGCTATTTGTATTAGCAACAACACTGCCCCCACTTTAGAGCGCAACAAGGCATTGAAAATAGGTTTAATTTCTAACATGTCAGGCTCCTATTGGGTTTTAAGGTAAGTAGCTGGTGTGGTGTTACATACTAACCAAGCGGGGTAAAGACCGGCGATAATACACGCTGAAATGGCGATTAACGGCGCGGTCATCAGCATTGAAATGTCCATATTCGCGAGTGCATCGTAATAACTCAGGCTTTGACGTATGCCAAATAAGCCAACTTGCGCCACAATAATGCCGATAACACCACCAAAAAGTCCCAACATACCAACTTCAACAATGTGCTGGAAAAACACTTGTTTCTTACTTGCGCCCAGCGCTCGTCGTACGCCCACTTCTGGCGCTCGACGTAAGAATTTCGCCAGTAAAAGGCCAAGAATATTAGCTAAGCACACCGCCAAAAACATAAAGCTCAGTGCGACCATAATCTTGTTATCTTCGTTCACTACCTCCCAGTAACTGATCCACTGGTTTACATCTCTAAGCTTATATTCGGCTTTTTCGCGCGTAAAACGTCCAGCTTTCTTTTCTTCAGCAATATAATTTTCTAAATACGCTTCAAAAACACGTTTTTCAGAGGCATTGTTTAACTCTACCCAAAACTGTAACCAAAACTTTTCTGATTGCAGCTTGTCGTTAAACACTTTTACAGGTTCATGTTTCCATCCATTGGTGTTTCCCCAAGTGTCTATTTCATTCGCTTTGATCAATGAAAACGGAATAAAAATATGTTCTGGTTTGTTGAAAGAGCCATTGTTTAGGTCGAAATATTTTATGTGTAACTTCCAGTCTTCGATCACCCCGACAACACGCACACTTAAATCATCAAGATAAAAGGTTTCCCCTACACTATTACTCGTACCGAATAATTTTTTGCTAATGCTTTGAGAGATTACAGCGACTGGAGCTGCACTACTTTCCTGCTCTTTGCTCCACACGCCCCCATTGATGAATGGCAGATTAAACATATCAAATGCATCTCTTGACGCCACGCGTGTTTGCTCTAAAAATGGTTTCACTTTATCTGAGTTTAAGTGCACCGAAAAACCGGTTTTCATCAAAGCTGCACGTTTAAATGGTAAATCCGCGTTTAATAAATTTTCAGTATCACGATAAGTTAACTGGTATGGCATGCTGTCAGGTGACCACCAGCTTTCTCCTTCATCCATACTTTGCAGTTGTACCGCAAACAGTTTGTCACTCTTTTCAGGAATAGGGTCCATCGACATCATGTGGTAAACCGACAAGCTGGTCATTGTAATGCCAATACCAACTCCTATAGCAATTACCATTAACAGGCTTACTAATGGCGTGCGTTTAAAGCTCCGCCAACTTAGATCTATATAATGACTGAACATATTAAGCTCCTACTACCATATTTGGATTACCCTGATATAGCGTAAAATCAGCAAGTTGGCCGTCTACTACCTGAATATTGCGCGGTGCACGACGAGCTAACTCCGCGTCGTGCGTTACCATGATTATGGTGGCGCCATCTCGGTTAATTTGTTCAAGCAGCTCCATGACTTGACGTGCCATTAAGCTATCTAGATTACCTGTTGGTTCATCGGCCAATAAAAAGCGTGGTTCACCAGCCAGCGCTCGAGCAATGGCAACTCGCTGCTGCTGACCACCCGATAGTTGCTGAGGTAAATGCTTAGCACGGCTAGCTAGCCCCACTTGCTCCAAACACTGTTCTATTCTGCGCTTGCGCTCAGCCGCTTTGATCCCGCGATAACGTAAAGGCACTTCAACGTTTTCGTACAAGTTTAAATCTGGAATGAGGTTAAAGCCCTGGAAGATAAAACCAATCTTTTGGTTACGTAAGTCCGCACGTTGATTGTCATTCAGTTTGCCAACATCAATGCCATCCAATAAGTATTCACCGCCAGTGAAGGGTTCTAACATACCTGCAATATTCAAAAAGGTGGTTTTACCTGAACCCGACGGGCCAGTTACCGCAATAAACTCGCCTTCTTCAACGTTTAAATTAAAGTCACGTAATGCATGTGTTTGTACCATTTCTGTTTGATACATCTTACTGATATTATTCATTTTTAGCATTGTTCTTTCCTTTGTAATCCAGTCTATATTCTGTTGATGATGCCTAAATGTGCTTGTTGTTATCTCTGTAATACTTATCTCAACAACTCTTATCTCAACAATACGGCATCGGCATTTTTAAATGTGTCGTAATTTGAAATGATGATTTCATCACCTGGTGTAAGCCCACTTAGCACTTCCACATGGTTAATACTGGTGACACCGGTGTTGATTTCGATGCGTTCTGCACGTTCACCATTTAGCTTGTAAGCCACGTAACCACCCGCATTCATAAATGCTCCACGCTTTACCATTAATACATCACTGCGGTTTTCTAATAAGATACGCCCTGATAAACGCTGGTTTTGACGTATATTGCTAATATCACTTTGGTTAAAGCGCACACGTGTGGTTACTTCTCGGTTATTCACCTCTGGCGAAATGGCTGACAAAGTACCTTTTACTAACTCAGTACCCATTTTCAGCTCTACTTCCATGCCGATCCCTAAATCATTGGCATAGCTCTCTGGCACTTGCAGTTCTGCTTCAAAAGCGGACAAGTCGACTAAAGTGAGTAAGGCTTGGTTTTTAGTCACCATAGCTTTAGGTTGTACCATCAAGTTACCCACGATGCCGGACACACTGGCTTTTACATTTAAATTGCTGACTTTTCTTTGAAGTTCATCAACCACTAATTGCTGTCTAGCAACTTGGCTTTGCGATGATTGTAACTCAAACGCCAAAGTATCTTTGGCGAGCTCAACCTCTTGCTGTGCATGTTTAAAGGTGAGTTTGGCTTTGGCTAGGTCATCGACGGCTTTTTCTAAATCAATTTGACTAATCAAACTTTTCTCAATTGACAGTTTGGCTCGGCGGTTTTCACGCTTAGCTGCACTTAGTTCAACTTGCGCCATGTCTAAAGTCTTATTTAGAGCCAATGTTTGGCGCCTTGCTTCTAACTCGCTTCTGGCCAGTTCGCCTTGCAGTCTGGCAAGTTCTGATTCTTGTTGCTTTAGATTGTTATTCAGCTCAGGGCTTTCAACCTCTGCAATCACCTGACCCTTCTTTACACTGTCACCTGCTTTTACCTGCAACGTGACAAAGCCTTGTTCTGGGCTGTAAGCTTTTGGTGCATTAGCTGCAACAATTTTACCCGTTGTCGCTATATCTCTGACTAAATCACCTTTAATGACTGTCGCAATTTGTAGCTGGGCTTTTTCAACAGACTGACTAATATTGTCAGTATTCATCATGGCATAGCCTGCCCATGTGATTAGCGACATTACACCGACAATCAGCAGCATAGGTTTTAATCTTTTAGGCTTATATTGGACCATTTGATCTTGGCCACTGGTATCTCTGATCATAATCATTCCTTATTGATTCAAAAATTGCTCAGTGCAGCTGATAAGCAATGACATCAACAACATCAAAAGGGGTGATACAAAAAAAGCGGTCGTTAAAATCATTGTCTTGCTCCTAAGCATGGTATGAATAAATAGATACCAAGACTGTGCCAAAATTTAAAAGTCAATACTTTCAATCGGTTATCAGTTTTTACGCTCTTGTACGCTTGTCCGCGGACGGTAAAAGTGTCCGCATCGGACACTTTTTAGCTAATGCCAATCCTCTTAATTAAGTGATCTATTTTGAGGACTGGTATAAGTTATTCACGTAATTAAAAAAATGATTATTTCATTGAAATGCAGTAATAGACTGTTAATGTAAGACAGTAACAACGTTATCTAAACTGAGATTAAGGAGTATTTAAATGAGGTTCAGTTTATTCGCGGTTATCGCTTTGCTTTTTTCGAGTCAACTTTTAGCACAACCAGAGCAAATCTTTTTATTACGCCACAGTGAAAAAGGCAGTAGTAATAACCCATCATTAACGGACAAGGGCAAGCTCAGAGCGAATAATATTGCCAAGCAACTTCTATCGGTCAAACCAACACAGCTTTTTAGTACTGATTACAACCGAACACAGCAAACTATCGCACCACTGGCAAAAGCAACATCGCTAAAAGCCCAAAGTTATGATCCAAGAGAATTAGTTCAATTTGCGGGTGAGTTAAAATTATTAAATGGTGTCGTTGTTGTTGTTGGCCATAGTAATACAACGCCTCAACTCGTAAAGTTGCTTTCTGGGCATAGAGTGAACATTGAGGAAGATGAATACGATAAATTATATGAACTGCGCCTTCATGGCGACAAATATCAACTTATTCGTCACAAAACGTCATCTAAAATGAAATGATACACTCTCGCCTCAAAGATAACTCTTTTACAACGTGAAAAACTGGCAATCTAAATCTATGCTTTATAAAAAATGATAAGGCATAGAGTTTCATGAATGTACAGCAGTCCATTATTATTCCCGCAAAAAAAGAGCAAGTATGGCGCGTCATTAGCGATATTCGCCATGCCCAGCAGCATATTTCTGCCATAAAAAGAGTTGTTATTATTGAGCAACCTAAAGAGGGACTAAAAGGGCTAAAATGGCAAGAAACCAGAACCATATTTGGTAAAGATGCCACAGAGATCATGTGGATCATCGAATCACAAACCAATTTATATTATAAAACCAAGGCGCAAAATCATGGTTGCGATTACTATTCTGAGATGAAGATAGTTGAAGGCACAGAACAATGTGAGCTTGTTATGGGTTTTACGGGTGTACCGCAAAGTCTGCTTGCAAAAATCATGGGAAAGCTCATGTCAAGACTCATGACAGAACAACTTAACAAAACTATGCAAGCAGATTTAGAAGACATTAAAAGTGCTGTGTTGGCTAGCCATAACCTGAAAAACTGAGTGAGCTATAGTTGTTCTGAAAAGATTTTGTATATACCCGCTCCTGCTTGCTCAATTGTTTGTGAAGCAAAGCCCAACCTGATATGCGTGAGACTATTTGCATTTGGTTTTAAAGAGCGAACTGAATTTAAGTGATAAAATTCTTCTTCAGACTGAAAGTAAACACCTTTCTGTCTGGCATTTAACTTTAAAGCAACCACATCTTGATGGCAGTTTAGCCAAAATGCCATGCCGCCTTCAGGTTTAGTAAATGAAAGGTTTAGACCCTGCGCTTGCATAGCTTCAAGGGTGTTGTTCATTGCTAGCCATCGCGCTTTGTATGATTTGGTCATACGTTTTAAATGCCGCTCAAATTCTCCAGTTTCCATCCAGTGCGCGACCGCCAGTTGCATAAAAGCGTCATTCTTATGGTTAATGAGCTTTTTTAACCCTTTTAAATGCGCTAAAACAGGCTTGGCTGCATATAAATAGCCGAGCCTCGCTCCTGCACACATTATTTTTGAAAAGGTAGATATATAAATCACAATACCCGCGGGATCATCTGCCGCCATTGGCTGAAGAGGCCGACATCGGTAGTGAAATTCATGATCGTAATCGTCTTCAACGATTAGTACACCAAATCTATAGCACAACTGGTAAATTTCAAGGCGCCTAGCTATAGGTAATGTCACTGTGGTTGGGTATTGATGAAGTGGCGTTAAATACAGTAGCTTAATTTTCCTCTTTTTTAGCTGTGCCTCCAAGTCATCGACACATATTCCCTGTTCATCTTGTTTAATATCAACTAATGCAGCGCCACAACTCTCGAATGCCTGTCTTGCAGGTGGGTAGCCTAGTGTTTCAATAGCGACAAAGTCACCTTGATTGATAAACGCTTTTGCAACCAAGTATAAAGCTTCTTGTGAACCATTACAGATCAGCAAATCATCAGCATTAAGCGCTCTTGCTTGGCCAAGGTATCGCATGATTTGATGCTTAAGTGAGGGTAACCCTGCACTATCTGAATAATGCATGTCATGAGCGTTGAATTGCCTCGCAGCCATACTCAAAGATTGTTTAAATTTCAGCTTTGGAAAAGCAGATAAATCAGGCAAACCACCGGCAAAGATATAATCAAAAGCAGAAAGATCGACTTCACTTATCTGTTTAAAGGGCTTTGAAAAATTGTACTCAAACGGTTTTATCGTTCTTTGCTTGGTGTATTTTTCACTCGACTCAATCGGTAAATGTTCACTAACAAGGTAGCCACTTCTTTGCAAAGACGTTAGCCAGCCTTCAGCCACTAACCCCTGTAAAGCGTTCATCACAGTATGACGATTTACTTGATAGTATTGTGAGAGAGCTCTGGCTGACGGCAGCGCTGAGCCAGGTAGCAATGAACCAGACTGAATTGCATTGCGATATACGTCAATAATTTGCACATATTTGGCTTTACCATCACTAAAGATAATCTCTAAAGGCTGCATATTACTGTCGTATTAAAAAATTCAATCATCATGAAAGCGCACAACGTCAATCTGAAACTCTTCTTACTATTTGAATATCGAATTGGCTATAATTTGGCAGGAGTATTAATGATTTGCCAACTACTTACCTTATCATTTACATATCCTGACTGACGATACGCTTTTTCAATTTCCCCTCTTTCTTTTAATATTGATAGCCCTTTTTCTAGTGCTTTTATCAGAGGCTGGCTTTGAGCTGTAAAACGCGCAACAGGAAAGTGACGGCTATCAGGCATAATGACTTTTAAGTTTTTGATCGGTACGTATGTTTGCCCATTATGTTTAAAGCTTAAATCATCAGAATTGTGAAAAGGCCCTAGCATCACATCAGCTCGTTTTTTATAGAGCATATCTAACATAGTCGTGTACTTTCCTGTGTGATACATGCCATTAAAGTTTAATTGTTGAAGTATTTGCCAGTCATGCTGCCAATTTTGATTTGAAACTGCAATTAACTTCGCTAAATCAGCAGGTTGCTTTACTGACAGAACATCAATATTTCCGCTATGCGTATAGAGCCCAGCCTCTGCACGACCAGCTTCTAACACGGCACTACTAATATGTAATTTATGTTCGAATTGTTTTACCTCATTCAACCAAAGAGGGGTCGCGCTTAAATGTATTGTCCCGTGTTTCATCAATTTAATTCTACGAGGCGGATGATCAACTTGAATATAATTAATTGGTAAATAAAACCCTCCAAGGCGAATTGCTTTAACAAGTAAAGCATGCTCAACAACATCGCGAGAAGCCTTTAAGTTACTGTAATCGTTCACATCTAAAATGTTTCTGTTATCTAAGAACTCAAAGTATTGCCGTCTTATATCATCTTGTATGGCAATAGTGATCGTTGAGTTGTCTACTTCGGCTGTGCTAGCACTTTGCAAGAGCATACAAAAAGACAATAAAAGTAGGCGGGTCATATCAATCCTTAATCTCATCGACGCATTATTATTAAATCGTAATTTAGATGTTAACTCAACTATAAAAAATTTTAACACTGGTCTAGTTGCTTATTTCATTTTGGTTGTATTTGTTCAACCTAAAAAAGACTAACTTATGCAAAAAAACATAGATACGTTAGGAACTATGAAGATGTTAAAACTTATTTCATTAGAAACCGAAAAAGTTAAACTTTCTCCATTAACTGACACTCATCTAAGCGACCTCTTTAAAGCTGGCAGTCATCCAGATATTTGGCGATGGGTTTTGAACAATTATTGTGAGAGCGAAGAGAAGTTAAGACTGTGGTTTAAAAACACCACACAATTTAATCAAAATGAGCAAATTGTCATGGCCATCATAAATAAACCTTGTGGTTCTGTCGTCGGCACAACGCGGCTTTTTCGACTTGATACACATAACCAAAATGCTGAAATCGGTCATACATTCATTGCTAAGTCAGCACAAAAAACCTATGTAAATACTCATGCAAAATATCTACTGCTCAGTCATGCCTTTGAGGATTTAGGCTTAGTGAGAGTCACCTTTTGTACTCATGAAAACAATATTATCTCAAGAAACGCGATTTCGCGTCTGGGTGCAAGATTTGAAGGGGTAGCATACAAACATCGTAAATTACCTAACGGTAATTTTAGAAATACAGCTATCTTAAGTATTACTGATGAGCAATGGCCCGCGATAAAGACAAAGTTAATTTCGCGAATGCATGAAACTAAAGCGGCAACAAGCTAAAAAACTTAATTGATTTAGGACGACAATAAAAGAGTTTATTCTCGGGTTTATTGATTCCTGATGTTTTTTACAACTGTGGATTGGATATTAGGCAAGACAAAGGCTGTCACTAAGAGGCTGTTAGTATAGTTATTCTGTCGAAGTCAGCCAAGAACGGCGAATAAACATTCAATTCGCGATGCTCAAAGAGTTCGACCAAAGGCTTTCACTCCTTTGTCATTCGCCACTCTCATAACCCTTCATGCGAAGAAACCCGTGCTTCGTAATTCATTTCACGTATTAAAAGCCTCTAATTTGTACAAAATACATACCTCAAAGATAAACATACCCAAATTTGTTAACGCCTTATGATCTGCATCTAATCATCTTTAAATGTAGTCAGTCATCTAGGTTATTTTGCTTACTAGTAAACATATTTGAGAATATTGCCTGACTAGCATTAACAAAATGAAATACAATATGAGTAAACGGCATACTCAAATGGAAGATCATCCGTCAATAAGGACATTGATGCCATATATCATTTAAATGGGTATTACGGTCAACTTTCGCATAACTTAAGCTAAGACTTATCTAGCTAAATCAGGCAATTAAAAAACTCTAACAGCAATTAAACTGTTATAAATATAAATGGCTTAAGCAACTCCCTTACAGCAGCTGAACACTTTTTGTACTACTTTATTTACAAATCATAAAAAACGAGTTCTTAACATTGATTAAATACTCGGTTCAATGGCGCCCCAGAGCGATCTGTTCACTTTTCTCTGCGTAATGGCTTTTAATAACTGTCGCGAGGCCAAAACCATGTTGTACTACTTAATTACCAGTCAAAACTACAAAACCTTTAGAAACATTGAAGATAAAGTAAAGGGAATTGCCTACGTTGAAGACATCACTCACCTCTGTAACCATGAACCACACCCTTGGCAAAGCTGGCTAACGAATAAGGTAGCTCATCTTATCAAAGCTGAATCATTATTTGCGATGTTGGTTGTAGTATCTGTGATTATAGCTGCCTCAATGACTGACTTATCTACCGGTCTTTTTGTAATTGGGGGGATAGTTGTTGTGCTATTTAGTATCTGGGTCTGCGGACTAGTTGGCATTGAGCAAGTTTCTCACTATATTTCATGCCAAGATATGCTCAAAGATAAAGAAGACTCACTCGCTTTATATATCGAAGCACAAGAGGAAAACAAGGAAACAATTGAAAACATTTTAAAATCGGAAAAGGAGCTTAGCTTGTACAAAGTTGATATTTAATTTTTAGCGGGACAAGTCCCGCTTTTAACACTTTACTTCTGATTAGACAGTTTTTCTTTTGCTGCCTCTACTTTTGCAAAGTCTAATCCTAATTCATTTACAGCCTCTTTAATCAAACTAGGATTTTGCATGACCAAGCCCATTAACTGCTGAAGTTTATCTTGAGGGATACCTAGCTGTTGCACAATCCCCATCGCCATGAGTGGATTTTCTGTAAGCGCTTCAAAAAGCTGATTAATTTGCTCATCTGCAATATTATGTTCTTTAAGAATCGCAATAATTGGGTTCATAATTTATTACTCGGAATTAATCTATGACTTCTAAATGTGGTCAAAATCATTGTTTTCAACTCTCACCGTGAAGTTTATTATATTTATCTAAAGCTGTTTGAACTCGCTGTACCAAGGTTTTATCAGTTTTAAGACTAAATGCCATGCATGCCCGACGATTATCTATTTCTTTCACCTCTATGACTTTTCTGAGCATAGAGTAATCATACCCAAGTTCTTTCATCCTCTCTGAGGCGGTATATTCAGTGTGTAAAATAAGATCAACTCTTCCACCAAGTAACTTTCTAGGTGAGGAACTGGGGTCTGAAGTGAGATCTAAATTTAATCCAGGCTTAAAACCTGCGTCTGTCAGGTACCCATCACTTACGCTTCCTCTCACAATAGAAATCACATATTGTTTTGCATCTTCAAGAGAGCTGAGTTGGATATCATTTCTTGTCTTTAAAGAAAATAAATACTCTTTAACAGGAGCCATTAGCGGGCAAACCCATTGAAATAGCTTCTCTCGTTCAGGAGTGCGATAAATTGAGTAGATCATTGTATTGGCTTGTGTCTTAGCCAAATGCATAGAACGCAGCCATGGATAGCTTGTTATTTTATATTCAACACCAGCATCAGTTAAAACAGCTCTCACCTTATCTGTAGAGCGGCCGACGAGCTGACCTTCAGCATTTGTATAGTTATAAGGTAACCACTCTTCAGTCACAACTTGAAGAGTTTCAAATGCA
>Ga0114932_10004773_pt1 | contig 12393 bp, 9 predicted proteins | sample 2SBtaG_2_FD_87286 | JGI IMG/M metagenome (GOLD analysis project Ga0114932, IMG submission 87286) | Deep subsurface microbial communities from Kolumbo volcano to uncover new lineages of life (NeLLi) - 2SBTROV12_ACTIVE470 metaG | ecosystem: Environmental > Aquatic > Marine > Volcanic ...
CCACGCGGGTGGCGAGGGCGCCGACATCGTGCTCGAGCCGGAGACGCTGCGACGGATGGAGAGGTGTGAGCTCCTCGAAGGTGCGTGCCCGGCCCGCGTCGGGCCCGCGGCCGTTGATCCTCTGCACCTTGATGAGCGCGAGGTACTTCTCCGATTCCTTCGGTGGCCGCACCACGCCCGTGACCTCGTCGCCCGTTCGCAAGACGAAGCGGCGGATCTGGGACGGTGACACGTAGATGTCGCGTGAACCCGGCGCGAAGCTCGAGCTGGGGTCGCGGAGGAAGCCGAAGCCGTCGGGGAGGACTTCCAGGATGCCGGTGGCCGAAGCGTTGCCCTGGCGGCGGAGGTCGTCGAGGTCGAGGGTGTGCATGGCGGAGGACGCGCTGTGGAGGAGGTAGCGCGTCCGAGGGGGGGAGGGGGAGGACCGCGCGGGGGGGGAGGGCGAGCATAGCCCATCCTCGCAGCTGCGGGAAGCTCCTTTGTCGTGCGGTCGGTCAGGCCCAGGTGACCTTGTTCCGCCCCGTCTCCTTGCTGTGGTACAGGGCCTCGTCGGCTGCCTGCAACACGGCATCGCTGGTCATGTCCTGGTGCACCGACACGGTGATCCCGCCAAAGCTGCCCGTGACCGGGATGTCGATCCCGTCACGGGTCCTCATCGGTCGGCCCTCGAGCGCCGCACGAAGGCGCTCGGCGATGACGGCCGCGTAGCTCTTCGGGGTGGCCGGCAACAGCACGGCGAACTCCTCGCCGCCGAGCCGTCCGAGCACGTCGTGTTCCCGCAGGCAGCGCTGGAGCCGACGGCAGGTCTCGATCAAGACGTCGTCGCCGGCGGCGTGCCCGTGGGTGTCGTTGACCGACTTGAAGTGGTCGAGGTCCAGCATGACGAGCGAGACCGAGTCCTGCCGGCTGGCCAGGGCCCCCTGCATCCGCGCCGTGAAGTGCCGCCGGTTCGAGACGCCCGTCAGCGTGTCGGTCTCCGCCAGGCGCTTCAGCTCGGCGTTGACCCGCTGGAGCTGCTCGGTGAGGGCCTGCTTCTCGGCGAGCGTGCGCTCCAACCGGAGGGTCAGCTCCTCGTAGTCGCCGTTGATCTGCAGCAGCGTGCTGTTCGCGTGCTGCATCAGATCCTTGTAGCAGGACTGCTTGCCCACCTCGATGCCGAGCTGCCGGCCCGCTTCGACCACCTCGTGGCGGACACGGGTGCAGATCGCCTCGATGGAGAGGGGCTCGCGCGACTCCAGGCGCTTCAACGCCGACGTGGCGGTCTTCACGCTCGCGCCCTTGCCGCCGGCCTGGAAGACGTCGGCCACGGCATCGGCGGCCCGACAGATCTCCAGGAGCCGGTTGGTCCGCCGGTCTGCGAGGACGGCCTCGGGGTCGTGGTGAGCTGCGATGGCCTGCGTGAGGTCGCTGGGGATGCCCCAGGCCTGGGCAAGCTCTTCGAAGAAGCTGGCGTGGGAGGTGCCAGCATGCCGCTGCTCCTCGGCGATTCGCGACTCGGCGGGCAGGCCGCGCACACACTCGAAGGCTCCGCCTCGTGACGGGTCCTGCGCCGCGAGCGCCAGGGTGCCCAGATCCTGCATCAGTCCGGCCGTGAAGGCCTCGAGGGGATCTTCGAAGCCCGCCTCCTCGGCCAGGACCCGCGCAGCGATGCCGCGCCGAAGGCTGTCTTCCCAGAAGCGCTCGCCGTCGAGCTCCCCGATGTCGAGCTGCGCGGCCGTGGCGCGGACCACGTGGGCCACGGCGAGGTTCCGGATGGCGCGCATGCCCATCAGCACGGCTGCCTGCTGGACCGTCTTCACTTCCTTGCCGGCGCCGAAGTACGGGCTGTTGACGACCCGCAGAAGCTCCGCCGTGAGCGTAGGCTCCTGCGCGATCAGGCGGGCCAGTGCCTGGAGGCTGACGCGGGGGTCTCCGGCCGCCTTGACCACCAGGAACAGGCTGGCGGGGGGGGTGGGTAGCGAGAACGCCTGGGCGTGACTTCCTGCACGGTGACTCATCCTGGCCCTCCAAGGCTGGCTAGACGCACCCACCTCATCGGCCCGGTCGCGCCAGCCCGTGAGGGGAATCCCCGTTAGGGATCGTGCCTGGAGGTGCGACGTGGCGCTGTCCCTTCCGGCCGATGTCGAGGCCGTTCGCGAACGGCTGGCGGCGATGGACGAGCTGCAGGCGACCGCACGCATGCGCGAGCTCTCGACGGAGCTGAACCGGCACAACCGGCTCTACCACGAGCTGGCCGCCCCGGAGATCGACGACCGGGCCTACGATCTGCTGTTCTCGGAGCTCTCCGCGCTCGAGGAACGGTTTCCGCATCGGGCGCTGCCCGACAGCCCCACGCGACGGGTCGGTGGGGCCCCGATCGACGGCTTGGTGAGCCACCGTCACAGCGTGCCCATGCTGAGCCTCGGAAACGCCTTCTCACCGAGCGATCTCGTGGACTTCGACGCGCGGGTCCGTCGCTTCCTCGGCGACGTTGCCCCCGAGACGATCGCGTACGTGGTCGAGGCCAAGCTCGACGGCATCGCGCTGGGGCTCGAGTACCACCAGCGCACGCTCCGCGTGGCAGCCACGCGAGGCAACGGCGCGGAAGGGGAGGACGTCACCCACAACGTGGTGACCATCGGCACGGTTCCGCTGGGCCTGCCAGAGGGTGCTCCCGACACGCTGTCCGTGCGCGGGGAGGTCCTGTTCGAGCTCGCCGGGTTCGCGGCGATGAACCGGCGTCGTGAGGCCCGTGGTGACAAGCCCTTCGAGAACCCGCGCAACAGCTGTGCCGGCACCATGCGGCAGCTCGACCCCAAGGTGGCGGCGTCGCGGCCGCTGGTGTTCTTCGCGCACAGCCACGGCGAGCTGGCGTCCGACCAGCCCCCGGAGAGCCACAGCGAGCTGATGGACGCCCTGGCTCGCTGGGGCTTCACGGTGAACGAGAACCGGTGGCGCTGCACGACCATGGAGGAGGTGCAGGCGGCTGTCGACCGCCTCGGCGAGCTGAGGTCCGAGCTGGACTACGAGATCGATGGGGCTGTGGTGAAGGTCGACAGCTTCGCCCTTCAGGACGTGCTGGGGTTTCGCACCAGGAGCCCACGCTGGGCCATCGCGTACAAGTACCCGCCGCCGCAGGCGGAGACCGTGCTGGAGGAGGTGTTGTTCTCCGTCGGGCGCACCGGTGCGGTCACACCGGTGGCCTGCCTCCGTCCGGTGCGCGTGGGCGGAGTGACGGTGTCGCGGGCCACGCTGCACAACGCCGACGAGATCCTCAGGCTGGACCTCCGCGTGGGGGCCACTGTCGTGATCCAGCGAGCGGGTGACGTGATCCCGAAGGTGGTGAGGGCGGTGCCTGATGTGCTGTACGACGCCCGGCCGCAGGTGCTGTATCCGGAGGTGTGCCCGGAGTGCGGCACCGGGTTGACGCGCGATGCGGGGGAGGCTGTGACGCGCTGCCCCAACGCGCTGAGCTGCCCGGCGCAGGTGCAGCGGGCGCTTCAGCACTTCGCCAGCCGACGCGCGATGGAGATCGACGGCCTGGGGGAGAAGATCCTGGAGAACCTCATTGGCCAGGGCCTGGTCACTCGTCCCGCCGACCTCTACCGGCTCACCGTCGATCACCTCGCACAGCTCGACCGGCTCGGCCGCCGCTCGGCGCAGAACCTGATCGACGCCATCGAGCTGTCGCGTTCGCGACCCCTCGACCGCGTGGTGTTCGCGCTTGGCATCCCCCAGGTTGGCGAGGCCACGGCACGGGACCTCGCGCGAGCCTTCGGGTCCATCGATGCCTTGATCTCGGCCGACCTCGCGGCGCTGGAGGCGGTGGAGGGCGTGGGCCCGATCGTTGCAGCCTCCATCGTGACCTTCTTCGAGGACCCGACGCGCGTCGAGGAGATCAGGCTCCTGCGCCAGCGCGGTGTGCGCTTCGTCGAGCTGGAGGTGGCGCCCTCCGCAGGCGTTGAGCGCGCCGTCGCCGGGCGTTCCTTCGTGCTGACGGGTACCTTGCCCACGATGAAGCGTAGCGATGCCAAGGCCCGCCTGCTCGCGGCGGGCGCCAAGGTCTCGGGCAGCGTGTCCAAGAAGACCGACTTCCTGGTGGCGGGGGAGGCCTCGGGGTCCAAGCTCGACAAGGCCATCTCGCTCGGCGTGACCGTGATCGATGAAGCCGCGATGCTTCAGCTCCTGGAGGACTGAGTGCTGATCTGGATGTGGGGCTGTGCCTCCGACAAGCTCGTCGAGCCCCTGGTGTCGGCCGAGGTGGCGGCGCTGGAGGAGGTGCTGCCCGTCTCGACGCGTGTCGGTCTCGGTGGCGTGAGCCTGGCCGCCGCGGTGTGCCCCTTGAGCCACCAGGCCTGGATCGACCTCGCCACGGGTGAGTCCGACGACGCAGAGCAGGCGCAGCTGGCCGTGTCGGACGAGCTGGTGGACCTCCTCGGCCTGGCGGCTTCCACCACGTCGGGCGACGGACTCGTGCGCTACGACGACGAGACCGGCACCGCCACAGTGACCTGGAACGAGGCGGTGCTGGAGGACGGCTGGGACGTGACCACCGTGGAGCTGGAGATGTTGAGTGCCCAGGCGCACTTCCTCGTCACGATCGATCCGGTCGGCGACCTGGACCTCGTCGAGATCGAGGCCAGCTTCGTCTCGTGCGACACGAAGGCGCAGGTCGATGCCGCGGAAGGCTCCTGGGAGCGCGGTGGAGCCGAGGAGAGCTTCTACCTTCCGCCCGAGGGTTTCGAAGCCGAGGACGAGAGCGACCTTCCTTACTGGATCGGCGGCAAGCCGTGGCCGCAGCAGGGCAAGTTCGCCTGGGCGCGCGAGGCGGAGGGTGAGGAGACCGTGAAGGTGACGAGCCTCGATGCCGCGCAGATCGACAGCTCCCAGTGGCCGGCCAGTGCGACCACCCGCTCGTGGAGCGCCGACGTCCTGGTGCCGTTGGGGCGCTGAGCGGCTACCAGCCCACGCCGATCCAGCCCGAGGTTCCCCAGGCGTCGATCGCGCGGAACTCGAGGCCCACCGAGAGCCGTGCGCTTCGCTCCTTCCAGGGCGAGCCGATCTTGGCGGAGATCGCCTCTCCGCCGATGCTCATGCCCACGGGGATGGTGGAAGACAGGTCCAGCGAGATGTCCTCCTCGTCGAAGTTCACCACCTTGTGGTCGTCGTAGACCGACGCGACCGGCCCTGCCCAGACGTTGACGCCGCCCTCGCTGGAACCCCAGAGCGCCAGGGCCGCGGCATCCACCTGGATGGCCCGGTGCTCGGACGTGACGACGACATCCTGGGTGTCTTCGTCCCGTTCCTGGTTCTGGCTGGTGATCAGCTGCCCGCGCACCGAGAACGCGGGACGGATCCCGGTGCCCGGCATGGCGAGGTGGAGGCCCCCCGATGGCCCCGTAGCGATGACGGCGGAGTGGCGCAGGGCGCTCACGGCGTCCACGTGGAATCCAAAGTCCGCCCAGAACCCGATGGCGTCGTGCGGACGGATGTTCACCCGTGCCACGCCCGAGCGGTCGTAGGCGTTGGCCTCGCAGTTGCCTTCTTCGGCGTCGCAGGCGCTGACGACCTGGACCGGGTCGGTGGTGGCGCCACCCACGGCCTGCACCTCGACGAGGCCAGTGCTCGCGGTGCGACCGGGGTTGCCGAGGGGGATGGCCCGGGCGTGGGCCAGGCTCATGGACAGGAGCAGCATGCGGCGCCTATACCCTCAGAAGCGCCTGTGCGCGTGCGTCGCGCCCCGTCTACTTCGGTCAACGCAGTAGCGGGGGCCGCTCTCCGCCGGATAGCCGGCCACGACACACGGAGATGCCGTGAGGCTGTTGGTGCTCGCCTTGACCGCGCTGGTCGCCGGGGTGGCCTTCGCGGGGCCGCAGACGGTGAGTCTCGGGTTGGGCATGCTCGAGAAGGGCCGCTACCGCCTCGCCGTGCAGGCGCTCAAGAAGGAGATCGCCAAGAGCCCGGATCGGCCCGCACTCGAGATCGGTCTGGGCCGCGCGCTCGGCGAGCTCGGGCGGTGCGACGAGGGGCTGAAGCACCTGTTGCCGAACGCGTCCAAGAACCGCTTCGACGCCGACGCTGCATGGGCCGTCGCCAAGTGCAGCGCCCGGGTCGACGACGCGGCCATGGCCACCTACTGGCTGGAGTTCGCGCACGGCATGGCCGAGGAGCGTACCGCGCTCCAGGTCGCTCTGGCGCTCGCCTACTACGATGCGGGCGACCTGGCGCTGGCCGTCGACGTGGTCGAACGCATCTACCAGCGTGAACCGGCCGCTCCCACCCACGAGCTGGCGCTGCTCCGGCTGGCGGTCGCGGTCGGGGACGTCGAGCTCGCCGACGAGCTCCTGTTCCTGCTCGACCACCACACCCAGATCAAGGGCCTCGGTGCACGTCACAAGCTGCGCGGCATCCTGGAGCTCGACCTCGGCTATCCACTCGCTGCCCAGGCCACGCTGCTCGCCTACATCGAGCACCACCGAGCGGACGCCCGTGCGGTCCAGCTCCGGATCGAAGCCATCCGTCGGGCCGGCGATGCTGCGACTGCCCGGGCGCTCCTGGTGGCCCGCAGCGCGCTCACCGACGTCGATCGCTACCCGTATGCACGCGCGGTCCGCGCTCGCGTGCAAGCGGATGTCGGTGAGCTCGAGAACGCTCAGGAGCTAGCGGACGCCGCCCTGGCGAGCACGCCCTTCGAGGCCGATGCCGTCGCCAGCGCCTGGTACGTCGCGCGCGCTCGTGGCCAGACCCAGACCGCGAACGCCCTGGCCGCGCGCTATGAGCTCGTCCAGCCCAACCCGCTGCGCACGCTCGACAAGCTCGTGCCGCCCACGGAGCCAAGCCCATGACGGCCGCGCCACTGTTGTCCATCCTGCTCGCTGCGTGCGACCGACCCGCTGGACCGGAGACCGTCGCCGACCCGGCGCCCGCGGTCGCGCCCGCCGACCGGCCGAACGTGTTGCTCGTCACCATCGACACGACCCGCGCCGACCACATCGGCGCCTATGGCTACGAAGCGGCGAGCACGCCGACACTCGATGGCCTGGCGGACGTGGGCATGCTCTTCGATCGAGCCTATTCCCCCGTTCCGTTGACCATCCCTTCCCACTCCACGTTGATGACGGGCCTCGACGTGTACCGCCACGGTGTCCGGAACAACGGCGATGGCGTGCTCGGCGAGCAGTTCGACACCCTCGCCGAGCTGTTCAAGCAGGCCGGCTACGCCACGGCCGCGTCGGTGGGCGCCTTCGTGACCGCAAGGGACTGGGGCTTCGGGCAGGGTTTCGACGCCTACTTCGACCAGATGCCCGAGGAGGAGCCGGGCCCCGGCGGTCACAACCAGTGGGCCGTCGAGCGCCCGGCCGAGTCGGTCGTCGACGACGCGCTGGGTTGGCTACAGCATCGCGAGGAAGGCACGCCGTGGTTCCTGTGGGTGCACGTGTACGACCCGCATCATCCGGTCAGCGTGGATGCGAGCTGGCTCGAGCGCTTCGAGAACCCCTACGACGCCGAGATCGCCTACACCGACGCCCAGCTGGGTCGGCTCATCGAAGACCTCGATCTGGACGACACGGTGGTGGCCGTGATGGCGGACCACGGCGAGGGCCACGGTGGGCACGCCGAGATCCTCCACGGGCTGTTCCTCTACAACGGCACCCAACGCGTCCCCATGATCCTCGCCGGACCCGGGGTCGAGGTGGGCGTGGAGACCGACCCGGTCGGGATCGTGGACATGGCCCCTACGCTGCTGGACCTCGCCGGTCTCCCGGTGCCCGATGGGCTCGATGGGAAGATCCAGCCTGGCAACCCTCACCCGCTCTACCTGGAGAGCTACCAGCTCACCGAGCGCTTCGGCTATGCACCGCACGTGGCGCTGGTCGACGGTGACCGCAAGCTCATCGAGCTGCCACGCCCGGAGCTCTACGACCAGAAGGCCGATGTTCGGGAGCAGCACGACCTGAGCCTCTCCGAGCCCGAGACCGTGGCGCGGATGCAAGCGCTCTTGAGTGCGCTCGAGGTGCCGTCTCCCACTGCGACACAGTCCGAGATCGATGCCGAGGCGATCGCCCAGCTCCAAGCGCTCGGCTACGTGTCCGGCGGCATCGCCCACATCGAAGAAGGCGAGCTCCCGGACCCAAAGGACAAGGTCAAGATGGTTCGCCTGCTGCAGCAGGCGGAGCGCCACCGCCACGAGGGGGACCACCGTGCCCTGGAGACCAAGCTGCGTGAGGCCATTGCGCTCGATCCATTGGTGCCGGAGCCCTACCTGAAGCTGTCCCGTTCGCTGAGCATGCAGGGCCGGCACGACGACGCCAAGGCGCTCATGCTCTCCGGGGTCGCCCACCGACCGGAGGACCCGCGACTGCTCCTCGCCGCGGCCATCACCTTCGGGTCCGCGGGGGAGCCGGAGACTGCGCTCGATCTGATCCGCCGCTGCCGTGCGATCGACCCGAGCCGCAGCCACTACGTCGAGGTGGAGATCGGCGCCTTGTTCTCCATGGGCCGCAACGATGAGGGGACCGCCCTCGCGAAGAGCTGGCTGGCCGAGCATGCCGATGCGTATGGCGTCGCGGCCGCCATCGGCACCTTCTACGGTCAGCAGGGTGACCTGAAGACGGCTTCGCCGTACCTCGTCACAGCGGCCGAGGCGCCGTCACCGCGTCGCGACGTGTTCTACATGCTCGGCAAGATCGCGGCGATGCACGGCGACGACGCCACGGCGAGCGCGATGCTCGCTCAGGAGGTCACCCACCACCCTGGCCACCTCGAGGCTCGCGTGTTGCTCAGCCGCAGCCTGGGCGCGCTGGGACGGTACGAGGAGCAGCTCGAGCACGTCGAGTTCCTCCTGAAGGTGCAGCCGAAGATGCCGGACTTCTGGCACGGCAAGTCCGTCACGCTCTTGAACCTCGGCGACGCCGAGGGGGCCCTGGCGGCGGCGGAGCACGGCCTGACCTTGTCCGAGGGCAACCCGGACCTGATGCTGATGAAGGCGAACGCTCTGGCGAAGCTCGGTCGTCGGGACGAGGGCCAGGCGCTCTTCCAAGAAGCCCAACAGCGGCGCGCGAAGCTGCAGGCTGAACAGGCTGCGGCTGGCCAGGAGACCCCACCGGCGCCCTGACGCCAGGGTTGGCGACGGGACGAGAGCTGTGTCTGTCGTGCAGCCCTCCGGCCTCGCTGAAACGACAAGACCCGGCCACCTCGCGGTGACCGGGTCTTGCGCTGGATCGCCGTGAGGCGAGGGCTCTCTACTGGTAGTAGTAGAAGGAACCCCAGTACTCGAACCAGTAGAAGTTGTAGTAGCCGTACGGGCCACCGGTCGGGTAGAAGGACGCGTAGCCGGGGTAGCTGTAGGTCCAGGCCCCGTAGTAGTCCTTGTACATGAAGTCGCCGGTGCCGTACGCGCCACCCCAGTAGTTGTTGGTCGTCTCGGCGTACCCGATGCCCGTCTCCCAGCCGGCGAGGCCGCTGAGGTCGATGTCCTCGCAGTAGGCGCCGTCGTAGACGTAGGGGGCATCGTAGGTGATGTCGAAGGCCCACTCGCAGTCCAGGCAGTCCGACGTCGGCGTGGCCGAGGTCCACTCCATGATGTAGAAGCAGCGGGTCTCCGAGGCGGCCCAGCTGTACGTCTGGAAGGCGGCGTAGCCGCCGTCCAGCGACGACTTGATGCCGGTGGTCACCTGCGCGGCGCCGATGTGGTACAGGCCCGCGAGGCCGGTGTCCGTGCTGCTGCTGCTGCTGCTGGTGTCGTCCCCGTCGTCACCGATGACGATGGGGTCGCCGGTCTCTTCGGAGGTGGTGGACTTGTCGTCGCAGGCGGTGGTGAAAGCCAGCGAAGCGCCGAGCCCGGTCAGCGCCAGCAGGCGCCAGTTCACGAGGTTCATGGAAGGTCTCCATCGTTGCGGGGGGGGGCCGGTCGGGGGTGCCGGCTTCAAGCGGCTGGAACATACGCGCTCGAACGGGGGCTGGCAACAAGACGAGACAAGCTCCTGACCGTGGACCTTGCAGGCCGACTCTCTACGGCTGGTCGTAGTAGTACCCCCGTCCCCAGTACTCACCCCAGGCGAAGCTGGGGTCGTCGTGGCTCGCATAGGCCCAATAGGCCACATACCAGCTCCCGTCGTAGGCGTAGAGCAGGTCGCCGTCACCCCAGCCGTACTGCTCGTGGAGGAGGTTGGTCGCTGTGGAGGCGAAGCCGACGCCTGCTCGCCAGACATGGGCCTCCACGACCTCGTCGACGCGGAAGTCGCCGCTGGAGTAGCGCAGCACGTCGCCGGCATCGCAGGCCTGGCCGTCGTACACGGTCGGTGCGTCGAGGGTCAGGTCGAAGGCGAAGTCACAGGCCTCGCAGGCGTGGCTGGGGCTCGCGTCGGTCCAGGTCTGCCGCCAGACGCACCGCAACCGCTTGCTCGGGTAGCCGGTGAGGGTCCACCAGGACTCACCCGTGAGGTGCTCGTCGTCCACGTCGGCCTGCCCGAGCCACCAGAGCGCCACCAGCCCTGTGTCCTGCAAGGCCGTCGAAGCCGTGTCCGGGGCAGGCGCGGGGTCCGGTTCTGGGGCGGGGCATCCCAGGAGGCACAGCAGGAGCATCGGGAGTTGTATACCCCGGGACCTTCGGCCCCAGAGCGACGAAGGCCCCGCTCTCCGGAGAGAGCGAGGCCCGCGCGAGGCGTCGTCGTCGGCGACCTAGTGCACGCCCTTGATCTTGCCGATGTCGCCCGAGGCCAGGCCGTTCGACACGTCCTTGGCGAGCTCCTCGATGCCCTTCTGGAACGGCTCCACGAAGGTGTACGCGGCGGCGAGGATGGCGATCACGATGACCGAGATGAGGAGCATGTACTCCACGGTGCTCTGGCCTTCGTCTTCGAAGAGGAACTGCTGAATCGAGGTCATGTCAAACTCCAGGATGTCGTGATGGACGGTGGGATCAGTGCACGCCCTTGATCTTGCCGATGTCACCGGAAGCGAGGCCGTTGGAGACATCCTTGGCCAGCTCTTCGATGCCCTTCTGGAAAGGCTCGACGAAGGTGTAGGCCGCCGCCAGGATCGCGATGACGATGACGGAGATGAGGAGCATGTACTCCACGGTGCTCTGGCCTTCGTCCTCGAAGATGAAGTTCTGGATGGCGGTCATGTTGGCTCCCTGTCTCTGTTGGGGTGTTGCAGCCTCGCTGGGCTCGCACATCCACAAAGCAAGGGGTGTGCCAACTCTTTCTTTATCGTGATTCCAGTGACTTAGAGTCGTTTGCCAGGACAGGCCGGTCGCGGGACGTCCCAGCAGGTGCCCCACCCGCGTCCCAAGGTCGACCCTCTGCGACCTTTTGATCCCAGGTGGGACGCTCGGTCCCCTGATTGGTGCTCTAGACGTCGAACTTCACGCCCTGGGCGAGCGGCAGCTCGGTCGACCAGTTGAGCGTGCAGGTCTGGCGCCGCATGTAGGCCTGCCAGGAGTCGCTGCCGGCCTCGCGACCGCCGCCCGTCTCCTTCTCCCCGCCGAATGCGCCGCCGATCTCGGCGCCCGAGGTGCCGATGTTGACGTTGGCGATGCCGCAGTCGCTACCGGCGTGGGACAAGAAGCGCTCCGAGGCGCGGAAGCCGTTGGTGAAGATCGCGCTGGACAGGCCCTGTGGCACGTCGTTCTGCCAGGCGATGGCCTCGTCGAGGTCGTCGTACGTGAAGAGGTACACGATGGGTGCGAAGGTCTCGTGCCGGCAGATGGCCATGTCGGGTCGCGCTGCGACCACGGTGGGCTTCACGTAGTGGCCGGACCCGTCGATGCGCTCGCCGCCGCAGAGGATCTCGCCGCCCTGGGCCTTCACCTGCACGAGCGCCTGCTCGTACTGACGGACGGCGTCTTCGTCGATGAGCGGCCCGCACAGGGTGCCGTCCTCGAGGGGGTTGCCGATGGGGATGGTGCCGTAGGCGCTGACCAGACGACGGGTGAGGTCGGCAGCGATGTCGCTGTGCAGGAAGACGCGCCGGGTGCTCGTGCAGCGCTGACCGGCCGTGCCGACCGCCCCGAAGAGGATCCCGCCGAGCGCGATGTCCAGGTTGGCATCGGGCTCTACGATGATCGCGTTGTTGCCACCGAGCTCGAGGAGCACGCGACCCAGACGCTTTGCGACGGCCTGGCCGACGTGGCGGCCCATACGCGTGGAGCCGGTGGCCGAGATCAGCGGCAGGCGCTTGTCGTGGATCATCGTCTCACCGACCTCGGCATCCTTGCCGACGATCAGCGACAACACGCCCGGGTGTCCGTGCCGCTGCAGCACCTCGTCGCAGATGCGGTGGGTGGCGAGCGCGGTGAGGGGCGTCTTCAGCGAGGGCTTCCAGATCACGGTGGCGCCACAGGCCAGCGCGACGAGCGCGTTCCAGGCCCACACGGCGTTGGGGAAGTTGAACGCGGTGATCACGCCGATC
>Ga0114932_10004775_pt1 | contig 12390 bp, 16 predicted proteins | sample 2SBtaG_2_FD_87286 | JGI IMG/M metagenome (GOLD analysis project Ga0114932, IMG submission 87286) | Deep subsurface microbial communities from Kolumbo volcano to uncover new lineages of life (NeLLi) - 2SBTROV12_ACTIVE470 metaG | ecosystem: Environmental > Aquatic > Marine > Volcanic ...
ATCTAAGGCGTCCAGTTCTGTTTCTAGGCGAGCTTCGAGGCCTACGGTGTCGATACGGTGTGCGAATGGCATATTGTTTCCATAGCAGTCTAGCCAATGCTCACAAGCATCGTCGCACGTCTTACGCTCCTCAAGGGTTAGGGTATAGATAGGCATCCCGGCAAGCTTGCCCTTGGTGACCTTGCGACCAAGCTTTTTATTAGTCGATGGTTTCAAGGCCTTGTGTGCATAGGTGTCCAGGCTGTGGACATTCTTGCTATACATGGTGCGACTATCAACTATGGCCGCATGGGTTTGCTTTAAAGTTGTCATTATCTGGCTTCCCTCTCTGGTTTCCAGTAGGTGTTTTCTAGATGTTGGTCTACCACATCCCGGCCATGCGTGTCCCACATCTTTTGCAAAAAGAAATGAGATTGCCTACCGTCGATAAGAAACTGGCCCCAGCCGTTCGCAGGGCCTTCTAAGGCCTCCACGTATCTTTTACAGTCGTTTTCTAATGACATTGTCTAGTCCTCCAACCATTGTTTAAATGTCTTAGGATTACTGTCTGGCGCTACACACCATACATATATTTCATATCGGTCGAATAGTCTAAGCATTTCGTCTGACGATTTATGCCGTTGTAAGGCAATGAACCGCCTAATTGATGCATCTGTTTTCATCATTGTTTTTTCCCTTTCATCCAACATTTACAACAGTACAGTTTATTATGCTCAACAACGGGCGCATGTGTGTTACAGCCCTTGGTATTACATTTGGGTAAAAATGCCGCATCGCGTTTGCTCACTTGATAGTCCTCCATTGATACAATAGAACGCCAGGATTGCCCTGGCGCTCTGTCGTATCAACCTGCGAAGTGATGCAGCCGTTTGATTGCTGCACGATGCTCTACATAGAGCGACCGCCGACCTGCATGGATGCCGGTCATAGTTGGGCCTGTAGTTATTCCCCAACGGGATTTGACAGCCCGAACGCGATATAGTCCCCAAGAGAACCGCTTGCCTTGTGTGCCGTCGTTTAAGCCCGCAGTCTTCACTAATTTAGCCATTGTTTGGTTTCCTTTCATAATGGCATTGAAACAATAGAACGCATGGATTAAACCCCATGCGCTCCATTGTATCAACGTACAAAGCTTATCGCGCCTGGATGTACCCATTCCCAGTATCCGTCATGTTTTACAGCCCATTCGACAAGCTCAGGATGTATATACGGCATACCATCACGGTATTCCCCGTAATAGTCAATCAAGTCATCGCCATGTTCGCCGCTAATAAGTAGGTCCCCGTCCTCTGATATAAAAGCATGTGGCCGCCGATAAAAACCGATTTCCGTTCCAATATCACACTCGAGCAATGTCTTTAGTAGTTCGTCCATTTGTTTTCTCTCTTGTTCAGTTTAGACAGTTTGTCTCTATCTCTATGGGTTTCCCCATAATACCAGTACAGCTTTAAACTATGTCTGAGGTTCGGCAGCAATAAGGCAATATTAAGGCATCTTAGTTTTTATCCCTGCATATGCATTCATTCACCAAACGCATACTTGGCACAGTATTTGCCTAAGCAAACGCCGTGCCAACTATGCTACATTCGCGTAGATTATTTTTACATACTGTGGGCACCATATCGCCAAGGCGCACCAGCGAGCTTCTAAGAGCGTTTTAGGACCATGTGCATAAATTGCACACCTAAGAACCAATCCATTCACCAAATGCATCACAAGCAATATCAATGCCAAAACATATTCAATTGGCACACTCACGCACACTTTTGAAATATTTGTAGCAATCCTGCAACAGTGACACAATTGTCACACCATTGTTGCACAATTGTCACACTGTTACCCAAATGCAACACAGTGACATTATTGCAACAGTGATGTATTAGCAACAGTGACAAATTTGTCACACTCCCTGGGTGTTCACGTTTTGTTCCAATTGTACAATTTTGTTCACGTTTTGTTCTCGATCTCCTTTTGTTCACGTTTTGTTCTCCTGGTCCTCCTTTGTTCCCCTTTTGTTCTCAACCTTGGACAAACCAGGAACAAAACGAGAACGCGACCCCCCCAGTGGTGGTTAGTTACTTTATAGTCCAGTGCGTTCATTCCGGGGGGTATTTTGAAACCTATTGACACAATTGTAAATTTATAGTATAATAACACTATGAAGTACTTTTATTATACCTTAGCTACAATATTGGCTCTCTATGGAGCCTATATTTTTATAATGATGCTATATGGGACTTTTACCTAATGCCAAAAACAAGAAAGTTTGCCAGCTACGAAGACCCAAAGCCCCTAGACAAAGAGATGACCTCTAAGGAATATGAGTTTGTCGTTCAGTTAGTAGACAAGCACCTAGAGCCAGAGCAAGCGTTTCATGCAGCTGGGTACAAAGCTGAAGGCTCCCATGCAGGGCATAGGTCCAAGAGGCTACAGCGGCACCTTTGGCTCCATATTGAAAAACGCATTAAGGAAAAAGTAGGGGAAACAGCGACACTTGCCCTGTCTGTCTTGGAAAGCCTAATGCGAGAAGCTGATTCTGAAAATGTTAAATTAAACGCTGCCAGGGATATTCTATCAAGGGCTGGATACGATGCTGTACACAAACAAGAAACAGTTGTTAAAGAGATTTCTGAGCTTACAGACGATGAGCTAGACGAGCAAATCCAGCGCCTTTCTGAAAACGTGGTGCCTTTGCGTGGCAAGTAAAGAAGAAATTTTAAAGCTGCTCCAGGAAAAGCAACGCCGGTTCGAGACAAGGCGTATTGAGCATTACGATCCCTACGATTACCAAACTAGGTTTCATTTGGAAAGTAAAGACTGCGCCCAAAGAATTTTAATGGCTGCGAACAGAGTAGGTAAAACTTATTGCGGAGCAGCTGAAACATCCTACCACCTAACAGGTAGCTACCCGGAGTGGTGGAAGGGTCGTAGATTTAACAAACCTATCAGAGCATGGGCAGCTGGTGAATCGAACGATACAACAAGAGACATTATTCAAAAAGAGCTATTTGGGAACCCACAAGACCCTTCAAAAAAAGGAACAGGGGCAGTACCACTGGAAAATATTGTAGAAACCGTTCGTAAACCAGGAGTACCAAATGCTTTTTCTAGCGTATTGGTTAAACACAAGAGTGGGGGGAACTCCCAGATCAGTTTTAAGGCATATGAGCAAGGGTTTGAAAAGTTTATGGGCGAGGCTATTGATGTTGTCTGGCTGGATGAAGAACCTAAGCAGGAAATTTTTTCCCAATGCATAACCAGGACCGCAGATACAGATGGTATAGTCTACATGACCTTTACCCCAGAACGTGGGATGACTTCAGTAGTAAGCAGTTTTATGAACGATCTGAAACCTGGGCAGAGCTTAATAACAGCAACCTGGGACGATGTGGAACACCTAGACGAAAAAACAAAAGAACAACTTTTATCAGTCTATAGCCCTGCTGAAAGGGATATGCGTTCCAGGGGAATACCTGTATTTGGCTCAGGATTGGTATTTCCTGTATCTGAAGACGATATCGTTTGTGAAGATTTCGAGATACCAGATTATTATCCAAAGTTGGCCGCTATTGATTTTGGATATGACCACCCTACAGCAGTTTCTTGGGCAGCATATGATCCAGACGATGATATTATTTATATCTACGATGAACACCGGAGAAGCAAAGAAACACCACTGACTCACGCAGCTGTACTAAACTCAAGAACACCGGGGATACCAGTAGCATTTCCCCACGATGGGCTACAACATGACAAAGGGTCAGGAATACAGTTAGCACAGCAATACAGAGACCTTGGCGTATATATGCTACCTGATCACTTTAGCAATCCCCCTACGGAGGGCAAATTAAATGGTAATAACTCTATTGAAGCGGGCCTTAGCATCATGCTGCAACGCTTTGAAACTGGTCGCTTGCAAATTTTTGTGTCTTGTGTTGAGACCCTTGAGGAAATGCGTCTCTACCATAGAAAAAATGGACGAGTGGTGCCGATTAAAGACGATCTTATAAGCGCAATGAGATACGCTTCCCTTTCCATAGAGCGGTTTGGAGAACAACTAAAGAACAAAACGCACTACAGGAAATATGGGTTTGAAAAAGAAATCAAGTACTCCAGTGTAGGGATCGTATAATGGACAAAGAGAAAAAGCATGGCTCATAACCTAGACGATGATGAAATTTTATCAATGGTCGAGGGGGAGATAAATGGCTCCTCTGACTACATGGATTCTGAGATTAGTTCCCAACGCGAAAAGGCAATGGAGTACTTTTACGGGGAGCCTTTTGGAAATGAAGAAGAAGGTCGCTCTCAGGTTGTTGTAACAGACGTTCAAGATACCCTGATGTGGATGATGCCGTCTCTGATGCGTATCTTTACAGCTGGTGACAAGGTTGTCAAGTTTGTTCCAGAGGGTCCAGAAGACGAAGCTATCGCAGATCAGGCTACCAAGTATGTAAACCATGTTTTTTATAAACAAAACGATGGTTTTATGGTCTTATACAATATGTTCCTAGATGCCCTGATGCAAAAGGTAGGCATTGTAAAGCACTATTGGGAAGATATTGAAAAAACCACAACTGAAACGTACGAAAACTTAACAAACAACGAGTATAATTTATTAATACAAGACGAAAAACTAGAAGAAATAGAACATGCTGAAACTGTCGTTGTAAAACAAGCACTCGATCCTATGACAGGCGAGCCTGTAGAAATCGAAGAGATTTCACACGATGTTACCTTTGTAAGATCAGCAATGACTGGTAAAGTCACTATTGAAAACGTACCTCCAGAAGAATTTTTAATAAACAGAGGTGCTAAGACGATTGAAGACGCTAGGTTTATTTGCCATCGTTCTCACAAGTCCAAAAGTGATTTGTTAAAGATGGGTTATGATTCAGAGGTTGTAGACTCCCTCCCAGGATATGTCGGAGGTGCGGACGATATTACAACGTCCCAAGAGTACATGGCTCGCCATGCTTACGATGCAACAGATGTTTACCCTAATCAAGCCTCTGCTGATTCAGAAATGGTTGTGCAGATATACGAGTCGTACATGAAAATAGACATGGATGGTTCTGGTATTAGTGTCCTGCACAAAGTCTGTCATGCTGGTAACGAGTTGTTGGATATTGAGCCTATAGATTACATTCCGTTTTCTACAGTTTGCCCAATCCCGATACCACATAAGTTTTTTGGATTAAGCGTTGCAGAGACAATACAAGACATTCAGCTTATTCGTTCTACCCTGACTCGTAACTTACTAGACAATATGTACCTTGCCAACAACGGTAGATTCCAAGTTGTTGAGGGTCAGGTAAACATTGACGATCTTTTAACAAATCGTCCAGGTGGAATTGTCCGTACCCGTAGTCCAAGTGCTTTAACCCCTATTCAAACACCTCCTCTGAGTGGTGACAGCTTTAAAATGCTGCAATATTGGGAAGACATCAAAAGTGGACGCACTGGTGTTAATCCTAAAACCCAAGGGTTATCCGCTGACGTTTTAAAAACGCATGTAACAACAGGCGCAGTAACAGCTGCCCTGACAAATGCACAAGGACGGTTGGAACTAGTTGCTAGAATATTTGCTGACACTGGTGTTAGAAACTTATTTAAACAAATTTACAATCTCATTCAACGCTATGAAAATCGTAAGAAAATTGTACGCCTGAACAATGAGTATTTTGAAATCGATCCCGGTAGTTGGCGAGAAGACCTAGATGTAGACGTTGAGGTCGGTATTGGATACGGAGACCAAAATGAAAGGTTGCAAAATATGAGCAATCTTGCTGGTCTTGTAGAAAAAGTGGCTACTCAGACCAAAGGAATTGTTCAGCCCCAGAACATATACAATCTCGTTACTGAAATAGCAAACGAGATGGGCATTAAAAACGTAGATAAGTTTATTAGCCAACCTCCGACAGAACCTATGCCGCTAAGTCCGCAAGAGCAATTAGCACAGGCTCAAGCACAAGCTATGATAACAGAAGCACAGGCGTCTCAGTTAGAAGCTCAGGTAAAAGCTAAAGAATTAGAGCTAAAGTCTGCTAAGATGGAACTAGAACGAATTGAACTTGAACATAATATGGCGTTGAAGAGGGAAGAATTAAAGCTCAAAGGTATAGAGCTAGGTTTTGAAATGAACTCAGATAAAAACATTAAAGCTTAGGAAAAGTCAAATGGCCCGACAAAATAACTACTACAGAGTAAATTCAAGTGAAAACTTGTCTGCTACAACTACCTCTGGAGCAACTCGTTCTGGAGGATGCCCAGCGCAAGTTACTAAAGTAAGAATCGCTACAACTGCTGATGTGTTTGTTAAAATCGGCCCTGGCGCAGACCCTACAGCTACGGTTGCAGCTGGTGTGCTGATAAACTCATCAGATTCAAGCATTTTTACAGTTGTTGAAGCTGACGAAATAGCTGCAATTACTGCCAGCGGAACTGCTACGGTTAATATCACTTGGCTGGAAGGCTAATAGGAGTTTACAATGGCTACGAACAAAAAAATCACTGAGCTTACAGAGTTAGTTGAAGCGGATTTAGCAAACGATGATGTTCTAGCAATTGTAGATGTTAGTGCTGGAGAGACGTTTAAAGTTAGAAAGTCAACTTTGGCATCTGCTTTGGCAGGGGTAGCTACCCTTGCAGCAACGACACCAGTAGCTGTTAATCAATCCACAGGCTCTGTAACAGTAAGTTTAAACACTGTTCCTATTACATCTGGAGGAACTGGTGCTACTTCCGCTGGAGCAGCATTAACTGCCCTAGGCGGTCTTGCTGATCCTATGACCACCAGAGGAGATGTTATTACAAGGGGAGCTTCCGCAACTGGAAGACTTGCAATTGGTTCAGCAAATACAGTTCTTACTACAGACGGAACTGATCCAGCGTGGTCTACTGTTACAAATGCTATGTTGGCGGGTTCAATTGATCTTACATCAAAAGTAACTGGTGCCTTGCCATTAGCCAATGGTGGTACTAATGCTACTTCAGCCGGTGCTGCTAGAACTAGTTTAGGCGCTGCTGCATTAGGAGCAAACTCTGATATTACATCCCTGACCGGATTAACAACTGATCTTGCTATTACTCATGGTGGAACTGGGGCATCTTCAGACTCTGCCGCCAGGACTAACCTAGGAGTTGCAATTGGATCAGACGTTGCTGCTTTTAACGCCGATACGCTCTTTGCAGATGTTAGCGACAACCTTACTGCTGGTTACTCCAGTGATTTTGAGGCAATAGGCAATTCTGGAACGGGTACACAGACGCTTGAGATTGCGACGGCAAAAGAAAACCTTAAAACCCTTACAATTAACGGCAGTTTTACCCTTGCTCCACAAACTGTAAATTCGGTAATTGCAATGGTTACAACCAATGACGGCACAGGTGGCTACACGATTACGACTTCCGGGTTTGACAAAGTTTCTGGAACCTACAACAACGCAGCAGCTGCAAAGCATCTTATGCGCTCTACTGTCATAGACGGCACACAAGTTCTGGAAATCTTGGAGATTGCCTAATGACGCTTATTAACCCACTTTTGGGCAGTAATCTTGTGACAGCAGCATCGTTTGACACCACCCTTATCGGAAATTCTGTTTGGCTAGATGGGTCTGCTGATTTTTTATCAGCAGAGCTAGGAGCAAAAACCAGAACCAAGGCTGTCATTGGAACTTGGATACAGAAAACCGGTTTTTCTACCTCAGATGCTACGATCTTTAGTAAAAAGGGTACAGCACAGTTTGCCATCAGAATGCAAGATCAAAGTAGTAAAGCAGGTAAAATTTCTATCTTTGATTATGATGGGTCTGCAAATCAATACGACGCAGAATCAACTACAATGCTGCTAAGAGACATTGGTTGGTATCATATAATGATATCAATTGATACGACTGCTGATGCAGGAAGCAGATTAAAATATTATATAAACGGCATCGATCAGACCTCTACTCTAACAGTCTCTACTGATTATACTGCAAGTGATAATCCAAGTATAACTGGAGGCAGTGGTGAACCAACTCAATGGGGCGTTGGATATAGTGGTACTTCTCAATTCAATCCATGTTATTTAGCACAATCTTTTATGTTAGATGATGACAGTATACAGAATGGTGATGTAGCTGTTACAGATATTTTAGATTCATTTACATTTGGTACAAATGGTTCGCAATTTGGTCCCAAAGCTGATGCCAATATAGCAACTTTAGCTAGTTCAGCAGGAGGTGACTCATTCTGTCTAGATTTTTCTGACAGTGGAGGAACAGACGCCGCAAATTTAGGCAATGATATTAGCTCTAATAATAATGACTTCACACCTACTAGTATGGCGGCGGCAAATCAGAGTAGCAACACGCCGTCGCTTGTGTTTAGCACCTACAACATCCTTGATGCCAACGCTGCTTATACATCGACTAATGACGGTGCAAACACCTACGTTGTAACTAATGTCGGCGGCGCTGGAATGCGCTCTACAATCCCGATGACAAGCGGAAAGTGGTACTGGGAGCAACGAAACGGCGGGTCGAATGAATGCGGGCCAGCGGTTACCGCCGGACAAGGCTTTGTAAACCTAGCCACTAACGCAATCATAGGCGAAGGTAGCGGTAGCCACAGCGTCTACTTACGATATGACAACATCATACGACAAAACGCCTCAAACGGTTCGAGCATTGGTATTACGAACGGCGCTACGGCAGTCGTGGGCGTGGCGTTCGATGCCGACACTGGAAAAGTTTGGTTTAGAGATTCTAGTGGCTTTGGGTCAAGTGGTGATCCAGCCGCCGGTTCGAATGAACACGCAACACTATCTACAACTTCTGCTCCATTTTTTATTGGTGCCAGAGTTGGTGGCGCAGTTGCAGAACCGTTTCTGAATGCTGGTGGTAATCCAACATTCAATGGTAATGAAACTGCTGGCGGAAACGCTGATGCGAATGGTCACGGTGACTTTAAACTTGGTGCGGTGCCATCTGGTTTCTTGGCGCTTTGTTCTGCAAATGTTGAACCGCAGACAATTCAAGGCGTGGATGGATTCGCAACAACTCTAGCGACCGAATCAAACATAGTTAGTTCAGTCGCAACTTCGCGTGATGGTTGGGGAACAGCTTATGTTGATATCCTCAAAAATAGATCATCAATCGAAACGTGGCTTTATCGATTTGGTGACGATTCATCAAACGAGTTTACGGCTCCGGTGGGAAGCTATCCCAGCTATTCGTCGACATACCAATCAACGAGCAGTCTGTCGGGAACAGACAATTGGCTGGGCTATTCGATCAGAATAGGCGCGGACTATTTGACCGCTGCCGGATCAGCGAGCCATAGCAACGGGTCTGCAACCACAGTTACACACAATCTAGGCACTAGCAGATATTGCGTTTTGTTATTTGAGCGTGGCACCACCAAGGACGTGTGGTTTCATCATCCGGATTTTGCCTCTGGGTCATTGCTTAAATTTGTTAAAGACGAGGCGTTAGCAAGCTCAACACAGATCACAACTATCGGAGCTAATTCATTTGAAATAGGGTCTGGAGCCGCGACCGCGACCTACAGTTATTTGGTTTTTGCTGATGGTGGCATTGCGGCCATGGGAAAGCATGTCGGTAACGGTGTGGTTAACGGACCTTATATAGCGATGGCACATAGCAGCGGATTTTTCGCACGGCGATCCGGCGGTGCGCGGAACTTTTGGAACAACAATTCCAAATCGCCCGGCTACAACGAAAACGGAAACTATGCTCGCTTTAACGATACACAAGCCGAAGGCACTGGCAGTCTTAAAATCGATATGCTCGCCGGGGCCGTGAAAATAAGAGATGCCTACGCTGACCAGAACACAAGCGGCGAGACGTTCTACTGGGTCAGCTTTGGTGAGTTAAGCGGTGGTGGTGAAAGCTTGCCGCCTGTGTATGGCCGATAATTCAAAAAGGTAATTAAAAATGATTGCATTAGAATCAAGTGGACAAATTGTTTACCAAGGGTCTTGGACTTTAAAACTACAAGAAATGATAGGACTTGTTGGCAATAAACAACCAAAGTTGCCGTTTGAGACTTCCTCTGGTACATTAAGAAATGTAGGGTTTAGCAAACCAGTATTAGATAAGTATCAAGAAATAGGTACAGAAACTGGCGAGGTAAAAAATAACGAGTGGATTATTACTTCTACTGCTAAAGACATTTCTATAGAGTCCGCTAAAGCCCAGGCAAAAATCGAAGTATCTCAAAAAAGATATGAAGTAGAAACTGGTGGAATATTTTTAAACAATAAATTTTACGCAACAGACAGAGACTCGCAATCTGCAATTAATCGCATGACCGGAACAATTGCCTGGAAAGCAGCTGACACAATTGTTAAAGACGAAAAAACTTTTATTTCTGATTCTGAGTTTGTTGACACAGATATGGACGCTTTAAAAACTACTGTTGCTGCTCACGTTGCAACTGCCTATGCTAAGGAAAAAGAATTTTTAACAGCAATTAACGCTGCTGACACTATTGCCGCTTTACGTCTGATTGATTTAACATCTGGCTGGGCAGAAATACCTTTAAGGAACTAAAATGCGTATATTTATTTTAATTTTAGCATTTTTTGCTATACCCCTACATTCAGCTGTAGCAGATACTTGGACTATTGGTGATAAAGTCAATGTGTTTTTTATGTGTATTAAAGAAAAAGACATAATGGATGTTGCTTATGCTGACTCTAAAAGTGAATTAAAATATGCCAGCACTCTAAAAATTAAACAATTTGATGGAAGATGTAACTTTGTTTACCCACCTATTATGTTACATATAGACGAGATTGTAGCAGTTTACAACGATCATAGAAAAAAAGAAACTTCTATTTTAAAACTACATGATCCTGAGACGAATTTAAAAGCTGGTTATATTATAGCGGAAGGCAGACCAGCCAGTGCTAAAGAAATGTCACATTAGCTTGACAACTGTTAAAAATAATGGTAAAATAAACTAAGGACTAGACTAATGACAGTAGAATCTGCCAGCTACATTAGCCAGCTAAGTACATCCAATCCAGCTGCTGGTGATAACATTTCTGAAGGTGACGATCATATTCGTCTTATAAAAACTGTCCTTCAGACACAATTTCCAAATTTAAGCACTGCGGCTGTTAATCCAACAGCAGCGCAATTGAACAAGTTAGGTTTCGAGACGGGTACGGTTATGATGTACGCATCTAACTCGATTCCTACGACTCAGACAATCAGCGGCATAAATGACTTTTTGTTATGTGATGGGTCATCGTTTTCAACATCTACATATTCTGTTTTGTTTGGTATAATTGGAACTACTTTTGGTGGATCAGGTGGTAACTTCAATGTTCCAGATTTTAGAACATTTTTTCCAGCGGGTGTTGGAAGTGGTTTTGTTCTAGGAACTTCTCAAACAGCTACCGCATCTTCTGGAACAGCTGTTTTAAAAGTGCAACCTATTAACTATATTATAAAGACCTAAAATGGCAATTGACTACAGAGGTGAAAAGTTTTCGGGATATAATAAGCCTAAACGTACTCCTGGAAAAAACAAAAAGTTTGCTGTTTTGGCAAAGCAAGGCAGTACGGTTCGCCTAATACGATATGGTGATCCTAATATGTCTATTAAAAAAAACCAACCCAAGCGGCGTAAAAGCTTTAGAGCTAGACACCGCTGCGATTCCAACCCACCCAGTAAGCTAACTGCACGCTACTGGTCTTGCAAAAAATGGTGATTAAAATGCCCCCAGGACAACCTTACAATCAAAAACCTAAAAAGAAAAAAAAGAAACTAGGAAACAGAATTGAATGTGGCTGTACAGAATGTAAATGCTAACATGCCTAACCCATCAACTTTATTAAGAGAACAAGCTAGTCAAGCTAGTGTAATTCTTGAAAACCCGGTGTTTAAAAAAACACTACAGAGCATAAGTAACAGACTAATATCCCAATGGACAATAGCTGATACTGTAGAAGAAAGAGAACTTTGTTGGATGAAGCTAAACGCTTTGAGTTCCGTTAAGGAAGACCTGCAAGCTTTTATACACAACGACAAAATTGAAAACGGAGAGAAATAATGAGTGAGGCACCGACTAATCCCGAAGGGGAAGTCAAACAGCCACAACTTAACATGTTCGATGTCATGTTTGGAAGTGAGGAAAACACTAATCCAGAACAAACAATCGAAGAACCTGCCATTGATGACTCAGAAGAGTATGAAGCTGAAGCCTTTGACGAGGCCGAAGAAGAAGTTTCGGAAGAGTTTGAAGAGGTAGACGAGTACGAGGTAGCTGACGAAGAAACTCCTACAGAGACCGCACAAGCCTACACTGTTAAAGTAGACGGCAAAGAATTTGAGGTTACCCTGGACGAGTTACGAGATGGCTATCAGCGGCAA
>Ga0114932_10004777_pt1 | contig 12389 bp, 10 predicted proteins | sample 2SBtaG_2_FD_87286 | JGI IMG/M metagenome (GOLD analysis project Ga0114932, IMG submission 87286) | Deep subsurface microbial communities from Kolumbo volcano to uncover new lineages of life (NeLLi) - 2SBTROV12_ACTIVE470 metaG | ecosystem: Environmental > Aquatic > Marine > Volcanic ...
GATGTTTTCATCAAGAATTTCCATTTTGTAGCTTTCACCGCGCGCTTCAAATGCATCGCGGGCTTCCTGCCAGCTAACTTTATTTTTAACCACGTTGTAATTGGTTTTAGCCAGCTCAAGCATACGCTTTTCTAGTTTGGCTAAATCTTCCTGGGTTAGGCTTTCTTCCATATCAACATCGTAGTAGAAACCGTTGTCGATAACTGGGCCGATAGCCATTTTAGTGTTAGGCCAAAGTTGTTTGATAGCGTGACCTAACAAGTGCGCGCAACTGTGACGAAGAATTTCTAAACCTTCATCGTCTTTTGCAGTAATAATTTGAAGTTGTGCGTCCGCGTCAATCATATCAACGGCGTCAACTAACTCACCGTTTACTTTTCCTGCAATGGTTGCTTTGGCTAAACCAGGGCCAATATCATTTGCAACATCTAGTACAGAAACAGCGTTATCGAAAGCGCGTTGGCTTCCATCAGGAAGGGTAATTACAGGCATTTTAATTCCTTTACAGTGGTGACGCCTACTCTGCGCCACATGCATATTTTTGAAAATTTAATCGTGCTTTATAGCACTCGAAACTTGCTTTATTTGAAGCGACTAAAGTACAGCATAAAAATACAGCGCATTGGTACTGCAAAACTGTATACGCGTCGAACTTACTGAGTTTTCTCAGTATTAAAGCAAGTTGTGGATTATAACCAGTGTAGGGGCAACTTCAATATCGAAAAGCCTTTATTGGCTAATTTGTGAAGGTTTGATTTCGTTTAGGAAGATTTTGAGTTGTAATTTATGCATTTCACCGTTTTTATCCCATACTTTAGTGTAAGGCGATAAAGGTTGCTGGACTGGCTCTTCGCTGGTGTTCTAGTGTGCCATAGGAAAGAGTCACTCAACACTCCAATCGCCTTGAAAAAAGCATTAAAACAAGCAGAGCGTGCAATATGTGGCATTTTATCAGCGAGCATATTTCAGATGAAACCCAGCAGTTTTTTAGCTGCCAAAAAGCCGAACGAGTAAGTGGCGGAGATACACACGAAAGTTACATCATAAAAGATACGACCCATCGCTACTTTGTTAAAACCCGCAAATATGATGATACTCAGCAATTATCTCATGAAGCCGAAGGACTAGCGGCCATCGCTAACACGCAAACCATTGCTACCCCGCGAGTCATTTGCCATGGAATTACAGCCAATGAAACGCCTAATATGGAATATTTGGTACTTTCTCACGTTCGATTTATTGAACCTACTGATAATGACTATTTCATTTTAGGGCAGCAACTCGCTGCACTTCATGCGGTTAACGCCTACACCAGCTATGGATGGCCGCATGACAATTACATTGGTGCCAGTGTACAAACCAATGGAAGAATGGCGTCTTGGGCTGACTTTTTTGCAGAAAAACGGATTGGTAGTATGCTAGAACGCTTGGCATCAATTGGTACATGGAAAAGCGAAGATGGCAATATAGACGATATTATTACTCGAATAAGACATCTCTTGAGCTTACATCAACCCCACCCTTCACTACTTCATGGCGACTTGTGGGCTGGCAATGCAGGCTTTAATAAAAAAGGACCGGTGTTATTTGACCCCGCTGTGTATGTTGGCGATGCGGAAACCGACCTTGCCATGGCCGAATTGTTTGGTGGCTTTCCCCAATCATTCTTTGAGGGTTACCATCAACACACCCCAATTGAAAAAAATTACCGATTAAGAAAACCAATTTACCAGCTTTACCATATTTTAAATCACGGGTTATTATTCGGCGCGCATTACATTACGCAAGCCAAACAAATAATAGATGACATTTACAAGCATTGATGTGACAAACAAATTCGCTTGCATTTGTTGCCCATCAGCCGTTTTACCTGCGGATTAAGAAAGAAAGCACCGCAAACTGTAAATATATATAAGTCGATTTAAAATAGAGAGTAGCTTTTATTATGACAAACTCAGGCCCTGTAGCACTCATTACCGGGGCAGCAAAGCGAATTGGCGCCGCCATGGCGTGTCAGCTTCATAGCGAAGGCTATCGCGTTATTATCCATTATGGGCATTCTAAAGACGAGGCACTTGCACTGGCTGAAAAGCTAAATAGTCAGCGGGAGGACTCTGCTACCTGTCTCCAAGCCAACCTTTGTAATTCAGACGAAGTAAGTGCACTTGGGCAACGAGCGTTAGACATTTGGGGTCAGATAAACGTTTTAGTAAATAATGCTTCTAGTTTTTACCCCACTCCGGTGGGCGAAATTTCAGAAGACGACTGGGTATCTCTGATAGGCAGTAACGTGAAGGGGCCACTGTTTTTGTCACAAGCATTGGCACCAGCATTAGCGGTAAGTAAAGGCTGCATTATCAATATGGTCGACATGCATATCGACCGCCCACTCCCCAAACACAGTGTTTACCTCATTGCTAAATCCGGTCTTGCCTCACTAACCCAATCGTTAGCTATAGACTTAGCCCCCAACGTTCGCGTAAATGGTATTGCGCCAGGGGCAATTTTGTGGCCAGAACGGGAAATGGACGAGGACGAAAAAGACAAACTGATATCGAGTATTCCACTGGGTGAACTAGGTACACCAAATGACATTGCTAAAACATTGTCGTTCTTGGCATCGGCCCCTTACATCACTGGACAAATCATTTATGTCGATGGCGGGCGCGGACTTCATACTGGTGCCTCCGCGTGAATATTTCCCAAGTGAAACCATGGCACCCAAAAGTTTCGCAACTAAGAAACGCTTGCCGCGCTGGTGTCATCAGCGTTGCCATGTTTGCGTTGCTAGGCTGTTTTGGCGGTAGTACCGTAAAGCAAAGCATTGACGATTACGCCGCACGACTCTCGCGTGTACTCGATACGCCCCTCCCCGATTCGTTTAACGATAAGATTACCACCCCGCTTCCCAAACTTGCAGACTCCGCCACGCTTAAACACGCTATTGAGGGCGTGAATATAAACCTGCGTGAGTTTTATGCGCTGCAAGATTGTGAGTTAGGCACAGTGGTTGCCGAACGCAATACGTCGCTAGGAAAAAGTCAGCTGCCATCACAGCGGCTTGTTTATGAGAGCAAGCTGCTTAATGTACTCAAAAGCTGTGAAGCAGCGCTCACGAAAGAAAACGAGTCTAACCAGAGAAACGCGGCACTGGCAGCAACCATCGCATCGTGGCGTGAACAAAAGACACAAGACTACAGTAAAACGTGGGCAAACCTAGTCCAAGGGAGCCAAGAGTTGCGTCTGGCGCTTAATACACCTGAACGTCTTTTCTCAGTTGAAAATAATAGAGATGCACTTTCTAGCGTAAACGCGCTTTATTACATCAACAGCTTAAGTAACAAAGAATTGCTCTTGAGCGATATGTATTCTTCCAATACAGCATCGAGCGATACAGAAACAGAGGCTACGAATGAAAATAATAGTGAGAGTATTATCGAGAGCAGCGAGCTTGAACAACAGCTAAAAATTATACGCTCAGCCAGGTTACCCGCTACACTTTGGCATACACAACAAACCTTAACGCAAAACCTGTCATTGCTTACGAATATGCTTGAAACCGAGCTTGATGCTGTAAGCTGCCCAGAAGGCCGCGCTAGCGACAAAGCAAAAATATTGCGTAATGTATTCTATCTTTTTTTTATTGAGGAAATACAACCTGTAGGAAGTTTGGTAAATCAATACCATTACAAACTAGCGCCATTATGGGAAGACTGGCTTGCGCAGCCGTCGCTGCACGAGGAATTCAAACGCTACATCAGGCAACAGTCACAAGACGGATTCAATCAATACAGCAGCGTCATGAAAGCGCATGTCAACTTATGGCAAGGATTCCTTGGTAGATGTAATCTATCGCCCGTCGCGCCTGTTTAATAGCGCGACGAGCAAATCCACCAGCCCAGCTTTTGCTGAACATCTCCTCACCTCTGGCTAGCTTTGCCGAAGCACGTTCAATATGTTCGGTTCCCTTCTAGATTTGAAAAGAGGGCAAATGACACATTCCAATAATCCTTCACATAACAAATGTTAAAGAATATTTTCTCCTGCCTCAGGGTCTCTCGAATTCCGAGCCTGCTCTCGTATTTCATGAGCTTCGGAAGACACATCATCATTAATTTTCGAGTCTTGTGGGCGCGAATTTCCAGCCCCTTTAGCACTTGACCTTTCGTTTCGATTTTCTGTGGCCTCTCCACTATTTTGTTCACTATCAAAACTTTTTACTTTCTTTTGGTCTGTAGTTATTTCACGTAACTCATTTGCTTCATTTTCAGAAGGACGAGCGCTTGAAGCGTCTTTCTCGGAAGCGTGGTAAATATGCATACCCTCAGGGAAAATGCGCTCTCTCGCATCATCAGGCATACTGATATTCGCCTCTAAAAAGGCCTGAGTGATTTTACGCATCAGCACCGACGCCATTTTTAATACACTCGTTTTCTCTACATCCACCCAAAAATAAACCTTGATGTTGTAGGTCGAGGGGCCTAATTCGTCGATGAGAATTTGCGGTTCGGGGTCGGTTAACACGTTGTCTTGTGCTGACGTAATTTCTTGTGCAATTTGCTGCGCCTGTTGTATGTCAGCATCGTAGCCAACGCCAATAACAAACTGGCCACGCATAAGCGGATTGGCCGTAAGGTTTTTGATTACCCCTTTGTAAATAGTCGCGTTAGGTATTTGAATATGGTTGCCGTCAAAATCCACCAGTGTAGTCGCACGTGCCGTAACTTTCTGAATGATGCCGGTGAAATCGTTGATTTGTACGATATCCCCTATTCTAAAGGGGCGTTGAATAGTAAGCAGTAGACTTGAAATAAAGTTCTCGGCGATGTCGCGAAAGGCGAAACCAAGAATAAGCCCTACCACACCTGTACCACTCACCACCGCGATTGCAAACCCGGTGAGCCCAGCTAAGAACAAAAATAGATAAATACCGAGTAAAATTAAGACTAAACTGACGCTTCTTTGAATGACTGAGCGCAGCAGTGGAGATGTGGTCGTACGGGTTAACGGTTTAACTAAAACCTTTGCAATATGCGGCGCTAAAAGGATAAACGCCGCCATGATAACTAAGCCTAGCGCCAACCCCGGTAATCGATAAACAAAGCTCTCCCAAAGCTGAGAGAGTAGTGACTGTGCGCTCGATAAACTGCTTATTGCGCCACCTTCGTCACTTTGTTGAAGCAAAGTTTGTATAAAAGGTTCGCTGTCGGTTTGCGAGAAAGAAAGCCCAGCTCGATTATTTAAAATAGAGGGTTGTAATATTTGTTGCGCACTGAACATCACCTCACTCCTTGGCGTTCATGTGTTTCGGTTTTTAATATAAATAACTACGACGCGATAACTAAATAAGATCCCAGCCCGATGGTAAATAAAAAACTGCCCCATATAGCGTGTTCTATAACCACCACGGGCGTCGAATTAGTTTGCATATACCGATAACCGAAAATGCCACCGCCAATCCAAGAAATGACTACAGCAATCCAGTTACCGTACACTAAGTGGGCTAGACCAAATAAAAAAGTACTTAAGGCCCACCTTGCATATTTCGAAGGTAGTATTCGCTTGTAACGGTGGAAAAAGTACGTTCGAAAAATGATCTCTTGCGGGATGACCGACACTAACGGATAAATCAATAATGTAGCTACCCACATCCATGGCTGGTTCATAGGCCAATGTAGGAACAATTCCGGTTTAAAAAAGTAAACTACCAGCGCCAGTAAACTCGCCCAAGGCAAAAATAACCTTAGCGTACTTTTTAAATGCGTGCGATAGTCTTCCCAATGCCACAATTTAATGCGTTTAAATTGCTTATCTGCTAACAAGATAGCTAAACAACAAAGTCCCATAACACCTAAAATAGGCATGAGATAATTTGCAAAATGCTTTATCCAGTAGAGAACGGCAAAGGGAATCACCACAAAGAGCAAGATCAATTCAGACCACAGCTTTGCCACAACTCACCTCTTTCTCTCGATCACGCTAGATTCGCTGATCGATTCCCCAAACGTCTTTACTAACTAGAATCGATGCTAATCCAACAAGATAATTACCAACCGATGACACTTTTGTGAATTTTTACGGTTTATATCTATGAAAGTGTAGTGCCAATTTGCAAAACATGAGTGATCAATTAAGTGCTACTTTAGCCTTATGCTTTACTGCGCATTCGTAACTCTTTATATAGATAAGATTTTTTAAGAGTAGTGGAAACTTGTAAGCGTTTTTTAGTAATGAGCAACAACGCTTATTATAGTGTTCTACTTCAATAAACGGCTTCGAAAAATCTATTTTGAAGTACGTGAACGCGTTGAATTCAGGTAGTGTTTGTATATCGCACAAAAGTCGTGAAATAATTGCATAAGATGTATAAGGCGATACCAATGACAAAAAATAGCCCTAGCGACGTTTTACAGCAAATTGAAAATTACTATGCCTCTTTGTCCCCTTCGGGCAAGGCTATTGCGCATTATATTCAGCAGAATCCTATCGCAGTATTAAGTCAATCTACGTCTTTAATCGCAGAAAAAACGGGGACGTCAAAGGCCACAGTCAGTCGCTTCTTTCGCCAGCTGGGGTTTGACTCGCACCAGCAAGCTAAAGAGGCGCTTGTTCAGCTACGTGAGCAAGGCGTGCCTGTTGTAAGCCCTTCAAGTGGTGTACTTCAGCATGAGAATGATAGTAAGAATTTGGCCAATACATTTGATAGCACTTCCTCAGAGGCGTTGACAGATATTGCTAAATTGCTGGCATCAGCAGGCCAGGTCACCTTGATTGGTTTTAGAAACGCCTACCCCATTGCACTTCATTTTAGGCAGCAGCTCAAACAAATTCGTGCGTCGGTCCGTGTGCTTCCCCAGCCCGGTCAAACACTTAGTGAAGATATTATCGACCTAACCGAAAATGATCTTGTCGTACTTTTTGGTTTTCGTCGTAGAACCCGACAATTCAAGTTTGTTTTAAATAGCATTAAACACTGTAAAACCGTATTAATTACCGATCCAACGGGCCAAGGATATCGTCACGATGTCGACCACCTGCTGGTAACCCACATTGGCAGTGACTCGCCTTTTGATAGTTACGCGGCTCCAATGAGCCTGGTTGCATCACTGTGTAACCTTACCTACGAAGTATTAGGAAGCCAGGCCGCAGACCGCGTCGACGCTATTACTGACATCTACATTCAAATGGATGAACTAGAAAGTCCAAAGCGTTAACCCTTCCCACAAAACACTTTTTAAGCAATACTATAAAGAGAGCGGATAGCAGAGAATTGTTATTTTGCAAGCGTAAAGGGAACTAAAGCGCTTAAAAATGGGTATAAGTATTAATTCACAACGCTTATTTTGGGTTTTAATGCATAAAAACGTACCTGTTAATTTAATTTCACTGCTAAAAGCGTGTGGTTGGAGTTGATATGGATAAAACGCAAGTAGTCATGGAAGAAGCTAACGGTGTGCTAGACTTTTGGTTTGGAGAACTCTCCCCAGAGCAATGGTTTAAGGAAGATGCAGCACTAGATAAAACGATCACTTCGCGATTTTCAAAATTGCGCGCAGCAGCCATAAAGGGCGAGTTGTGGCCTTGGCGAGCGACGGCTACCGGTCGTCTTGCCGAAATAATTCTTCTCGATCAATTCTCGCGAAATATTCATCGCAATGACAAAGATGCATTCAGTGCAGACAGCATTGCTTTGGTTCTTGCGCAAGAAGCGGTAAGTGTTGAAGCCGATAAAGTACTTACACCGCAGCAGCGCGCGTTTCTGTATATGCCGTTTATGCATAGTGAATCACTCGCAATCCACGACGTCGCATTGGAACTATTTTCACAAGAAGGCCTTGAAAGAGAATTCACCTTTGAAAAGCGCCATCAACAGATAATTGAAATGTTTGGCCGCTACCCTCACCGCAACCGAATTTTAGGGCGCGAGTCGACACCAGAAGAAGTTGCATACCTGAAGCAAAACCCCCAAGGCTTTTAGCAACTTATTTAGTGTTCTTTAACGATTTACTCAGCGCTTTACCAATTATGTAACTCACAGAAAATAATGTACGTACTAAAATGCCCAATGAAGTAACGTTCGTTTCTCTTGACTTTTTAATGAAACAGTTGTTTCATTAATCTAAAGACGAATAAAGAAACAATAACGAATAAGTAACGCGCTGTGAGCTCTCCTTTTGTACTGAAGCCCTGTGATGCCAAGTTCACACAGGCAATTAAAAACCTAGAAATCGCATTCAGTCTTGACGGTAGTGTTAAAGATGACGCATTTTCGGCGTCAGGAAAAGCGCTGAATCAGGCAAAAAGTCAAAGTAAATTGCCGCTTAGCGGACTAGGTCTGGCAGTAAAAGATTTGTTTCACATTGAAGGATTACCAACCGCAGCAGGAAATCCTGATTGGTTAGCCACACACGCGATTCCGAAAAACACAAATCGTTGCGTAACAAAGATGCTTCAAGCGGGTGCCGCGTTCAAAGGCAAAACCATCACTGATGAACTTGCCTACAGTTTACACGGGCAGAATAAGCACTACGAAACACTGGTAAACCCAGTGGCACCAGCTCATATACCTGGTGGTTCTTCGTCAGGTTCAGCGGTGGCCGTTAGCGCGCACCTTGCCGACATAGGGCTTGGCACCGACACCGGCGGCTCTATTCGCGTACCGTCTAGCTATCAAGGGTTATGGGGGCTTCGCACCACCCACGGCGTTGTGGCCTGCGACAATATGGTGGCACTTGCCCCGTCGTTTGATACCGTGGGCTGGGTGACACGCGACCTAAACACGCTGACTAAGGTTGCCAATGTCTGCATAGATAGCGTAACACAAAGTGAAATATCAGGTTCGCCTCGATTTGGCATAGCAGCGCATTTATTTGAGCAGGCCGCTCACAAATCGCTGTGCAAAACATGGCTTGCAGCGCTGGCAGATAACAACGACTGTATTGTATTGTCAGAGACACAGCTAGACTTAAAAACCTTACAAACTGCCGCTACCTTTCGTACCTTACAGGGCAATGAAATATGGCAGCAACATGGCGAATGGATTGAATACACTCAACCCGATATCGCCAAAGATATAATGTTGCGCTTGAATTGGTGTAAAACCATAACAACGCAAGAAGTAGAGCAAGCTAAAGCGCAACAATCTGTGGTAATCAATCATTTAAATGCTCTATTTGAAGACATAGACGTACTGATTATTCCCACGACACCCGGTGTAGCACCTCGATGTGATGCCGATGAAACGACTCTGGCAAATGATAGAAACGCTCTGCTCGCACTTACGGCGATAGCTGGGCTTGCGGGTTTACCCCAACTTCATTTGCCGTTGTTTACCCTACACAACGCTCCATGCGGATTATCGCTAGTGGGCAAAAAAGGCAACGATCTTGCACTTCTCGCGTTAGCAAAAAAGCTAGCCACTCGCTAAACGTGTAAAGCGCGCCTGTTTTATTTAAGTTGCACTCAAATAAAGCATTAGCGCCCTATCGCATTCAAGTAGAAAGTAGAAAGCGGAAGTAAGACCTAAGCGCCCCGTCATTTTGCCTTGTTTGGGCTTGACTTGACTGCGCGATTGCCGAGTTTTTGAAGGAATTAAAAATGAGTGAAAAACCAAATATAGCGTTTACCGCCCCTCACTTTGCAGCATCGCAAGTGGGCTTAAACATACTAGAAAAAGGCGGCACAGCTATAGAAGCTATGGTAGCTGCGGCGGCCTCTATCGCGGTTGAATATCCGCACATGAATGGCATGGGCGGTGATGGATTTTGGCTAATCAGTGAACCTGGTAAAAAGCCGATTGGCATTGATGCATCTGGCGTAGCAGCAAAGGGCGCAACACCTTCTTTCTACGAGGGTAGCGATGCCATACCGAGTCGAGGCGGAAAGTCTGCATTAACCATGGCAGGTGCTGTTGCCGGTTGGCAAGCCGCGCTTGAAATAAGCCACAAATGGCAAAGCGGTTTACCGTTAACTACGTTGTTCGATACTGCTATTAGCCAAGCTAACTGGGGGATTGAAGTTACCCAGAGCTTGGTGGATGCCAGCAACAAAACCTTTGAAGAGCTAAGTGCGGATGAAAATTTCGCTCAGTTTTTGATTAAGGGGAAAGCCCTTAAAAAAGGTAAAATTTTAAAGCTAACAAAGCTCTCTGAAACTTTGAAGCATTTAGCAGAAAAAGGATTAGATGATTTTTACCACGGTGAGTTAGCTTCACAGCTGGCCGAAGATTTAGAGGCAGCCGGCTCTCCTATTCGTCTTGAAGATTTCAATAATTACAAAGCGACAATTGTTGAGCCATTGTCAGTATCCACCAGCAAAGGCAAGCTTTATAACTTGCCGGCGCCCACACAAGGTGTGGCGTCGCTCATTATTTTAGCCCTGTACGACAAAGTTCAGCATTTAGGGAGCACCGATGCTGACATGGTTCATTTACTTATTGAATGCACGAAACAAGCCTTCATTGCGCGTAACGCGAACGTAACCGACCCATCTCGTACGCCTGTTAGTCTTCAAAGCCTGTTAAGTGACGATGTGCTTGATGAAATGGTGAAGCACATCTCATTAGATAAAGCACTTCCTTGGCCCCATGAAGCCAAGCACGGCGATACTATTTGGATGGGTTGCTGCGACTCTGAAGGTCGAATGGTGAGCTATATACAGTCGCTATATTGGGAGTTCGGCTCAGGCGTAGTGAGCCCGCAAACAGGCATTGTGTGGAATAACCGTGGCACTTCGTTTTCACTCGATCCAAACAGTAACCAATATTTGGCGCCAGGCTTAAAACCATTTCACACACTTAACCCCGCTTTCGCTGAGCTTGTTGACGGTCGACGCATGAGCTACGGCACCATGGGTGGTGAAGGTCAGCCTCAAACCCAAGCGGCGCTGTTTGCTCGTCATGTGTACCACGGTCAACCTATCGCCAAGGCTATTTCCCTAGGCCGTTGGTTACTTGGTAGAACCTGGGGCGATCAGAGTCACAACTTAAAAGCAGAGCGTGACTTAGTTGAGTATGTGGGGGAAAGCTTACTGGCACGGGGCCACGATATGGTGACGGTAGATCCTTGCAACGAACTCATGGGTCATGCTGGTGCAATCATTCGCGACACAGAAGGTACGGTTAGCGGCGCAAGCGACCCAAGAAGTGACGGCAAAGCCTACTTTGGACATCGCTAGTTTATTCGCAGTGGCTAAGACGCAGCACTGACAAATAGTTGAACCAACAAACGTTAAAGAGAAAGAAATCACATGCAGTTTTTAATGGATAACCTAACGGTTATATTATCGCTTGCGGGAACAGGCGTTTTCGCAGGCATATTAGCAGGTATGCTTGGCGTAGGTGGCGGTATTGTCATCGTGCCGGTACTGTTCTTCTTGTTCCAAGCCCTTGGTGTGTCCCCTGAGAGCGCTATGGTTATAGCCACGGCAACGTCTCTGGCAACCATCGTTCCTACTTCAGTAAGCTCTATTCGTGCTCATCACAGTAAGGGCAATGTAGACTTTGCGTTGCTAAAAGCGTGGGCAGTGTTCATTTTAATTGGCGTGCTTGCCGGAAGCTATGCGGTGACGGCTGTTAACCCGACGTTCCTTACCTTACTGTTTGGCATTATTGCAACCTTGTCTGCCATTAATATGCTCATTGGCAAGAAAGACGCGCTATTTAAAGGGCTACCGGGCCGCGCGGGTCAGTCGATTATGGCAACCTGCATTGGCCTATTTAGTTCTATGGTAGGCATTGGTGGCGGTACGTTAACCGTGCCGACTCTCACATTTTGTAACTACCCAGCACACAAAGCGGTGGGTACCGCTGCTGCAGTCGGTTTAATTATTTCGCTTCCAGCGGCGCTTACGCTGCTATTTGTTGGTACCACTCCTGTTGACGCTCCCTTCGCTACGTACGGCTATGTAAACTTGCTGGGGTTTGTCTGCATTGTTCCGCTCACCGTGTTATTTGCGCCTGTCGGAGCAAGCATAGCCAACAAGCTAGACGCTGGCTTACTTAAGAAAATCTTCGCCGTTGTTCTCATCATCACTGGCTTGCGCATGCTAGCGCAAGTGCTTATCTAGGAGTGCCCACATGTCTAAAGAAGCTTCTAACAGAACGTTTGCTCCACTATCCCCGCCGCCTCGCTTGCTAATGGGCCCGGGCCCAATTAACTGCTACCCCCGTGTGTTAAGCGCCATGTCTACCCAGTTAGTAGGTCAATATGACCCTGTAATGACTGGCTACATGAACGAGGTGATGCAACTTTACCGCGATGTTTTCAATACGAAAAACCAGCAAACTTTTTTGGTTGACGGTACGTCGCGCGCTGGAATTGAAGCTGTATTGGTTTCGGCAATAGAGCCAGGCGATAAAGTCCTCGTGCCTATCTTCGGGCGTTTTGGGC
>Ga0114932_10004778_pt1 | contig 12387 bp, 6 predicted proteins | sample 2SBtaG_2_FD_87286 | JGI IMG/M metagenome (GOLD analysis project Ga0114932, IMG submission 87286) | Deep subsurface microbial communities from Kolumbo volcano to uncover new lineages of life (NeLLi) - 2SBTROV12_ACTIVE470 metaG | ecosystem: Environmental > Aquatic > Marine > Volcanic ...
CGCGCGGGTGGCCGACTGGGTGGCGCGCACGCCGTTCACCCACACGTCGTGGGTGAGGATGGCCTGCTCCAGGGGCTCGACCTTGTTCACGTGACAACACCGATCGGGGTCACTGGCGAACAGGAGACGCCCGGCGGCATCGCGCTGCTGCAGACGCGACATGCTCGAGCGCACGGACCGCACCGTGAGCCCCAGCTCGCGCGCGAGCTGGTCGCGGAAGGCCAGGGTCTCGGCGAAGTGGAAGCCGGTGTTCACGAAATAGACCGGCACCTCGGAGGCCACGGCGCTCAAGACGTGCAAGAGCGCCACGCTGTTGGTCTGGAAGGACGAGGTGGCGAAGCACCGCAGACCGCGCTCGCGGTAGTCCGCGAAGCGGGCGCCGATGGCGTCGAGCTCGGGCGCGAAGTCGTGCACGGCGGGTGCTTATCGCGGTGCCGGATGGCCGGAGCGGGGGGACTCCCCCCGGCGGTGCACGAAGCACCGCCGGAGAGAAGGCTGGACCGGCGTCGCGTGGCGGAGGAGTGGGGGGTGGATGGAGTGGTGCGGCGCCGAGCCGGCCTGACGAATTTCTTCGTCTTTTTCATTATTATGGTTTTAACGGCGCCGATCAAGCCAGATCGTCGACAAACCCGAGAATGTGCTCCGCCAAGGCGTCGGTGTGGTCGACGTACGGCGAGTGGCCAAAGCCAGGCGGTTGCTCGATCGCGGCGTGGGCCGGCAGCGCCGCGCGGAACCAGGCGAGCTGGCGGGGTTCGAGCAGGCGGTCCGCGTCGCCCCAGAGGATCTTCACCGGCATCGTGAGCGCAGCCAGCTCGCCCTCGTCCAGGTCGTGCTTCGGACCCACGTTGTCGATCATCTCCCGGATCTCGGGCGTGGTGAGCTGCCTCCGCAAGGCCCAGGCCACCAGGTGCCGCATCGGGGGGCGCTCGAAGGTGCGGTCCAACAGCTCCAACGCGTCGGCGTGGGTGCGGATCCGCAGGCGGTCGAGCACCACCTGGCGGGTCTCGTCGTCGAGGCGACCGCCCGCCGGGCTGTTGACGATCACGCCCCGAACCTGGTCCGGACGGCGACAGGCGTGCTTGAGGGCGCCGTAGCCCCCCATCGAGTTGCCGAAGAGCAGGTAGCGATCGTCGAGCAGCGCGTCCAGGCTCTCGGTGAGCCCATCCACCAGCACGTCCACGGTGTTCGCGCTAGGGGGCCCGCTCAGGCCGTGGCCGAGGAAGTCGGGCAGCACCACCGTGCCGAGCCGCGGCAGCATGCGCGCGACGAGCCGCGCGTAGTGCGTGCCCCGCGAGCCCACGCCGTGGAGCAGCACCAGCGGGGGGCGCTCGCCGCCGCCCTGCCCGACGAGCGCGGTGGTCAGCCCATGGCTTGTCTCGACCTGTCGCCTCTCGAAACCGAGGCGCTTCTCGAGGTGTCGAAGTGAGATGCTGTCGAGGAAGGTCGCCATCGCGCGCGAGTACCATGGCTGTGGAGAGGGTCCGTGACGCTGCCGGACATGCTGAAGGTGAGCTTCGAGTTCTCCCCCAAGCTGGGCGTGCGGGAGCTCCCCAGGATCGATCGGCACCACGAGAGCAACGTCAAGGGGCTCTACATCGTGGGCGATCTCGCGGACGCCCCGATCATCAAGGTGGCGTTGAGGCAGGGCTACGACGTGGCCCATCACGTCGCCGACCGCGCGGCTGGCGGCAAGGTGGTGGTCATCGGCGCAGGCCCCGCCGGCATCGGCGCGTCGCTGGCCCTGTCCGAGCGCGGGATCGACCACGTGGTGCTCGAGCGGGAGCTCCCCTTCGCCACCATCCAGAACTTCCCCAAGGGAAAGCTCATCTTCTCCGAGCCGGTCGCGATGGAGAACCCGGGCAACTTCTGGTTCGAGGACGCGACCAAGGAAGACCTCGTCGACCGCTGGCAGGCCGCGCTGGAACAGAAGCAGCTCCCCATCGAGCAGCCGATCGAGGTGGTGGACGTGCGACCGGCGACCGAGGGTCTGGAGGTCCACACGCGCCACCGCGGCACCGGCGAAGAGCGCGTCGTGCTGGCGAGCAAGGTCATCCTCGCGGCCGGGAAGCGCGGCGAGGTGCGGCGGCTGGGGGTGTCCGGCGACGACCTGCCCCACGTGCACTACACGCTCAAGGACCCGGACGACTGGGCCAACAAGCAGGTGGTCGTGGTCGGCGGCGGCGACTCCGCCGTGGAGTCGGCCTGCAGCCTGGCCGATGCGGGTGCGCAGGTCACGGTCAGCTACCGGCAGGCCTCCTTCCACCGCGCCAAGCTGCGCAACCAGCAGCGCATCGCCGCGCTCCACGAAGCCGGCAGGATCACGGTGCTGTTCGACACCACGCCGCGCGAGGTCACCGCGCAGCACGTGGTGCTCGACGGACCCGATGGCGAGGTCCAGGTCCCTGCAGACGGGGTGCTGGCCTTCCTCGGCGCCAAGCTCCCCAGGAAGTTCCTGCGACGCCTCGGCATCCGGATGCAGGGCGACCTGGACGCCTGGCGGCTGGCCTGGATCCTGGGCTTCGCCGCCCTGACCTACGCCTTCTACTGCCTGAAGGCCAAGCGAGCGCTCTTCCCGTTCCACGAGGGCGGACCGCTGCACTTCCTCTTCGACGCCCTGAGCGTGGACCTCGGCTTCCGCACCGTGGACGCCGGCTTCTGGGGCACCTGCATCTACTCGCTGCTCATCGCCGTGTTCGGGTTGCGCGCGTACCGGAAGTACCACCTCCCCGAGCAGAAGAAGCGCTACCTCTCCCTGGTCGGCTACCAGCTCGTCTTCCTGTTCGGCGTGCCGGAGCTGCTGGCGCCGCTCGTGATCGAGCGACCGTGGAAGGTCTACGCGCTCACGGTGCCCTGGCCGCTGTCGACGTGGAGCCTGATCGACGCCCCGAGCTGGGCCGGCGACACCACCACAGCGGTCATCTGGCTGGCCCTGGCGGCCTTCGTGAGCTTCGTGGCTGTGCCCTTGTACGTCCGACGGAACGGGGTCCGGTTCTGCAGCTACCTCTGCGGTTGCGGCGGGCTGGCCGAGACCCTCGGCGACTTCTGGCGCCACCTCGCGCCGCGGGGACGCACGGCCAAGCAGGCCGAGAGCTTCGGGCGCCTCGTCCTGGTCCTGGCCATCCCCGTCACCCTGCTGGTGTTGAACGACGCGTGGCAGTTCTTCGCGGCGGGCGCGCTCTACGAGACGAAGGCGTTCGCGGAGCACTGGTACGGCCTGATGGTCGACTTCTGGCTGGCGAGCATCGTGGGCGTGGCGCTCTACCCGTACCTGGGCAACCGCGTGTGGTGCCGTTTCTTCTGCCCCCTGCGGGCGTGGATGGAGGAGCTCGCCAAGCGCATCACGACCATCGTCATCCGCGCCAACGACAAGTGCATCGGCTGCAACGAGTGCACACGCTTCTGCCAGATGGGCATCGACGTGATGCGCTTCGCCCAGAAGGGCGAGGCCTTCTCGAACCACAACTCGGCCTGCATCCAGTGCGGCATCTGCGTGCAGGTCTGTCCGATGGAGGTCCTCAGCGTGGGCCACGTGGGAAGCCCCGTGGAGCTCAAGGTGGACGACGGGGGCCTCTGGCCTCCCCGAGCGGACTGGGAGCGCTAGCCAGCTCGCCTTGCGGCTGTCAACACCTCGAGCACGCGCCCGCCGTGCTCGGCGAGCCGCCCCGGCCACCCGAGCACCTGCCCGGTGTACGGGGCTCCATTGACGAAGGGCTGGGCCGCAGCATCCAGGAGGACTCGGGCATGCAGCACGCACCGCCCGTGCTGGTGGTCGACCTCGGCCTGGAGGCGGTGGTAGGGCGCCTCCAGCGCACCGACCAGGCGCCACGGCTCCCGCCACGCCCAGGCCTCGTCGTCCAGCCCAGCCCGGAAGCTGCGCTCCTGGAAGAAGGGGTTGGCCGCCGGGTCCCCGGCCTGCATCGAGAGCCGGTCCGCGGGGGCCTCCGCGTCCACCACGAAGGCGGGGCGGATCTCGGGCAGCGCCAGGAGCACGGGCACCAGACCCGCCGAGTAGCACAGCCAGCCCGCCGGCCGCGAGGCGCTGGCCGCCTGCCACACCGCGACCGCCTCCCGCACGTGCCGCAGGTTGCCGGGAGCGAGGTCTTCACGACCCCGCGAGAGGCCCGTGCCGCTGCGATCCCAGGTCCAGACCTCGAAGCCCGCCTCGACCACCTGGTCCGGCGTCAAGCCGAAGAGCCGCAGCTGATCGGTGTTGCCGCCGAAGTGCCCCGCGTGGGAGAGCACCAGCGGGAACCCACCCTCGCCCCAGCGGAGCGCCTCCACGAAGCCCTCACCCACCGGCACCCGCACCTGCTCCGCGGTGGCGGCCGAGCGGGTCGCCACGGGCCGGCGCCGCTCCCAGGCCACGCGGTTCCGCGCCCGCCTCACCGCGGGCGGCATCGCCGGACGGGGCAGCTTCGCGCGCACCCAGCTCGGCACGTCGTGGCGCAGACCCAGGGGATCGACCCGCGAGAACGCTCGGCCAGGAAGCCGTGGCGGCTGATCGCCGCCCGTGCCCTCCACCGCCTCCCAGGCTTCGACGATGCGACCCGGCAGCACCTGGTCGACCGGTCGTCGGGCGACCTCGCCGAGGAAGCGGTCCCAGGCCGCGAGGCTCTCCTCGTCGATGTCGAGGCTGTCGGGGCCCGTGACGTGCTGGTGCTCGTGGAACACGCAGCCGAAGTGGGTGACCGCGTGCGGACGGGGGTGCCGAAGGTGGGCGTCGAGCAGACCGACGAGCCGGTGGAAGTGCTCGTCCCGGAGACCGAAGGTCTGCTCGGTCCGCTCACCCGTCCAGCGCAACAGACCCCAAGCGAAGGGGTTCACCGACACATCGACGAAGACGAGCGGCCCGGTGCCGGGGCCCGAGAAGTCCGGCGCCGGGCGCCACGGCGTGAGCCCCGCGTAGGGAAAGGCGTTGGTCTGGCACTGATCGGTGCACCAGCGGAAGCCCAGCCCACGGCAGGCGTTGAGCACCCGGCGGAGGTCCCCCCGGTCGCCCTGGATGAACCCCGGCACGACCGCGCGGAGGTCCTTCACGCCAGCGTCGCGCAGCGCGTGCCAGGTGCCGTGGATGCGGCGGTGGTGCGCGTGCACGCCCAGCTCGTGGCCGCGCTCTTCGAAGCGCACCAGGGCGTTGTCCACCCCCTCGAACCTGCGCGCCGCCTTGGCGAAGGGATGACGGAAGCGCAGGGCGAGCTTCAGCCCGCGGGCTTCCGCCACCCCGACCAGGGCCTCCAGCAGGCGCAGGGAGGCCTCGTAAGTGGCACGGTCGCGCTGCACGTCGAGCCGAAAGTCGTCGACGTGGATCTCGTGGAAGAGGAACACAGCTGGTTCAACGGCTATCTTGCCGCCGACCGATGGATGGATACGATGCTCTTTCTCCTCGCGTGCACCGACGCTGAACCGGCGGACACCGCCCCGACCGCCCACGACACCGCCGCCGACACCGCCCTGGCGCTCGACGACACCGCGCCCCCCGTGGACACCGCCGGCCCCGCCGACGAGGCCGCGGGGGTGGACGGTGTGTCCGCGCGCATCCACGAGGACTTCGGCAGCCTGGTGTACGTGTCGTGGACCCAGGACCACGACGCGAGCGCTCACATCTCCTACAGCTTCGACAGCGGGGAGTGGCACACCACGCCCGTGCGCAACGTGACCGGCGGCGAGGTCGTCGAGCAGGTCCTGCTGGGCGTGCCCTACGGCGAGGTGGTCAGCTACGCCGTCGTCACCGACGATGGCAGCGGCGAGCAGGTCAGCGCGCTGCGCACCAAGGAGACCGACGCGCTCCCGCTCGAGGTCTTGCAGCCCACCCTCCACGTGGCGGACGAGGCCAACTGGTACGACGGCGGCAGCTACCTGCTGACCAGCCTCAACGAGGACACGGGCGGCTGGACCCAGGGGACCTACTGGGCCTTCATCATCGACCGGAAGGGCCGCGTGGTCTGGGCCCGCGAGACCGCCGACCACGCCTGGACCATCTACGCCCGCATCTCCCTGGACGGCGACGACATCCTGCTCGACGAGGCGACCTACTGGTCCGACTTCGCGCGGGACGGCGAGGACGGCCGGGTCGTGCGCATGAAGCTCGACGGCACGGTCGAGGCCACCTACGCGTTCCCCGGGCTGCACCATGCCTGGGTCGAGCTCGGCGACGGGCTCTACGCCTACGGACGCGCCACCAGCGACAACAACGAGTACCTGAGCGTGCTCGACCCGGCGAAGGAGCTCACCACCGACCTCTGGGAGTGCGGTGCTGCGTGGTCGTCGAGCTACTGCCAGTCCAACTCGCTCTGGTACTCGGAGACCCGCGACAGCTTCCTCTACAGCTTCTACACCCACGACACCCTGGTCGAGATCGACCGCAACACCGGTGAGGAGCTGCACAGCTGGGGACGGCAGTCCGACTGGACCTTCGACCCCACCACCTCCCAGTTCGACTGGCAGCACGGCGCCACCTACACCGACGAAGGCACGCTGCTGCTCTCGACGCACATCGACGAAGGCAGCAAGGACTGCGCGGTGCGCGAGTACACCGTCAACGAGGCCGCGTCGTCGCTGGACCAGATCTGGAGCTTCGCGGTCGAGGACGGCATCGCCTGCAACACCGCGGGCGAAGCGCACCGCCTGCCGAACGGCAACACCCTGCACAACTACGGCTCCGGCGGCCGCACCCGCGAGGCCCTGCCCGACGGCTCGGTGGTCTGGGACGTGGAGTGGGACGGCGAGCGCCTCCAGGGACGGGGCATCTGGCTGGACGACCTCTACACGTTCATGCCCTGAGGGCCTCCGCGGTTCAGCCTCGATCGCCGCGCCACTGGTAGGCTCGGCCATGCTCGCACTGCCCCTGCTGCTCGCCAGCTCCGCCGTCGCCGCCGACTACGCGCCCACCTACGAACAGGAGACCTACGACGCGTCGATGAGGATCGCGCGCTACGGTGGAATCGGGTACGGCGCGGGGGTCGCGGTGACCGCTGTCGGGCTCGGCGTCCTGTATGGCAGCGGCACCTACGAAGGTGCCTTCCGCGGCGGGGTCCTCTCCATCGTCGGGCTGACCGGCACCACCATCGGAACCCTCGCGCTCAACGGCGGCTCCGCGCGCGCCGCCAAGGAGGTCAACGACGGGGGGGTGGAGACCTCGCTGGTGCCCGGCCTGGTCGGACTCGGACTCGTGGTCGCGCCCGTGGTGGGAAGCTCCCTGCTGGGCCGCGCGCAGATGGTCACCGGCAACTACGACGAGTACACGGGCCCCGTTCTGGCGCTGTCCTTCCTCGGCGGGGTGGTGCTGTCGGGGCCCTTCGGCCTGGCCCAGCACAGCCTGGCCCGAGGCGGACACGACCAGCTGGCGGTGAGCTGGGGCGTGGCGCCTCTGGTGTCACCCGAAGGCAACGGCCTGGCGCTCGGCTTCACGTTCTGATCTCAGCGGCCCAGCGCCACCCACTGACGTCGGGCGAGCTCCTCGGCCTGTGCCGACGCGCGCCACCCACGCCGACTCGCCAGGTCCGCGGCCTCGTCGAGCGCGCGGGCGGTGTCGGGGTCGGCGATGAACGAGGCGTGCATCAAGCGCTCCACCTCGGCCACAGCGGCCTCGAAGTGCACCTTCTGTGACAAGCCGGCGGTGGCGAGGGCGCTGAGCGCCTGCACGGTCACGAGCAGGTTGAGCTGCTCCTCCGCGCGCAGCCGCTGGTGCGCCAACCGGAGGTGCGGGAGCGCCTCGGCCCAGCTGCGGCGCGCGAGCAGGACCAGCACGAGCTTGAGCCGCGCCGGAATGCGCCAGGAGCTGCGCGTGCTCTCCAGCAGGGCGAGCGCTTCCCCGAGCTGGCGCTCCGCGAGGTCCAGCTGACCGCGCAGGCGTGCGACATCGGCCAGCCCCGCCAGCGCCCGCCCACGACCCGCCCGCATGCGCAGGGTGGAGTACAGCGCCAGAGCGGCCTCGAACTGGCTCTGGCCCTGATCGAGATCCTCGGCGAGCACGCTCACCTCGCCCAGCGCGTAGGTCGAGCGCGCCAACCACACGGGGTCGTCGACCAGCAAGCCCTGGGCCCACGACAGCGCCTTGGCCGCGCCCTCGTGGTCGCCGACAGAGCGTTGGACCAAGCCCTGAGCGTAGCCGCAGCGACCGGCACCGGCGGGGTCGTCCCGCTCGGCGAAGTCCGAGCGCGCCTGGTCCAGCAGCTGGAGGGCCTTGCGGCGACGGCCCTGGCGGAAGGCGACCACCCCCAGGATGCGCGTGAGCTCCGGATGCTCGCCGATGCGCTGCCGACCCTCCTGGGCACAGCGCGCGGCCTCGACCAGCGCCCCTTGCTCGAGCAACACCGAGGCCCTCAGCGCGACCTGCCGGGCGTGCCGCGGGTCGTCGTTCTCGGCCACCGCGTCCAAGGTGCCCGCGAGCCGCTCGATCCCCCCCATGGCTTCGGGCCAGGCCTGCCGGCTCACCGCCTCGATCACACGCTGCTCGAGCAGATCGCAGGCCTTGTCCAGCTCGCCGGAACCCAGCAGGTGCGTGAGCACGTCGACGCGCGACTCGCTGCGCGCCACGCGGACGCCCACGAGGCACGCCCGATGCATCGAGCGCAGCCGGCCGGAGCTCCGGGCGTCCTGGACGAGGCTCTCGCGGACCATGGCGTGGGCGAAGCGCCACCCCTGCTCGGTGCGCTGCGCGAGCCGCGCAGCGAGGAGCGCATCGAGCTGGGGCCGCGGTGGCGGCACGTCGAAGGCCTGGCAGGTACGCGCCCAGGTGTTCATGTCCACCTCCACCCCACCGCCCAACAGGGCGGCGAGCCAGAGGCCCTCGATCTCCGCCTGGTTGGCCGACGCGAGGGCACCGGCCAGCCGTTCGCTCCAGGCGCTGCGCAAGCTCTCCGGGAGCTCGACAGCGACGCCGGGACGCAGGCGGTGGCCCTCGTCGCCGGGCGCGAGCAGGTCGCGCGCCACGAGGTCGCGGAGCACCTCCACCGCGAAGCTCGGGTTGCCTTCGGCACGCAGGGTGAGCAAGCGCGTGAGGGACGGGTCGAGCTTCAGGAGGCCGCCCACCAGCTCGGCCACGTCTTCCTGCGGCAGCCCTTCGAGCTCGAGGTGCGTGGCTTGCGCGTGCTCCTCGAGCTCGGCGAGCCGCGCCTGCCACGCCACGCCCGCCTGGTCGTCGCGGACGGTCATCACCAGGAGCACGGGCAGCTGCAGGCCGTCGGCCGACAGCAGGCGATGGGCGAGCTCCAGCGCCTCGGGCCCCACCACGTCCTCGTCGACCACCACGACCAGAGGACGCTCGAGCGACAGGATCTGGAGCAGCGCCAGGAGTCCCTGCTGGCGTTCCTCGAGGGGCGCGCCGCCCTCCAGCGCCGCGAGCGCGATGTCGGGGAGGCCGACGCCCAGCTCGCGCACGGCGGACACCACCCGCGCCACGAGCGCCGCGCCGCTGAGCCCGGAGCAGCCCAGCCGATCGAGCACCGCGGCCAACACCGGTTCGTCGGCTCCCTTCACCGCACGCAAGGGGATGGTGGCGCCCAGCTCGGCGGACCGGGTGAGCAGCCACTCGCACAACCTCCGCTTGCCGAGCCCGGCGGGGCCCTGGAGGACCACCACCCGCGGCTTCCGGACGCGCGCCGTGATCTTGAGCTCCTCCCAGAGCAGGTCCCGCTCGCGCTCGCGGCCCACCATCGGCGGACGGCGGAGTCCGAACAGCCGACGACCTGCGGTCAACACGCCGGCCGTGGGCGCGGGCGCCCGTCCACGCCAGTCGTCAGGGACGGTGGCGGTTCGCAGCAACGACAGCCCCCGGATGGCGGGCATCTCGCTCGTCGAAGGAACCCCACCGTTGAGGGTCAGGATGGAGCTGCCCATCGTCCACGTCGGCGGCGTGGCCTGGTGTTCCACGGGCAGGTCGCTCCAGGTTTCGTCGGCGATGCCCTCGAGGTCGCGCAGCTCCGCCAGCGCATCGGCAGCGCAGCGGTAGCGATCGGCCGGAGCGGCAGCGAGCAAGCGCCGGAGCCAACGCTCCGTGCCCGCTGGCACCACCATGGCGGGCGTGAAGTCCGGCAGGGTGAGCCGCAGCGGCCCCGAGGGCACCTCGGCGGGAAACGGTGGGTCGCCGGTGCACAGTGCCCAGGCCATGCAGCCGACGGCGTAGAGGTCCGTCCACGGTCCGAAGTCCCGGCTGCGGCCCAGGAGCTGCTCCGGCGCCATGAACCCTGGCGTGCCCGCCACCCGGCCTTCGTGGTCCGAGGTTCCGATGGCGTTGGCCAGCCCGAAGTCGGCCAGGAGCACATGCACCGCCGCCGACCGCAGCGGACGCTGGAGCAGCACGTTTGCCGGCTTGACGTCCAGGTGCACGAGGCCGTTGGCGTGCGCGAAGGCCAGCGCGCCGAGCAGCTGGTCGAGCACGGTGCGCGCCTGGCTCCAGGTGACGTGCCCGCAGGCCGGCTCCAGGTTGCCGCCGTGGGCCAGGTCGAGCAGCAGGTACGGGGAGCCTTCGGGCAGCTGGTCGCCCGACAACAGGGCAGCGGCCTCGGGGATGGTGCCGTGATCGATGACACGCGCCAGGTGCTGGTGGTCCAAGCCCGCGATGACGCGGACCTCCCGAGCGAAGGCCTCGCGCAGCTCCGGACGGTGCAGGCGAGCCGCGTCGAGCACCTTCAGGGCGAGCCACGTCCCCGAGCGGCGATCCTGGGCCAGCCAGATCTTCGCCATGCCGCCCTCGGCGAGCACGTGCCGGACCTCCATCGACTCCAGCGGGATGGGAAGCCGGTGGGGCGCGAGGGCCTGCAGGCTGCGCCGGGTGGAGGCCGCGTAGCTCTCCGCGCCACCGCGCCGCCACACGTCGAGCGCGAGGCTCCAGGCACGCGCAGCTCGTTCCCGGCCCTCCCGACTGCCCACCGACTCGGCGATGCGTCCGGAGAGGTCCAGCCCCCACCCGCAGCTGCGGAGGTAGAGCCGCTGTTGGGTGAGGTGGCGGTGGCAGTGCTCGAAGGCCTGCGTCCAGGCCGCGACGTCGCCAGCCGCTTCGTGGCACGGCAGCAAGAGCGCTTCCGCCTCGGTCCGCAGGCCGTTGAGCTCGGCACGCATCGCCTCGCGCCGCACATGCCCGAACAGCTCGCGCGCCGAGTCGTAGTCGCCTTGCGACAGCGCGACCTGCCCGGCACCGAGCCGTGCCGCGAGGGCGATCTTCAGCTCGTCCAAGCCATAGAAGCCCCGGTAGAGCGCCATCGCTTCGTCGAAGCGACGCCACATCCGATACACCTCGGCGAGGTTGATGGCCGCGATGGCGCCGATGCGGCCGTCGGTCGCACGGGTGAGCCCACAGGCCTCCTCGAGGAAGCGCAGCGCCTTGCGCAGCCGCCCAGCGTCCCGGCACAGGCGCCCCGCCGCGGCCAGCGCCTCCACCAAGAGCTTCCGGCGGCGATGCTTGCGGGCCAGCTCGATGGCACGCCCGACCGACGCCATGCCCTGTTCGAAGTCGCCGAGCTGCCCCTGAGCGCTCCCGCGCTTCACCAGCACCCGGATGTGCAGGCTCACGTCGTCCACGTGTTCGAGCGCCCGAAGCGCCCGCGTCAGGTGGCGCGTGACGAGCCGCTCGGCACCGCGATCGTGGGCGCTGTCGGCGAGCCCGAGCCATGCATAGACGGCCTCGGCATGGCAGCCCTCCGCCTCGAGCGCACTCGCAGCGCGTAAGAGCAGGGACTCCGCGCGGAGGTGGTCGCGTCGAGCCAGCGAACGGCGACCCGCTTCCAGGAGTCCTTGGCTGGCGGATGTGGGCGTCATGCCTGCCACCGAGGCAGTCTACACCGGCAGCAGCCTCGCGAGCCTGGACTTCGCGAGCGAGGGAATCCGACCTGCATCTTCGACCGCGAGGTAGAGCACCGGCACTACCAGGAGGACGACCACCGTGGCGAAGAGTACCCCGAATCCGAGGGAGATGGCCATCGGAACCAGGAAGCGGGCCTGCACCGAGCTCTCGAAGATCATCGGCATCAGGCCGAAGAAGGTGGTCAGGCTGGTGAGCAGGATGGGCCGGAACCGCCGCTGGCTGGCCGCGACGATGGCGGCCTCGGCGCCCATCCCGCTGCGTCGGTAGCGGTTGGCGGAGTCGATCAGCACGAGGCTGTCGTTCACGACCACGCCCGACAACGCGATGATCCCGAACATGCTGATCAGGCTGAGCTCGTAGCCCATGATCAGGTGCCCTCCGACCGCCCCGACGAAGCCGAACGGGATGGTGGACATGACGATGAGCGGCTGCACGTAGCTGCGGAACGGAATGGCCAGCAGGGTGAACACCGCCAGCAGGGCGAGGACGTAGTTCCGGCCGAGGGCAGCAAAGCTCTCGCGACGCTCCTCCTCCGCGCCGACCAGCTCGGCCGAGAGCCCAGGGTGCTTGCCGATCAGGCTCGGGAG
>Ga0114932_10004781_pt1 | contig 12381 bp, 20 predicted proteins | sample 2SBtaG_2_FD_87286 | JGI IMG/M metagenome (GOLD analysis project Ga0114932, IMG submission 87286) | Deep subsurface microbial communities from Kolumbo volcano to uncover new lineages of life (NeLLi) - 2SBTROV12_ACTIVE470 metaG | ecosystem: Environmental > Aquatic > Marine > Volcanic ...
AAATAAATCTCATGAAAACCATTTTCAACTTCCTGTAAATAGTAAACAGAACTTGTTGAAGATATTTGTGATATGTCTGTCGCTTTAGTGTAAGTTGTTAGTGTTGAGTCAGACGCAGAGTTTTGAACTTGAACTTTTAATGTTGATGTGTCTGAACGATTATCTGGTAAAAGAAATCTTTGTTCTGGATTTGTTGTATCTACAAGATATTTTGACGTTAAGTATGTTCCTTCATAGATTTTTATATTATTGAATGTAACTACACCACCAGCACCAGTTGCAGTTGCGTCTGCGATAGTTACAAATTGGTAACTCACATCATCAACTGTAGATGAGAATGCAGTTCCAGCAGGCATTGTCTTTGATGCACTTGTTGTGGTCAATGCAACATTAACAGTAGCGATTGGAGATCTTGCAGAAGTAACTTCATATCCTAAAGTCTTTGCGTGTGACACCACACTCGATCTAAGTGATGCACTATCTAAGAACATCTCGTTTGCAAGCATATTTGCATTGAACCCAAGATAGTGAGTATTATATGCAAGTATATCTAACATGATGTTCATACCAGAACCTTCAAAGTCATAGTCCTTGAACTCTGTTTGATTTCTTAGAAATACTTTTAAATTATCTTTTACGTCATCAAAGTCAAATTCTGTAACACTTAATCTTTTTTCATTTACTGCCATTATCGTAATCTTTCTAACATGAGTGACATATCCACAAGTTCAGTTGGAGTATTGACAACATAAAATTCAACAGACACCTCATATGAATTACGATCTAAATCTGGAAATGCACGAACGCTTACCAGACGAGCTCTTGGTTCAAAATTATTAATCACATCTTCTACTTTTCTTGCGATTGTGTGTGCAGTAAGTGGAGACATATTTTCGAATAACATCTCTCTAATACCACCAGCAATCTCTGGATGAAAAGGTTTGTCGTATACGTTTAGTTGCACAAGGTTACGAATAGATCTCTTGACTGCTTGAACATCTGTTAATGTTTGTATATCACTGTTTGAACTTTTCTTTCCGAAAAATAAATCCAAATCTGTATACTGTCTTGTGTTCCTTGCAGTATTATTCAGTTGTGCATCATACACTGCCATTTATAGACTCCTAAGTTTATATTATTTATACCTACGGACTTAACGATGCAACATTAAACTCCGTATTAGTATTCAATGCGAGCGCCTTTGGTCTTTCTCTATCGTATCTATTTAAAACTGCTGTTTTCTCACTTGATGTTAAACCACCTTCTCTTATTTTTACTGCTCTTTCATCGTATATTGCGTCAATCAATTCTTCATCTGTAACTGTATCTATTGTCTTTCCAGTTTTTCTTAGTGCTTCCTTAAAAATAGTATTCGCACCACCAGGCCCATGTTGAACTGCCGTGCTCCATATCGCATCTTGAATACCAGAACTATGAAAATTATCACAAAGGTCAATACCTGTTGAGTTTTTAATTTTACTAACTGCTCTATCGTAGTGAGTTCTTTGCACCCAATCGTGTTGTGCTTGTTTAAACCTCTCACCATTTACTGGGTCATTAGCAAGATCACTCCATTTTCTCTGAAAAGTTCCTGCTGGTGGAGTTCCACCTTGACCAACAAATGTTGCATTATTACTTGCAGCTGCATCCTTTGGAATATTATCACCTCCAAGTGTCGTATAAAAATCCCTGTATCCATTCTTTTCATTTCTTAAAAATTTTGCAAAAGAAACCATACTTGAACCTTTTGACCCATCAATATCAGTTCGACCATTACCAGATGCGACTTGATATGTTCCGTATGAGTAACCTCCTCCACTATCCCAACCTAACGCACCAGCATCTTTATTTGACTCTTCCTGTGCTGATACTGTTCCTAAATCTTTTCTTGTACAACTTGTACTTGTTGGTGGGTCTAAGTCTGAGTTGTCAAACTCATTGTCCTGTGAATTAGAACCAGCAAAGGGAGCGCCTGGTTCTGATTTGAATTTTTGTCCTGTTGTTATGTCAGTCGGCTCTTCTTCTAACCCACCACCAATGTTTGCAGCCGATGGTGTTGAAAGTAATATGGTTGGTTCAGTTGGATCAGTTACAACAACTGTGCCTGGAGAAGTAACATCACTGATTGAAACAGATGGACTTATACCATGGCCAGGAAGTCCTAGTGATGTGGCTGCAACATTAGTGGAGTCTGCTGGTGCATCTAAACTAAAAGTATTCGCATCAATATCTACAGTCGTACCATCAATGTCAACAGTTGTACCATCAATAGAAACAGTTGTTCCAACTATGTTAGATGTTGTTCCCTCTAGGTTTACAGTTGCACCTCTTATGTTTGTGGTGGTGACACCATTGATAGTAGTTATATCAGAGGTAAGTGCGATGACTGTAGATGCATCAACATCAAGAGATGCAGTATCAATGTTGACTGTATTCTTTGCAAAGATATCAAGTTTTGTTTGTGTGTGCAACTCAATACCACCTTTGATAAAACTTTTCTTATCTCCATCTACCTCATCTATGTAATCTTCCTCTACCTCAATGTTTAAGTTCTTACATTTTATATTCAAAGTTCCAGCGACTGTGAGGTTGAAATCTTTTTGTGTAAAGTTAAAATGACTCCCATTAAAAACTTCCTTATTATCACCTACGACTCTTGCGTGTCTATTCCCATCTTTGTCTATTTCATAGAACGTACCAGAACTAGAATACTCATGCAATCTCTCTGCACCAGATGTGTCATCAAGTTCTACTATATGTCCAGCTTCAGACTCGAACACATGATTACTTGGATACTTTGCATCATAAGTTGTTTCTGGTTCATCCCACTCTGTTCCATCTGCGAGTGTTATATTTTTTAGTCTACTGCTCTTTTTTAAAGGGACGATAGTGTTATCTGTTTCACCTCTTGCAAGACGATTGACATCTGACTCTTCTAAGAAATCTGTTTTGGGGTAGACACCATTAGGGTCATAGAAACCTTTTGATGTATCAGGTTTTTCGTCTGGAACTCCAGGCAGTGTTCCAATTACGATAGGTTGTTGTTTATCATCTGCATCCATGAAGAAACCAACTACCCATGTTCCCTCAACCATGAATGATGGAGTATTACCCATACCATTCATAGATGGGTCTGTCACAGGGTGCATAATGTGAGCCCAAGGCAAATCTACTGTTGGTATTCTCTCTTTGTCGTCTGTATGATGACCTACACAACGCACTCTCACACGACCAAGTTTTGATGGATCGTTTCTATCTTCCACGACACCAGTAAACCAGATGAAACCATCCATTCCCATAAAGTTTTGCATAAATAGACTCCTTACGAGTTATTTATTACTTCTTTTTGAATGAGTCGTTAAGTGAATCTACCACAGAGTCTATATTGGGTTCAGATCCACCTGGCTCATACTTACATTGGTAAGTGACAGGACACTGGCCTTCGACAACTAGTTGATAAGTATCGTTTGCACCTTTGTATAAACAAACCTGTTGTCCACTCTTTGCTTGCACTCGTTTGTATCTGCGACAGGTAATATACTTTGGGTCTTCACGTTTACCTAATCTCTTCTCCTGTTCCCAAGTCCAGTCACTAAACTTCTTAAGAAAACAACTAAAACATTGTATGATATTGTCTGGTTGTTTTTCTGGTAGAACTGGTTGTGCAAAGATGATTAGATATACAACTACCCATGCAAGAATGTTAATCTTCTTGAGTAAAGATAGCGTTGTAGTTTTTTCGTACATACTTTGTGTTCAGTTTGTTTAGATACCAGATGAGTCCAAGAATGACCCACGCAGTGTTGTGAAAATCCCAAGGCACAAACAAGTAATAATATATATCAAAGTATTCAATGAAATACTCTATTACGTCTAACACTTAGATGTAACCTCTGGTGGATAGATATAGATAAAACATGAAGATAAAAAATCCTACAATAACAGTGACAAGAAAACCTATTCCAATCCATTCTTTGATTTTTTGTATTCTCTCTTCTCTATCGTAGATTGCCTTCTGTCTTTTTTTACGAATGTCTGCCTCTGTTCTGAGTAGCTCCTCCCAAGCACCATGACCTCTGGAAAACATAATAATATTCTTGAGTTGATCTCTCATATCCTCAGTTTTCTTTTTTGCCATGAGTGTTTGCAATGCCTCCTCTTCTACAGAACCAGCCGCAAATAGTTTTTTAAATAGTGGTGGTTTTTGGTTTAGTTCTTCTGCCTTCTTGATGTCACTGACTGCACCCATCCATCTGGATAGATCGCCCGCCATACCTTCAACATCACGACCAGCCTGAAAACCAGTCTTGATTGCGTTGAACGCTGTGGTTGCAACACCTAGTGCTGTTACTGGATCAATCATTAACGTACCTCTCTCTAACTCGCAATACTATTTATAATAACGACTTAGAGAAGAAGCGTTATAGAAAGAAAGTAAATAAAACTAAACCCCAAATAAGATAGAACTCTATGTTACTGATTACCTTTGCTCCAAGTGCAACCACAGATAGATTTCCAACCCAATAGGTTAATAATATCAATAATACAAATTCAAACATTATTTTATACTTATGTCTTCAACTTAATCGCAGACTCTATGGTTTTATCAAAGTCCTCGTTGATAACTCGTTCTTTGGGTAGTAACGTGTCACAACTTATACCACCTATGAAGAACACAAATGTAAGTCTATCACTATCACCAACATCAAAACTATTCGCTCTGTGAAACTCCTGTGCATCATAAATTATCAATCTATTATAGATGTTCTGAAACCTAACAGTTTCGTAAAACTTATCGTTATTTCTTTTGAGGCCCTCAGTATAATCCTCATCTGAGATTTTACCACCTGTATAATAAAGATGTTTCTCTGGTTTAGTCTGGGTAACTAATTTGTTTCTATATTCTGGTTTTAACCTCATCAATGATGTTCCACCATTTGGGTCTGCATCTGGTGTTAGGTATATCAGTCCTGCTAAATCTAAATCACCTGTGTCTCCACTTGTATCTCTGTGAACCCAACCCTCATTAACGGACATCTTAGGTATCTGTTGAATATATGCATCACTGTGTGTCCAACCAAAACTAACATAATTCAAATCAAAGTATGCAGACATTATCTTACATACGATATTTTGATTGACCATATCATTTACTCTGAATAGTTTATCACTTCTCACTCCAGGCCACGAACCATCACCACTAGGAGTTTTATCTAACGACAATCCCCACTCTCTAATTTTATCTGGGTTGAGAAAAAAATCATCTATGCAAACTGAGAAAAACTTCTTCTTTCCCTCTCTAGAGAACTTTGCATTATGTTGATAACCACTCGTCATATCTATCTCACCTTTTTAATATTCACTACTTTATATATCGACCACAACAGATTGGCATTGACGCAATCGACTTCTTCCAATCTCTCATAACCTCCTCATTCATTTTTCTTTTTGTCATAAACGTAGACCTCTCACTCTTAACATACATGAGTTGAGGTTTCTTGAGAAGGGACATGATTGGCCCGTCTGGTAAATATTCTACTGGGGGAGTTTTCTTCGCCATCAGGCTGTGATGTCGAGAGTCCTATGAATACGCATCTGGTTCAATAGTGACCACATATTTTCTTTTGCGAAAAACTGCATCATCAATATATATGCTAACCATCTCTGTTGTTCACGATATTGTTCTTGATGATATTCCATCAATCGTGTTTCCGACATATCTTGAACCTGTCTTACCTGTTGTGCATTATAGGTTTGGACAGACGCAGTATTATGATAGTTGTTTATGTATTGATTTGTAACTGTTCCTATTTGCATCTCTCTATCCTTACCTATCTATTTATAAACGACACATTTGTTAAATTGTTTAATTTGAATGTAATAATGAAAGTGGTGAAAAATGTGAGAGGCTTTTATTCCTTTCAGTTCCTAATATACCTTTGACAAATACATTGAAAGATAAACTCATTCTAGTTTTGTCAGACATGACAGTAGGTACACTGTGTCTTAAAGATGATGGAAATAAAAGTAATTTACCTGTCTGTACAGGTAACCACCATGAAGTAGAGTTGAAAGTATTACGATCTTGATCATCAATTGAAAAATATATTGATTGATGAATTTCTTCACTATAAAATTCTATTTTATCATCTTCATTCGTGTTAATATAAAAAACACCAGACACTATAGAATTATGATGAATGTGTTTATGATGATGCTCACCTTTGTTTGTAAAGTTCAACCAAGATAAGGTTATGTAAGGTGTAATATCATCACTTGGACAAATGATGTTCTTGAAATAATCACCAACACATAATTCAAACCATTTATTCAAATCACTCAATCTACCATCATCTAAAACGTGGTGGTTCACCGATGTAGTATTGCCTTCATTAGGATCTTGAGATAATGCGATGTCTGTAAAACATTGAACTTCATCATTTGAAAAATATCTGTTTAAATAATTACTGTATACAGGTTTAGGAAACAACGCACTCACTACTGCACCAGTATCGGATTTATAGTGTCTTAGTTCTATCACTATCTTCTCTTCCCAGTAGACTCGTCTTTTGCGTCCTCTTTACTTAGGACAACTAGATTACCTTTATTATATGCTTGGCCTACAATATAGTCACCACTTAACGTAGAAGTCGTCTTTACGAAACCATTACCGATACCATCTCCTACACTCCGATATCTCTCATCACGATTCGCTCGCTCGACCGCTAATTTTTCTGACTTAGGTTTCCAAGGCTTATCTATACCCATACTTCTCAACCATTTCTCATGGTCTGCATTTAATCTCTTATTTTTAACTGAACTCTTTCTTTTACCACTGAGTTTTGTGGTTGTATAATAAACGGGCATCAATCCCATAATATAATCTCCTAATGATATGTTTCTTCTTTAATATCTATGCCAATATCTCCATCACCACCATTGGCAATAGTATCTAATAGTTCGTTGGTTGTTTCATCACCCAACTCTTTCTGATACATCTGCACTGCACCTGCTAACATACAACCAGCGATTGCAAGAGGATCATGTCCCTCTTTCTTCATCTCCATAACTAACTGTATGAATCGCATATGCATTTCTGTTATATCATTTTTCATCTACTTTGTCAACCTCTCTTGCGATTTTATCTTGTACTGCTTGCAAGGCTAATCTCTTGACTGCGATTACCTTCTCCAATCTCTTCTTACGATTTCTGAGATCTTTACGCAACCGACTGAGTTGATTGATTTGCCACAACTCATCTTCCAGAACTATCAAAGGTTTCCTCGCAAGTTTCAACTCACGTTCTTGATTACGATATATGTCCATACTATCTCCTTATCTATGAGAAACAATGAAAGAAACTTCAAGTCTACTGCGGCCCATCTCTGAGTCCACTCGTTCCTCTAGGGAAACACTTGTTATACACATAATATAATCGTCAGTCATTAATCTCATAATTTAATATACCATGATTCGGTATACCTGTCAAGTATTTATCTAGGGAAGTGCAAACGAATCACTCTCAGTTTTAGGGGGGGGTGCTCTGTGAAAAAACTCTCTGGATACTTATTGCATTTATAGATTGCAAAACACAACACAGTTTTAGGGGGTATAAGGCCGCAACGCATACGCACAATACACACAGATACAGCTATACTGTATAGAGTACAAAGCTATTATACCATGATTCGTTTTATTTGTCAAGTAAATAAAAAAATAACATAATGTTGATTATGCGCCAAATAAAATAAAAAAAATCCCCAGAGAAACGAATCACTGGGGGAAGTTTGTAACCAAAAAAAGGAATGAGGCCTCGTTATCGGCCACCCACCATAGACAGTCACTACTCTAACCTACACCAACCTTAACTGACTATACTTACAGTATATCTGATTCGTTTCTGTTTGTCAACCCCTGTGTGAAAATAATTTCTGACGATAGACTGCAAAGTAAGAACACAACAACTCTATGTTTTTTCATGCCTTTTTTAATAGTGTCCGAAAATACCACAAAATACCATCAAGTACCATATTCTTTCCGATATCCTCCTGTGGGTCTTGTTCTGACCATCTCTTCGTCTACTATGAAGTGGTTTGATAGCATTACAAGTATAAGTAGTATCTTCATTCTGGTATCTCTGATTGATCAAAGTTATGATACACAACCTGATATTCTATGTCACCTTCTATCTCAGGCTCTTCTTCTTTATCTTTCTTGTCCATTACTTGTAGTACATATCTGAGTTCATCTATGCATTTCCATAACCACATTCGTGTCATCTTATCATCAGACTTCGTTCTCTCCTGTTTGAGTTGTTCTATTCGCATCTCTATATACGTTCTTGGGTGTGCTGGTTTACCTCTTCTCATTTACTTAATCCATAGGGGAGTGTTAGGTAAGTCTGGTGTTAGTTGTATTTCAAATGTTTTAGATCTGTAGTAAGTTTCACACATATGTTTATATACATCATAAACACTACTATATTGATTTTTTATCATAGGATGTTCTGGACTAGAACATACAAATATTAGATCGTAAATATCCGTTGACTCCGCTTGTGTTAACTCCTCTCTTATATGGTAAGATAAATTAGTATCTATCATAAGATTTGCAAAGAAAGTTTGTGGGGGATGATCAGAGTCTAAGAGTTGAGAGTCTCCATTTTTATACCAATGATACTCGTTTAATTTTTGTTCATATATTAAATTACCGACCCAACAACCATGCGTTGTACGGCCTGTTTGTATACCAGATTCTTGCCAATCTTGATAACATATGTCATGATGATGGTCTATATTGTGTAGTAGTATATTATCCTTGTTACATAGTTCATTTATAATCGCATGATGATGTTTAGCAAAAACTATTCTCTCAGCAGTCTTTACCTCGTCAAAAAATAATGCATTTAGATTTTTTAAATGAAAATGTGACTGTAACCAATCCAAGTCTATTGATAATACTTTGTACATTACCATAATCCTAATATGCGTCCGTTACCTATGATAATAAACAGACAGGTTGTTATATGCAACAATACCCACACACTTCGTACTAATACCATATACTTGTCATAGGGTTGTGTCTTATCGTCTGAGTAACTCCCTAATGCGTACATCCATATCTTGAGTAGTTTCATAGGTATGTTCCATCTAGTTTGTGCGTTTTACTGTTACTCCATGCCCATATCACACAGTTCCACATAGAATAAATGGGATGATATAGACCAGATGGATATGCAGAAACGAGTGTCCGAAAAAGCGACTCCTCTGTGCGTTTTTCTCTGAGTAGTTTGTAATGTCCTATGAAGAGTTCGTATCTGGTCATTTCTTCTTAACTATCGGATCTTTGAATGTAACCTTGAGGTCGTCTTTTACTATGGTCATACTACCTCCCTGTGTGTCGTGAGAGTTTGATGTCCAAGAGTTCTTTATGTTATGGAGTAACCACATATAGATAGGAACGATTACTACTGTTATACCAAACATAATGTATGAGAAGAGTTCAAATGTCACACTACCACCACATCATAACATCATACGCTAATGAGTATCTATTCTGACCAGAGTTATTCAACTCTACACTGTGACTCATATGAGATGGAAACACGATGGACATACCCTTATGTGGTTCTATTCTATAGCTTCTAGAATTAATTACAGTATGTTCATCTAACTTTGGTTCGATAGTTCTTGTACTCCAAGTAGGGTAGGTTTGTGCTTCAAATATTATTGCACCACTATCTTTTGGTGTGTCTAGATAAAGAACTCCAGAGAACATACTATTAGCATGTGAGTGTGCGTGTGCAGAATGATTCGGTTGGTGAAGATTGGCCCATGATTTTATTATATCAAACTTTGTGTTTCGTGATATTTGAAGCACACCATATATGAATGAGTCCATATGTTTAAGACATATATCTTTTAGTTTAGGATAATTCTGAAATATATTTTCATCATAAGATATGTGTCCATCATATTTACTAATATCAGAAATAATGTCTTTATATTTCTCTTGTTTTATAGACTCAATCTCATTATCATCAAGCTCAAACGTGTTGATACAAATAGGGCTTGAGAATAAGGGAATCACATCATTAGAAGTCATTGTCTATTCCGTCCTTTGTATATGTTGTTCCGTTGAAATGTTTGTCCATTTTTTCTGTTTCCGTAAGGTTTTTACGCATGAACATGATGTCACAGTATCCACACTGTACATAGCCCTCCTCTGGTACTGTATACCAGACCTTTGGGTGGTCATTTGCGACACCATTACAGGAAACTCTATCTGAGTCAACCTCTACAATTGTACTAATTTGAGGTTTCTTTTTACCTTTTCCCCAGTTCCACATTCCCATTACTCAATCCTCATATCCCAACTGATAACTCTCTTACGTTGGTTAGATGGATTTGGTTCACTTGAGTGTAGTAAAAAACTTGGCATAACCATCATAGTTCCCACCTTATATTTGACAGAATAATAATTAGTTGTATCAGTTATCCAATCATTCCATGGCATCACTATGTTTAAGTTTGGGCCATCAGATGGATTTTCTAGATGCAAAAGACCAGATAAACCTGTTGAGCGATGATTGTGTGTTGCTTGATAATCACCTTTTTCATATGTGACTGACCAAACATCGGTCACCCATAATTTTTCTATCTCTGGTTTATATTTTTTTAGATTTGAATGTAACTCTAATAATTCTTCTGACATTACGTTTCCAAAAAACTCCGATAAACCATCTCTTTGAGTATTTCTGTTTGACAAAAATGTGTTTGTGTCATTCCTTACCTCTGGAAATTTAGATAACTCCTCATCTAACTTACCTTTTTTATGGTTAAAGTTATCTATCTCTTTTATCCAGATTGGTATATCAAATAGTGTTTTTTGTAACATCACTCCTCCTCTTTGTCTACTACTGCTGGTCTACAATACGCAGAAAAAGTATATCGTTGTATTTTCTGTAGTGGTCTATTAACTTGATTTTCATATATCTGACACTTCTGTAAACTTGGATACAACAACTCACCATCAGTTATCACTTGTGATTGATTTATTATTACTAATACCCATGCAAGAGTTTTCATACAAATGCTCTCCCATGGGCCCATGCGACCAATGAGTGTCGAGTACCCTTTGTTACTGGGGAAACTCTATGTAGTTTGTAAGATGGAAATAAAATGATGTCTCCCTTTTCAAGTTTTATATCATATGGTTTTGCACTTGTTTGTAATTGAAAATTGCCACCTTCAAATTCACTAGAATCTGTTAGTAAACAACTCATTGATATCTTTCTTATACTGTCATCAATATTTTCTCTAGAGTGTCCATCATCATCTGAATGAAAATCATAATGTCCATCTGGTGCGACATATCTAGTGAGTTGTAAGTCCTCAAGATATTCTAGTTGGAAATTCAAACCAGAGTCACGATTTGTTCTCGTAATTACATCAAAAACTAAATTTTTGTAAAAAGGTTCTTCGATCCAACATACACCACTTTTTCTGAAATCATTCATAGCGGGCCCGCCTTGTAGATTAGCAGTAGAAAAATTACTGTGATTTTTTATAATTTCATTACATATATAATCTGGAATATATTTCTCTATGTGCCAAAAATCAAACTTTGCATAACTCATTTTGTCTGATCGTCAATGATGGTCGCACCACCAGCGATTACTGCTCCTGCTTTACAATCATCAAAGAATACTTGACCTACTGCACAACCCACTACTGAGTTTGATAGTAGACGTTCTCCGTCCTTTGTGATATATGGTGTATTGCAACCTGTCACTAATAACATCATTGACAGTGCGATACCTATGAATAAAAAATGTAGCCCGTTCATTATGTTTCTCCTTTTTCAAAATATGACTTCGGTGTGTAAACCAGATGGAATGTCGCACAATTCGGACAAGTGAGATTAGTCACCATCTTGTGTGCGTCCACATGGTCAAATTCTTCTTCTATGTCATGGTCACCACCCCATGTCAGTTCTGTTTCACAATTATAACAGTTCATCTTTTTCTTACTTTCACAATCCTCTGGTAACTCTGTTGTTGCACCAAGACCCATCAGATACATCTCTGGAAAGTCCATTTCCTCTGGTTCTTCTTTTGGTTTCTTCTGTGTATGTATTCTTAGATGTCTAAACAAATCCATCATCATTTAAATAACTCTTTCCAACTTATCGGAAACTCTTTTGCACATATCTTTTGTATTCCGTCTGCAATCACTCTTGTCTCCGATTGTGTATCTTCTGCACATCGTAGATTGCACACTCTTGAAAATGCATAGAGAGTTCCACTCCAATACCACTCTGTATATAGGTTCTGTGGTAGAACCATACGAGCCATCTCTGGTGCAACTCCCTCACTTAATA
>Ga0114932_10004783_pt1 | contig 12376 bp, 15 predicted proteins | sample 2SBtaG_2_FD_87286 | JGI IMG/M metagenome (GOLD analysis project Ga0114932, IMG submission 87286) | Deep subsurface microbial communities from Kolumbo volcano to uncover new lineages of life (NeLLi) - 2SBTROV12_ACTIVE470 metaG | ecosystem: Environmental > Aquatic > Marine > Volcanic ...
AACATATATATCTAATACATCTGCACCTGATTCTTGTAAATATGTATCACTACCATCTCCACCTAATACCAGCTTATTGGTAGAGCTAATGGCTAGATTACCATCAACTATTTCATCGTAATTTCCTGAACCATCTCCATTGACAGTTAAGTCACCCTCTATTGTTAGATTACCATTTATTGTACCACCAGAAGATATACTGGCGGCCGTAGTGGTAATTAAATTACCTAAAGCCATTGTAACCTCCTATGTGTATACAAGCCTAACAGAAGCACTAGATGATGTTTTCCTGAGAGCGTGTAAATAAATTGTATCACTGCCCAAACCATATGGTACAGTTAATTCATAAATTGTATCGCCACCTTTTAAATATAAATTATTAGCGGCTGTCCCTAATATTGCTGATGAAGAAGTAGAAAAACCATAGTATATATCCTCATCTGGCTGAACCAGAATATTGTGATATGTACTAACGTCTTTAGATACTTCAGTACCAGCAACAGCCCAAGCACTTTGTATTTCAAAGTTTGATGCTGTTGATATGTTTAATGATTCATGTGTTCTGAATCTTTGTGTATTTGCCATATTCTCTTCTCTTTAATTTAGTTTGGCTTGCGAGGTGAGAAGTCCCTTATCCAAACAGTTATCTAAAATCTGGTACATTCATTACTCGTGCACCACCTACTTTATCTCGCTTCTTCATTCCAAAGCGCTTAACTGCTTCATCCCACTTCTGTCTATGCATCATAGATGCATTAGAACTAACCATTGACTGATTTGGGTCTAAAGCTGTACCTGCTTTGTCCATATATAAGCATTTCTTTACATAATCTACCAGAGCTAAGTGTAATGAATTATCTATATCTGGTACATCATTTATTGAAGACACAGCCTCTGGTTCAGAATAGTATTTAATTAAAATACCATCTGTAACAGCTTCCTGTATTGCCTTCCAATTTTTTCTTTCTGTGGTATTTAGATTACCTGAACTATTAACATTAGTTAACAGAACAAAATTATCTCCTTCTATAAACCACACGCATGAATTTTCTGGGTATTGTATATTACTTGCCATTAATTTGAATCCGGTATGTTAAGATTTGATTCACTTGTTGCATCTGTAAGTATAACATTTGTATCTACAAGTCTCGGTATCTGCATATAATCACCATTATCATCCATAAAATAAACTTTAAATACTTTGTTAACTTCTAAAATATTATTTGAACTGTCTTTAGCTGCATCTTTTAAACTATAATACATTTGATTAGCGGTTGTACTTAGTTTTGCTGTAGATACTTTACTATTATACATACCTAGTTCTACAAGAGCATCATTAATTAAAGACATAATATATTTTTCAGGCGCATCAGGAAATACTTGACGCACTCTACTAATAATTTCTTTTACTGTTATTGTTCTAACTGACATTTTGAGCTCCTTGACTGATAAGTAGTTGTAGTCCTTTATCGTAATCAGCTTGCAATTTAGCTTGTTGTTTTTCTATCCATCCATATTGAGAAGTATCTACAGCTAATCTTGCTTGAACTTCGTTACTATATCCTTGAGCAATACCAATTTTTATCTGAATTTCATTTGCAAAACCTTGAGCTGTAGCTACATAACTCTGAGCTGTATTTACATACCCTTGAATTGCTTGAGACTTAGCAGAACTAAAACCTGCCCTAGCGTTTACTTCTGTCGCATATCCTTGAGCCTGTGAAACATACGCTTGAGCTTCTGATATATAAGCATTACCTTGAGCTACTATTGCTTGAGCCTCTTGTAAATAAGCTCCTCCAGCCGCTAATCTAGATTGAGATTCCTGTCTTTTTGATTCTGCCTGTCTTAATCTTACATCAATTTCAGCAATATATCCACCAGCTATAGCAATTTTAGCTTGAATTTCATTACCAAATCCCTGAGCAGAAGCTATATAACTTTGAGCTGTACTGATATAACCTTGGATAGCCTGTGATTTAGCTCCACTAAAATTAGCTCTAGCAGAAACTTCAGCAGCATAACCTTGAGCTTGAGCTATAGTTGCCTGAGCTTGTTTTAAAAATGCATCACCTGCATTTACCCTAGCTTCAGCTTCTTTATAATAAGTACCTTGAAGTTTAATACTAGAATCAAATTCTTGTACTTTTTGCTGTAAATTAGCTTGATATTCCTGTACCTCATCGTTTACTTGAGCAGTATATTTATTTAATTCTCCTGTAAACTTTTCCATTAAGGATTTATTATTAAGTACTAAATCTTCCATTTCTTTAGCTGCGTTAGTTAATGCTAATGCTTGGTCTTGAGCCTTATTAAATTTATCTATCTCAGTCGATTGTTGAGCTTCCTGTCTATATTCCTGAGCTAAATTATTTGCATTTATAACAGCTACTTGTAAATCCATTTGAGTTTTATCAGCGGCTTCTTTAAATTCCATTTGATATCTAGCATTATCTTTATTGAATTCATTTAATTCATTCTGTATATCAAGTTGATATTGTTGAAAGTTATCAGATTCTGTTTTAGCCCAAGCTTGATAAACTGCATTTAATTCAGTTTTATATCTTTCAAGTTTTTGAGAATAAACTTGAACATCCGTATTTACTTCAGCTTGGTATTCAGATACTTTAGATTGATATTCTTGATATTCTTTTTGCAACAATAATTGAGCTTCTTGTTGAGATTCTTGATATGCAAGGTCAGCTTCTTTAATTTTTTCTTGAATAGCGGCTTGATACTCAACATTTGCATCATTAAATACATTTAATTGATTTTGTATAGCTTGTTGATATGCTCCTATATATGAATTAATTTTATTAATTTGTAATCCAGCTAATTCTGTATCTTCTTCATCTTCTATTAAATGCCCTAATACTTCCCACCAATCACTAAAATCTTGAAAATCTGCATCAGTTCCTATTGTTCCATCTGTTATAGTATTTGTTAATTCTTCTGTTGCTCCTGCTACTTTGGGAGCTGTGTAAGCTGGAGCTGTTCCAAAACTTGCAACTGCTACAGTAGCTATTGCAGGCGTACTAAAGCTTGCAGTACCTAAAGCTGGTGGTGTACTTAAAGAAAATACTCCCGGGTCAGAATCGCCAAAAGGATTAGCATTTGATGTATCTGCATAAAAAGCTTTAAATGCAACTCTAGATGTTAAACTTGGTTTTGTATAAGTTGGTGCATTGCTACTAACATCAATTATACTAGGAGCTGATGCAGATGCAGTTGTTACAGCAGTAACACTAGCATCAGAATTACTAGCTTCAGGATATTCAATTGTAGCTAAAGTAGGCGCTGATGGAGCCGATACGCTAACAGTTAAATCGTTTATTGACAAAGCACTTGGGGCAGCACTTCTAGCTGATGTTATAGGAGATGTAGCTGTAGAACTTACTTCAGCCGCTACTTCATCAAATTCTTCATGAGCTAATAATATAACTTCATCAACTTTACCTAATTCAGTAACCATTGCGTCACAGGCGGTTTCAAAGTCGCTTCCATTGTCTGTCTGTAATGCAAGTTCTGTCGCCTCTGTTTTAGCAAGAACAATCTCAGCCTTAGCTAGAATTAAATCAGCATCTATCTTATCACATACAGCTTGTGTTTCATCCATTTCTGTTATTATCTTAGCCGCCGCTGTGTTAACAGCCCCCTCTGAGTCTGTTTCACCTAAGTCTAACAGCGCACTAGATTTATCAAATTCTACACTACCCTCAACAATTACATTATCTACTTTATCAAACTCAGTGCTTGCTTCTACAATAATATTATCAACCTTAGCTAACTCTGTTGCCATTGCATCGCAAGCAGTTTCAAAATCACCACCATTATCAGTTTGCGTAGCAAGTTCAGCAGCTTCAGCTTTTGCTAATACAACTTCTGCCTTTGCTAACACTAAGTCTGCATCTATTTTATCACAGACCGCCTGAGTTTCGTCTAACTCAGTATTAATAGCAGAAAGAGCAGTATTTATATCAGCATTAGATAATTTACTACCTAAAACATTTTGTAATGATTTTATAGAAGCATATAATGGTACTAAATACTCAGCTTCATCAGGAAATACTGCTATAGCAGAGTCACCATAAGCTACTGCTGGATACTGAACTTCAGAATACGTTACTGAACCTCCAGCAGGTAATACATCTAATGAATTATTTTCAATATAATAAATAGGGTCTGTAACTGTAGCATAATTCATATCATCAGGGTCTGAATATCTACCTTTAAATATAGCTGGAACATCACGACAAGGTTGAGTAATATCACCATCGCTTCTTAAAACATTTGATATTTTTCCAGTATTTAATGTACTAGCACTACCAGAAGTAAAACTAACAGAAGATGTGCACAGATTTAAAAGATTTTCTGGTAATACATTTATTATTTCTTTAGCGCCATCTGTAAGAAACTGAGTTAATTCAGTTTGCGTAGGAGCGCTACTTCCATCTATTGAAAGACTTGTTAAACCTTCTACCTGTGCTTCAAAAGTAGCCATTATGCACTCGCTATAAATAATTCAACGCTTACTGCGTTACCACCGGGATTTACTTGTATACTGCCTAAATCAGCCATAGTTCCAAAACTTGGACTTGTGTCTGCTTCTGATAACATTAAATCATCTGCACTTCCAAGAATATGGCTTTCGCCAGCTCCTAATTTTACTTGGTAAAGAGTAGCTGCTCCTACAACAGCCAATTCAACTGCATTAGAAGCATCTAAATTAGTAATTCTAATATATTTTGAATCTTCAATATCAATAGCTCCAGCTGCTCCATATGCATTAGAATTAAAAACTGCAATAGTGGTAGTTTGACTAGCTGGACAAGTAACGATTCTTTTATTGATTTCATCTATACTACTTATTTCTAATATTCTTTTAGAGCCATAATCTTGATTGCCAAGAATTATATCCTCTTGTATTTTAACTTTTAATGTTGCCATATTAACCCCTTAATGCTTTTTTGGCTATTTTTATAAGAGCAATAGGATTAGCTTGTTCACTAGCTGAAGCTATTTCTTCTAATGCTTCAATAGCTACAATAAATTTTGGATTAAAATAATCTTCTCCAAAATCAAAATCAGTCATATCAACTGAATCTATATTAGGCCAACCACTACTTCCGTTTTTTTCCACGTTTTACAGCTCCACCTTTTTTATAACCTTTTCTTTTTTTGGAAGGTCTTCCTCGTTTACTTCCATAAGTTCCTTTACCTCTTGGCATACTAATCTCCTTGTCTCCAAGCTTTTTTTGCTCTTTCATTCCATTTCTTGGAATTTTCTTTCATTATATTATTTTGTACTGATTTTATACTATCTTCCATTGTAATAGTAGAAAAATCAACTAAATCTTTGCGTATTGCAGTTGCCCAGCCGCTATCTCTAATAACAACTTGAGTTGTATACATAGGCTCAGAGGCTTTGTTCCCACATGAGCGACAATAAAACCAACCTTCAGAATTTGGTTTATCGCAATGTACACACTTTTTCATTAAGAACCAGCTACAACAAGCGTTAAAATTCTATCTCCGTTTAGACGACAATGCGATATTGATAATATTGCATTATTTGTACTATCTAAAGTTATGATATAATCATAAACGTCTTTTGCTAAGTCTCCAGCAGAACTTGCTTGAGTTCCTTGAGCGGCGTTATGAATAAAAGTTTTTGTTTTTACATTTGATGAATTATAATCTGCCATTTTTTTTCCTTAATTTAAAGTGAGGCGGGAATTATCCCGCCCCACCATATTCAATCTGTATATTGAGCTATTACCTCTCAAATTTAAGATTAGCTAAATGTGATATGTGCTTTATCAGCTGCTAAGCTGAAGACATAATAACTGTCTCCATCACAAATGATAGAACATCTATCTCCCTTTGTTGCTCCACTAATAAAAGTGACAACATCAAAGCCAGTTCCTTCAGAAACTGTTTGAGTTGCTCCATCTTCACCATCAATACCATGACCATGCATATTGTCACCATCATCATCGGTAACTTGCACAGTTACAGCATTAGATGCTACTGTACCAAGAATAAATTCGGCTTGCCAGCCCATTAATTTATTATCTTCAGTAGCACATTCTGGTAATGTGATAGCATAAGCTGCTGCCTGATTAATCATAAAAACACTGCCTGAGTCTTCTGCTGTTAATGTTAAAGCAGCATTGACGTGCCGTATTTTTTTCTTTAAATCAGATACACCACTATTTTGTTCTAAATAATCACTACGCATTATTCAATCCTCCTAATTCAAGTCAGTAAATGAATACAACATATGAGCTTCTGGAATTGTTACTTCCAGACCTGCTTCAGTAAGAATCATATCTTTCCGAAGGTCTTCATCTGCTTGCTGTACGTTAGTAATTACATGAGTATCACGATTTAATCCGTTACCCACCAAAGGTCTATAAGCTAATTGACCCATATCAGCCAACAGCATAAATCCTGCTGACATATTACGGAACAATGGCTCACGAACAATAGATAAGTCTCCATGAACGGTACTCAACTGCATAATACTATGTCCAAACGAACCTTCACGTTGTTGTGCTTGGAAATTATAAGTATTATGAGCTGCGTTACCAGCATCCAAGGAAACATCAATAAAACTATTGTTTCCAACTTTGTTTAGATAAGAGATAACAGGTAATCCAGCGAGAGCTAGTTTATTATTACTTCCACCGCGAGCGGGGTCGAATAATATTTCAAAGTCTCCCAAAAACGTATCATACGTTACCGAAGCAGCTGCTGCTGCCGCAAAATACGGAGCTCCAGAGCTATATGAAATAGACCCGGGTGACTGTGCTTGACGGTTTACGATGATATGTCCTGCTAAACCTTCTGTAGTTTGGATACCGCTTGAACGACCACGTTGTCCAAATAACATTGCTCTTTCTATATCAACTTTATGTTCTCTTAATTTGAGATTCCAGATTCTCTGCCATTCGTTTGCATACCCTCTATAATTAGTAGCTATTGACGTATTGGTCATTTCTGCTGCTGTCTTAAAGATTTGAGTATAGCCATAATCGTCTTCTAATGATTTAGACCAGACATCTGGCGAACCCGAACCTTCAGCAAACGCAGTACCAATAACCTGTGCTTTATCGCCATCTACAATTGCATTGTAACCACTCTCAGAGGAGTTACCAACGCTCATGCAAGTAACGTCACACACTGTTTCAGTTGAGTTAATAGAAACTGAATCTAAACGAACTACCGCTTGAGATTTTCCATCAACCACCTCAACAGCAACAACCATACCCGGAACTAACCAGTCAACATTGGCTCCAGAACCGTCATCAAAATTAACCACACCAGATACGCCAGCTGCTAAAGAGGCTAAGCCACTATCAGCATACAATGAACGATTTGTCCAGTCAATTTTACTACGATTTTCTAGGAACCTGAATACTGGGTCAGTAGTAGGTACTTTTGCTATTTTACTCAGGTATACAAAAAAAGGAGATTCTTCTGGGGCTAGTTCAGCAACTCTGTCGCTAAAATCATACAATCGTCTGCTATCTGGGGTTGCCCCATGAGCCGAAGCATGACTATTACCGGCAGTTGTTGCCATATCAGCACTTGATATCTGGCCTCGAATATAGCCAGCTGCACTTGTAGCCATTTTATTTTCCTTTCTTCATTTAATTAAGGTAATCTGCTTCCCATGCCTCCGGCTTTCTTTACTCCATCCCACATTTCATCAAATTCATCTTTGACTGCTGGGGGAGCTCCTTGTAAAGCGCCCGGACTGCGTGGTGCTTGTTTAGCTGCTTTCGCAGCCTCTACCGAATTGCGAACTTCTGGTCTTTTTACATTTCCAGTAGAACCACGCCATACCTTGACTAAAGTGTCAAGAGATAACTGTTCTGTTGGTCTTGTAGCAAATTCCATAAACTGATTGACTTCATTTTCATTCAGTTTGTATTTGTTCTTCAATTCGCTAACCGTATTATTAATCATAATTTGCTCATTCATTTGACCAAGTTGTTGATTAACTGCTTCACTTACAGAACGCTGTTCTTGAGCTGTTCTATATTTATATGAAGCTGAATCCGGTTTGTAGTATGCGTCCCAAGGATTAAACTCATCCTCGGACAGCGAAGGTTCTGAACTACTATTCTGATTGACACCATCACCATAACCCTGCTCTTGAAGTTGCTTCTCCGCTAAAGAAGTCATGACATTTTTATATTTGTCATTTTCAGATTGAGCTTTATCATAAAGCCCTTGGAACTTACGTGCTTCCGTTTCCCAATCTGTATTCTGTTGCGAAGTCAAATCTTGAGCATTGCTTTCTGGAACTTCATTAAATCCCAGAACATCTTCTTGTTGTGTGGTATCATCCTCAAAAAAAGTATCAGTCATACCGTCACTACTACCTAAAACTTCGTCTACGACTTGTTCTTCGGTAGGTTGTATTGCTTCAGCTTGTTCCATGTTATTTTCCTTTCTACAATGTCTCGCCAGCTTCTTGAGCAGAACCCATTATATTTTTGGATTTCTCAGCTGCGAGCTTCACTGCACCTGCAAGCCTTTCAGCCTGCACTTTGTTAGTTGCTTTAGCATCTGTTTCGACATTAGTAAGTTTGGATTTAAATTTTTCAACTTCAACCCTCTTTCTATCTGCCACCGACTCTCTCTGAGCGGTCTGCAAGTCACCCTGCAAATTTTTGACTTGGCCTTGTAATTGTTCGACCATGCCTTGTAATTGTTGTATTTCTCCAGTTCTTTGCAATATTCCTTCTTTATCAAATATTTCTGGATTCTTTTTCAAAACTTCCTCTTTATCTACAATTCCTAATTGAAATGCTTCTAGATATACATTATACTCAGCCCATTTACTTGTAGGTAATGTAGAACCCGGAGCTATAGATACATCATGTTGATTAACATTATATTTATCTTTTGCTATATCTATTAAAGTTCCGCTAACATCATCATATAGATTAACAGTTACTTCTGTTAAATCGTTGTTAGGCTGTGCAAGTTTAAACATTTTTTGATATGAATAATGACTTTTGCCAAGTCCATACATTACTTTACCTAATCTTGTAATACCAAATTCTATATCTCTTAATTTAGATTTAGGTCTTTCAGCTCCCAATGAAACCATTTTTTCTGTACCTCTAACTGTATCTGGAGCTTGTTCTGAAAAACCATGCATTAATTCTGGTAAACCAAATGTAAAATCTATATAATGTTCAGCGCTTTGTATTAAACGATAAAATTCAGCAGCTAATGGCGTTGGAGATGGATAATGAGGTTCTCCTTGTGAACTGTCTACTTCTATTACAGCATTAGGATTAGCCCAATCTCTTTCTAAATCTCCAATATTTTCTACGCTTCCTAATGGAACTAATAATTTAAGACCTGCTGAAGCTTGAGCATGAGATATAGCTAAAGACCAAAGTTTATTAAGTAATCTTTGCATTGGTCTAGCTCTAGAAATATCAGAGCGAGGATAAGGTGTTCCAGTATATACATTTGGCAATGGAACAATAGGATATATATCTATATTTAATATAGATTCATATAATACTATTTGCCCTAAAGTTGCTATAACTGCAACTCTAGTTTGTAAGACTTCTTCATATTCCATCAATCCACTTTCAAATACATCAGGGTTTTCAGCTAAAAACTGTTGAAATTCAGGCTCGCTTAATACTTGTTCTTCCTGAGTACGCATATCTGCTATTCTATAAAATGGTACTTTTGTCTTAAAAAATCTTTCTAACACTTGATAATGTTCACTTCCACCATAATCTAAATCTTTTGAAGCATCGGGATATACAGTATAAATACTATTTTTATTTTGAGGAGAAGGATAATCTTCATCTGAATGAGTACTTATATCTTTTATAAGACCATCTACCATCTCACCTGTTTTTGGGTCTAATTGAGGCCCTAATTCCGGATAGAGGCGAAGTACTTGTTCTTCAGTCAATATAGTAGACAATATGATACTATCAGCATCATCAAAAAACCTGTCCCTAGATGTGGGTGGGACATAGACACGAAACGGATTTACACTTGTGAACTTGACATCGCCCCTACCGAAATCAGATTCATTATCAACATAAGCATATAAATATCCTAATCCTGTTACAGCATAATCATGTATTGCTTGTTTCATATGAACATCACCACTAGACATCTCCCAACAATAACCCAATATGAGACGCCATATTTTGGATAATTTTGCATCTGAATCTTCTCTTGGAATAACTGTAAATGCTGGAGGACTGGCTGTTATAATACTTTTTAATTTTTCAACTGCTGGGCCAATTCTATCCATTGGAACTGCAGCTTGATTAACAGCAGAAAGGTCATCACTTTCATCTGTTGTATAATGATTTCCTGAATAGAAATCTATATCAGAACGTGCTTCTGTATCCCAAGATGAACGCGCATCTCTCCAGCGTTGCCATAATTCTTGATTCTCTTGAGCTCTAGGGTCTAATTTTATATTGGGCATACGGCGCCAAAGTTAATAATATTTTTTTTAAGTGTCAAGTATTTCTTAATCCGGTCATCCAATTATATACTTTTCCTCTCTTCGCTCTTTTTTTACTAACATTTTTATACTCGCTTTTTTTCATTCTAGCACTTGAAGGAGCTTTAGCGTAATAATCAGCATAATACAGTCCATCCATTAAATCATCATGTCTTGGAAATGGATGTTCAAAAAATTCATCAACTAATTCTGTCATACTGCGCCTTATAAACAATTTTTTAGAATTAACTATAGGGCCAAGCGTTGTTTCAAGTCTATCTTCTTTTTTTATACCACCCGGAGGTTTAACGCCTTTAAATATACCCGGAATAAGTCTTTTGTCGCTATGGGCAAGTCTTGTTACCATATCTCTTACCATTTCCTGAGCAGCTACTGTTTCTATTGTAGCTCTACGTACAGGAGAATATTTATTAGCCATATCAACAATTATTTGTGGTAAATCAAATGTAGGTATACGTTCACGAAAATATTCTAATACATAACGGTTTTTTTCTTTATCCATAGCTATAACCATTATTACTTGAAAATCTGATGTATTTGTAGCTGTTGCTGCTATATCAACTCCAATATAAACATTAACAGGTATCATTTCATCTGTAGTTGCTAAATAAGCCATTCTATCTATAGATTTAAATTCATGAGCATGATATTGTATTCTATCTATTTTAAATGATGCTGTAGAGATATCTCTTGCATCGTTCATATACTCCTGTGCAAACTTATTAACTAAACCAGCTTCTATAAACTCTCTTTTCTTAGCAGCAAGTTTTTCTTTTGAAAATTGTTCAGGCCATATAGGTTTATCATTTTCAATAGCTCTAAAAAAAGTTAAATCCCATGGATATGTTCTACCGTTATCAGTAGCTTCATTATATCCATCATATATCATTTGTAAAAAACTGTCAAAATGTACAATAGTACCGCATAGCCATATCCAACCTTCTCTACCAGCAGATTCTTCTAATGCAGGATATATAGTAGATACTACCCATTTTTTAATTTCAGCTCTACGTTCTGGTGTTTTAGTATTTAACTCAGATTCAAAGTCATCAAGTATAATACCAGTATAACGTACATCTAATTCAGAACGACCACGTAAGCGCTGTGAAGTACCTTTTGCTATCATTCTATCGCCTTTACCAGTTACAATATCTTTTTCAGTCCATCTATTACCATAGGTATCTCCAGCCATATCACCAAAATAGTATCGAATAAACTTATTTACTTCTAAATGTGTCTTAACATATTTTAAATGGTCAATAGCTTGACCTTGTTCTTCAGCAATCCAAGCAATAAACTGCTGTTCTTCTTTAGGGCTAAATAACATTTTATGTAATATTGCTGCTTTTGATAATATAGACTTACCAAAACCCCTAGGAAGTATATTACATATTCTAGCGCCGGGTTGAGTACTAATTAATTTTTTTGCTATTTGTTTATGGAATTTTGGAGAAGTGCTTTTATTTAAAAAATCTTTAGGTAGAAATGCTCTTCCAAAATAAAGTAGGTCTTTATATGAATTAGCTAATATTTCATCAGCTTCCTTCATTTCAGAAGGAGAAGGGTTTATGTTAAAATTATTGACTTTATCCAATTTACAAATTTATATATACTATAACAAATCGGCACTGATACTACTGGATGCACTGCCGGTACTAGGTATATTATCATTATCATTAATTTTTTCACTTTTTTTTTCCTTTTTCTTTTTTTTAATTATTTCTATATCTAGCCAATTGCCAAACCAACTTTTTGTCATGATAGCCCCACTACGTTATTACTTTTACTGGTATTTGCAAATATTAATATATCACCATCACCAAATACAGAATGACAAAATATACAGTA
>Ga0114932_10004788_pt1 | contig 12369 bp, 9 predicted proteins | sample 2SBtaG_2_FD_87286 | JGI IMG/M metagenome (GOLD analysis project Ga0114932, IMG submission 87286) | Deep subsurface microbial communities from Kolumbo volcano to uncover new lineages of life (NeLLi) - 2SBTROV12_ACTIVE470 metaG | ecosystem: Environmental > Aquatic > Marine > Volcanic ...
ACGCCGACACCGACACCGACACCGACACCGACACCGACACCGACACCGACACCGACACCGACACCGACACGGACACCGACACCGACACCGACGCGGACACCCCGATCCAGGACGTGCAGGGCGGCCTGGTCACCGAAGGCACGGTGGTCGATCTGCTGGACGTCATCGTGACCGGCGTCGCCCTCAACGCCGACGGCACCGGCTATGGGCTCTTCGTGGGCGAGGAGGCCGGCGGCGGCTGGAGCGGGCTGTGGGTCTACACCGCCGAGGGTGCCGAGGCCTTTGCTGTGGGGGACCGGGTCGACGTGCACGGCCGCTACGTGGAATACGACGCCGAGGGCGACTGGGTGGCCAGCGTGACCGAGATCGACGTCGGGGACTACCCCGAGGACTCGTGGGTGATGGCCGCCAAGGGCGACGCCACGAGCGTGCCGCCCACCGAGCTGGAGCAGAGCGTGTTCGCAGACTCCGCCACCCTGGAGACCTATGAGGGCGTCCTGGTCACCGTGAACGACCTGACCGTCACCGATGGCGACCTGGGCTTCGGCGAGTGGGCCGCCGGCGACGTGCGCGTCGACGACAAGTGCCTCTACCCGATGGACCCCGTCTACTCCGGCGACACCTTCACCAGCATCACGGGTGTCGTGGACTACACCCACGACAACTACAAGCTGGTGCCGCGGACCGCCGACGACCTGGTCGGGTACACCACCGACGTCACGCTGCAGTCCACCCAGGGCCCGGGCGCCCTGATCCTGACCGAGCTCATGATCGATCCCGGCACCGAGTGCGACGACGCCAACGACGAGTACTTCGAGGTCTACAACAACTCCGGGCTCAAACTCGATCTGTACGGGCTCGAGGTCGGCTACGGCGAGACGGTGAAGACCGTCGAGGAGCACGTGGTGGTCGACGCCAGCGCCTATGTGCTGTTCGTGCGCGAGAGCCCGAGCCCTTGCTACGGCCACGAGGGCACCCTCGAGTTCCCCCTGACGCTGAACAACACCCCGGCCCTGATGTCCCTGAACAGCGGCACCGGCACCCTGTTCGACGAGGTGGACTTCACCGACTGGACCGTGACCGCGGGCGTCGCCTGGGGCGTCGACCCGACCAAGGTCAACCCGAACGCCAACGACAAGGCCGAGAACTGGTGTGGCCAGACCTCGGCCCTGGCCACGGACTACGGCACGCCGGGCGCGGCCAACGACAGCTGCCTCTGAACGGGCCCCCGCCTACCACTCCACGCCGAGTCGCAGGCGACCGGTGTAGATGCGGCCATAGCGGCTGGCCTTGTCCACGCTGGTGATGTCGCCGGCGGCTTCGGGCACCCGGTAGCCCCCGGGGGCCCCATAGAATTCGGCGCCGACGCGGATCCGCTCCTTGGCCAGCAGGTCCACGCCCAAGGAGAAGGCGCTGCCGAAGTAGGGGTGCAGGTTGTTGGCCACGTAGCCGTCGTCGCCGATCCAGTAGAAGGTCGACGCGTCGAGCAGGCCGATGGCGAAGTACGGGGTCAGCGCGTTGAGGATCGGGGTCTCTCCGCCACCCAGCTCGCCCAGGGACAGGCCCACGATCAGGTCCAGGCCCATGGTCGAGCCCACGAAGAGGTCGTCGTAGTCGGGATCGTCGTGGCTGAAGGCCCCGGCGGTGTCGCCGATGGTCTTCTGCATGGTCGCGTGGTAGCGCAGGCCGACCTGGACCTTTTCGTGGGCCTGGTAGCCGGCGCCGAGCTCCATGCTCATGATCACGCTGCGCACCCCGGCCACCGTGACCGGCGGGATGTAGGCCAGGCCCGCGTAGGGCACCAGCTTGTCCTTGAGCAGGGCGTGCATCGCAAAGGTCACGCGCAGGCGGGGTGCGACCAGGGCCTTGTTCGTGTCCTCGGTCTTGGTCCAATTCAGCACGTAGCGCTGCTCGCAGGACAGGGGCGGGATGATCAGGGCGTCGACGCCCACCGCCGCGTTGCCGGGCTCGTGGGGGATCGGGCCGTGGATGGGCGACAGCGTGGTGGACAGGGCGGCAAAATTGTTCAGGAAGTCGCCCTGGACCTGCTCGTCGTAGTCGTCGGGGATCGGCAGGCCAGCGCACTCGGGGTCGATGGTGGCCAGGGCGGGGGCGCTGGTGAGCGCGAACAGGGCGAGACTAGTCAAGGCTGGCTCCTGCATCGATCCAGGTCTTCACGGGCTCGATGACGTCACCGTGCAGCGGAGCGCCTTCGGGCATGGGGGCGGCGCCGTCGAGCTCGGCCAGGCGCTGCCAGACCAGGGAGTCGGCAGCGCTCCCGGCAGCGAACCAGTACGCGTCGCCGTTGGTCAGGTCGTCCTGCCAGATCGAGACGGTCATGAGCGGGCCGTAGCTCCCGTCGTCGTGACAGAACCAGCACTCGGCGTTGTACAGGTCCTGGACTCCCTGCCAGGTGGGGGCGAAGCCGGTGTCGGTGTCGGTGTCGGTGTCGGTGTCCGCATCGGCATCGGCATCGGCATCGGTGTCGGTGTCGGTGTCGGTGTCGGTGTCGGTGTCGGTGTCCGTGTCCGTGTCCGTGTCCGTGTCGGCGTCCCCGCCGTCGACGGCTGCGCCCGCGTCGATCCACTCGGCCACGTGGGCGGTGTCGCAGTCCGGGCGGGCGTTGCCCGGCGGCATCGGGCTCGCGCCGTCGACCTCGGCGACGCGCTGGTAGAACAGGCTGGCGGCGCTGTCGCCGGCCACGAAGTAGACGCCGGCGCCCGAGCTGGCGTCGTTCCGCAGGATGGTCTCGTCGATCTCCGGACCTGCTGCGCCGCCCACGTGGCAGTGGTCGCAGTGGTCTTCGAAGAGTCCCAAGACTCCGTCAAAAGTGGAGGCATAGGTGTTGTCGCAGCCGGTGTCGTCGCCGCCGGTGGGCTCCCCCCCGATGGGGGTGCCGAACACCGTGTCGTCGCAGCCCAACAGGGCCAGCACCGCTGCGCTCGCGAGCAGTCTCTGCATGGTTGACTCTTCCTTGAGGCGGGGAGGCCCCCGAAGGGTAGCCCCCGCCTGGGTCGCCGAGGGCTTATTCGTCCTTATCGGAGGGCCCGGCGATGCTCCTGGTGCTGCTCGGTTGCGCGACTGATCTGCTGGTGAGGCCTTGGCCCGACCCGATCCCCGCCGACAGCCCCGTCCTGGACTCGGCGGGGCGCGGCACCGCCACGGTCGTCGACACCGCGCCCAAGTGGGGCCCGTGCGAACCCGATGGTGCCCCGGTGGGGGACAGCTGCATGGACCTGTACGAGGCCCCCAATCAGCCGGGTCAGCCCCCCCTGGTGATGTACACCTTTGACGAGGCCGAGGCGTGGTGTCAGGCCCGGGGCAAGCGCCTGTGCTTCGACGACGAGTGGGAGGCGGCCTGTGAGGGGCCCGCCGGGACGGCCTACCCCTACGGCGACGCCTGGGACCCCGGCGTGTGCAACGACGAGGAGACCTGGATCGTCTACAGCCAGTCCACCCTGAACGACTGGCCCACCAGCGCCGCGAGCCCCGAGGTGGGAAGCCTGGCCGAGCTGTGGGCCGCGGCGGGGGCTTCGAGCGCGGTGGTGGCCCACCTCCAGGAGCTGTACCAGGGCGAGGGGGGCGGCGTGAACCCGGGCTGCGTGGGCCCGGTCGGGGTGTTCGACCTGACCGGAAACGTCGAGGAATGGACCCGGCGCCGGGACGGCGGCACGACCAGCTTCCACGGCAACCTGAAGGGGCGCTACTGGGCCGAGACGCGCACCTGTCAGAGCGATCTGACGAGCCACGGGGATGGCTTCCGGTTCTATGAGATCGGGTTTCGCTGCTGCTGGGAGCCCTGAGACCACTCCCCCAGGGCTCGTCCGTCCCTGCGGTGCTTCTTGATCCGCCCCTGGAGGTTCTGCCGGGAGAGCCCCAAGAGCTCCGCGGCCTGGGAGACGTTTCCGCCCGTGCGCGCCAGCGCCTCCCGGATCAGCTCGGCTTCGAAGGCCTGGACCCGCTCCCCCAGCCCGGACCCCGGACTGGCGGGGGCGCCGCGGACCTGCTCGGAGAGGTCGGCGAGGGTGATGCTGTCCGGGCTGGCCGAGAGCGACAGCGCCCGCTCCAGCTCGTGCTCGAGCTGCCGCACATTGCCAGGCCAGGGGGCCCGGATCAGCGCTTCGAGCGCCCGCTCCGACAGCTCGGGCACCGTCCGACGCCTGCGCTCGGCGGCCAGGCCCAGGAAGTGGGTCACCAGGTCGGGGATGTCTCGCCGTCGCTCCCGGAGCGGTGGCACTCGTACGACCAGGGTAGAAATGCGCCAGTAGAGGTCCTCTCGGAAGCGTCCGCGGACGACCGCCTCCTCGAGGTGCGCACCTGCCGCGCAGACCAGGCGGAAGGACACGGGCACCGCGGTGGACTCCCCGACCCGCCGGAGCTCACGCTCCTGGAGGACGCGCAGCAGCTTGACCTGGAGCGCCGGGGCGAGGCTGTCGATCTCGTCCAGGAACAGGGTGCCGTCCCGGGCCTCCTCCAGCAGCCCCCTCCGGGCCGTAGAGGCCCCGGTGAAGGCACCGCGGGCGTGGCCGAAGAGCTCGCTCTCGGCGAGGGACTCCGCCAGGGCGCCACAGTTCACGGCCACCAGCGACCCCTCCACCCCGGAAGAGGCATGCAGGGCCCGCACCAGCACCTCCTTGCCCACGCCGGTCTCTCCCCAGAGCAGCACGCTGCACGGGTCCTGGGCCACCCGGGAGAGCTGCCGGATCACGTCGGTCAGCGCCGGGCTGGTGCCCACGACCTCCCGGAAGGGCCGGGGGAGCCGGGCTCGCAGCGCCGCGTTGTCCCGCTCCAGCGCCCCCAGGACACGGTGGCTCCTCAGGTGGGCCCCCACCAACAGGCCGAGCAGGGCCAACAGCTCCACTGCGCTCCGGGCCAGGGGGGGCCGACCCTGGTGGGTGTCCACGTAGAGCAGGCCCAGGACCTCGCCGCGAGCGACCAGGGGCGCCGCGATGACGCTGGCCACCGATCCGCGCAGCAGGGACGCCTGGCCGGGCAGCTCGCCGCTGGCCGCGACGTCCAGGGAGTAGACCGGGGACGGCTCCGCCAGACAGCGGGCCAGCAGGCGCCGGCTGGTCTCGCCTGCATCCCGCTCCACCTGTTCCTCGGCGTCCCGGCGGGCGAGGCACCGGGGCTCGCCGTCCACCAGGAGCCAGGCGAGCCCGCGGTCGGCGCCCAGGTGGTGCACCGCCAGCCCCAGGACGTCGTCCAGCAGCGCCTCGGGCTCGGTCCCGCCGCGACCCAGTAGCGCCGCCAGCTCCAGCACGGCCGCCAGCCGACCGGGCGTGGCCTCGGCCGAGCGGGTCAGGGTGTCGATGAGCTCGAAGGGGTCCCTTGGCACGGTGTCAGTGTAGCGAGGTGCCCTGGGCCAGGTTCCGAGTGAAGGCGAGAAGGGACTGGTGGGCCTCCAGCCAGGCGGCCTGGTCGGCGTCGGCAAGGTGCTCGTGTACGTGACGCACGCTCGCCAGGGCGCGGCCGCCGCACCCGGTGGCCTGGGCCCTCCGCCCGGCGGCGAACCAGCTCCGGGCCGCCAGTCCCCCGGCCTCGATCGCCAGGCCTCGTGCGCCCAGGTCCTCGGCCAACTGGAGCGCCTCGTGGGCGCTGGCGGCGGCGGCGGCCGGACTCGCTGCGCTTTGGCAGGCCCAGGCCTCTCCCAGGAGCGCGACGGCCTCGAGGTAGAGGTCGCCACGGTCGACAGCCTGCCCGCGGAGGGCGACGGCGGCCGCCAACAGGCTCGCGGGCTCGCCGGCCGCTCGGGCCACCAGCAGGTCCCGCAGGAGAGGGAGCCCGTCCGGCTCCAGCGCGGTCTCCAACTGGTCCGGCGTGGCCTCCGACCAGCGCCAGGGCAGGCCCCCGGGACCGACACCGACCCTCCGCGCGACCAGAGGCCCGAGGGCCTCCGGGACCTCTCGCGCCTCCAGGTCGTCCAGGGGCCCGGCCCTGAGACGGGCCCGCAGCAGCCCCAGCTGGCGGCCGGGGTGCCCGGGCGCCACGGCCCCCCAGGCCTCCCCGGCGTCCCGGTGGTGCCCCGCTCGGGCGAGCGCCTGGGCCCGGGCCACCGGATCGCCGGGATCGGGCGCCGCAGCGAGCAGGGCGTCCAGCACGCCATCGACCGCGTTCGGCCGCCCCTCCGAGGGCCCCAGGCAGTCCGCGACCGCGGCGGAGAGCGCCTGAGGCAGCGGCACGCCCCAGCCGGAGACCACCGTCGCCCAGGCGTAGAGATCGTCGCCCGACGTGGCGGCAGCGCCTGCCAGGCGCTCGGGCGACATGGTCGCCGGCGTGCCCGACAAGAGCCCCGTGGTGGCCCGGCCACGCAGGTCGCGGCCACTGCCCAGATCGCTCAACACCGGCCGCCAGCGCAGGGTCCTGCCCGGGCGCAGGAGCACGTTGTCGGGCGTCAGGTCCCGGTGCAGGATGCCTACCCTGTGGAGCGCCCCGAGCGCCCGGAGCAGCGCGACGGCGACGTCCATCGCCTGGGTGGCGTCGCGGGGCGGCTCTCGGCTCAACGGTTGACCGGGCACGTGCTCCAGCACCACGTAGGGCCGCCCGTCCTGTTCCCCCTGCGCCAGGACCCGGATCACGTGGGGGCTTCGCACGCGGGCGAGCAGCCGCCCCTCCAGCCGGAAGCGGCGCACCTGGCTCTCGTCGCGGCGCAGGTGGGCGTGCAGGATCTTGAGGGCCACCGGCTCCACAGAACCGGGCCTCCGGGCGAGCCAGACCTCTGCAGTGGCCCCCTCCCCCAGGAGACGGAGCAACCGCCAGGCCCCGAGACGACGGCCCCGGCCCGCGAGCAGGCCGGCTGCGCCGGCCCCGAGGGCGGCCAGGCCGCCGGGCAGCAGCATGGCCTCCAGGGTCTCCAGGGGCCAGGCCAGGGCCAGGCCAAGAGCGAGCCCCGCCAGCCCGGCCCACCGCACGCTCGGGTCCGGCCGTGCCAGCCGATCGGCCGCCAAGGCCACCAGGGCCCACCCCAGGGCGATGGCGAGCGCGGTCTGGACCCGGTCCTCCTCTCAGCGCAGGATCGCAGCGTAGCTGAACGGCACGTTCCGCGGACCCGAGCCCTCGGTCGGCCGACGAGAATTTGTATCTTTGTCGGTCTCCAAACCCTATTGGTGGAGGGACGTGCCCAGGGACTCTGCCCTGGGCGGCATGGGAAAGGCCCCCGAACCGCGCCCACCCGGCGCCAGGATCCCAGATGCCTCCCCAGTCCGTCGCCGCCCTGCTCCTGGAGCTGCACGCCACCGGCAAGGCTGCGATCCTGCACATCGAGACCCCGTGGAACCTCGCTCGCATCCACGTGCAGCAGCAACTCCTGGTGGATGTCGAGGGTGTGCCGGCCCTGCTGGTGGACCTCCTCGGGCGGCTCCTTCCCGGCACCGTGCTCTCGGGCCGGCTGGCCGATGACATCCTGTCCTGTGCGCTGGCCGGCGTGCCGGCCCACGAGATCCTGTCCGAGGCCGAGGCCGACGTGGCCCGCTTCCTCGCTGCGTCCGTCAGGGGCGACCGAGCCTGCTGGCTGACCCCTCCCGATCGGCCCGGTCGACGGGAGGTGCTGCTCGCCCGCCCCGTGCTGGAGCTGTTCTGGCAGGGCTGCCGTCGGCACCGCCCTGCCGACCAGATCGTCCTGGACGTCAGCGGTGACCTGGATCGACCCCTTCACGTCCGCGCACGCAACCACCGGGTCCTCTCCCGCCTTGATCCAGAGATACCCGTCGAGCTGGCACGCCTCCGGCGACACGGCACTCTCCGGAGCGTGGTGCAGGAGCTCCGAGGCCTCCGCATCGGCGGGCTGCGGCTGTTCTGGCAGCGCTTCGACCTGTTGCTCCAGGCCGGGCTCGTGCACCTCGAAGGGGCCAGGGCCTGCGAGCCCGGCCCCCTGCCCGGCACCGTGCTGCGCCACCGCCGGGCCGAGCTCCTCGGCGCCCTCGAGGCCCTGAGCTCCTTGGATGGCTCGCTGTCGATGGGACCCGCCGCCCAGGAGCTGGACGAGAGCTTCTGGGCGCCCGACCCGATCGCGTCCCCCCGGGAGTGACAGGGGGCGATGAGGCCGTCAGGGAACCGGGGCACCCGCGGTCCTCCCCTCAGCGCAGGATCCCAGCGTAGCTGAACGGCACGTCGCGCATGCCCGGCTCCCAGGCCGTGCCGTCGATGGAGACGATGCGCTCGGTCTCGAGCTGCCAGCCCGCCTCCGCCACCAGCTCTCGGACCTCCTCCACGGTGCGGAACAGGTGGATGTGGTCCAGGTTGGCGGCGTAGATCGCCGTCGTCATCCAGGCCCGACCGCTCGGCTTCACCACCCGCCGCAGCTCTTGGAGCGCCGCGCCGGGGTCCTCCAGGTGCTCCAGCACCTCGCCGCACACCAGGCCATCCACCGCACCGTCCTGGAAGGGCAGGTCGTGGATGTTCCCCGCCTGGATCGCCCACCGCTCGGGCGCGTGGCCGTGGAAGCCCAGGGTGCGCTTGGTGTAGGCCCGGGACGAGGCGCTCAGGTCGATGCCGACCGTGCGCCAGCCCGGACAGTGCTCCAGCAGCAGGCTGGTGAACAGGCCGTGACCGGTGCCCACCTCGACGTTGAGCCCGCTGCCCTCCGCTGACGGGCCACGAACGCGTCCCGGAAGGCCCGGAGCACCTGGTAGTGGTTGCGCCAGAAGACCGTCGAGGCCAGCACCCCGTGCAGGTAGTAGCGGTCCATCACCGCGGGGTTGTCGTAGACCGCCTGGCGGGCCTGCTCGAAGGAGCTGAAGTGGTAGCGCCCGGTCCGGCGAAGCTCGGCCTGGAGCTTCAGGTACTCCAGGGAGAGGTGCACGTAGCCATCGAGGGCCTCCAGGAAGCCGGCGCGGGTGTCGCCAGCCTGTCGACGCAGCAGCGACAGCACCCGCTCCGCGTCCGCCAGCCAGGTGCGGCCGTCGGCTCGCCAGCTCTCCTCGAGGCCCCGTCGCAGGAAGTCATAGCGCCCGGTCACGTGCTCGAAGGCCTCGACCACCAGCGGGAAGTCGCCTTCGTCCGACAGCGACCCGGTGCCCTGGAGCACGCCTCGGGTCACCAGGGCGTCGTGGAGGTGGCCCAGGTGCTCGAAGCCCGCGGCCTCGGCCATCGTGAAGTCCACATCGAAGGAGGCCTCCAGGGTGCTGATGAGATCCCAGTGGCGCACGGAGTCCCAGCTCACGACGCTCGCCGAGTTCGAGGCGCGGTCGAGCACCGCCGGGTCCACGCCGAGCACGTCGGCGACGGTGGTGAGGAAGGTCGTGTCCATCAGGCAGCACCCGCTAGATCGGAGCTCGGTAGCTCCAGGGAGACGTGGGGCGCCTGGGGCAGGCCGCGGCGCAGGTCCAGGACGTACTCCCCCGCGTCTTCGTCGTCGGCGACGACCGCGAAGCCCAGGTCCCGGAAGAGGTGGCGGTTGGAGGCGTTCTTGCGCGTGCGCACCCAGCGGGCCTCGAGCCGCTCCGCCCCGTCGGCCACGGCGAGCTGCGACAGCCCCCGGAGCAACGCCGCCTCCACGCCGCGCTTGAGCACGCGGCAGGAGAGCAGGAAGGTGTCCAGGCGCCAGGCGCCGTCGGCCCGCGCGACCACCGCGACACACACCACGCCGGCGTCGCCGAAGCGGTCGCTGACCGAGGCCCACACCACCTCGTGGCTCGGCGAGGAGGCCAGCGCCTCCAGCTGGTCCTGGGAGCGCCGGATCGTCGTCATGTTGAGCTGGTTCGTCTTGCGGACGAGCTGGGCGATGCGCGGCGCCGTGTAGGCGTCCAGGCGACCGAGCCGGAGCCGGGTGTCGAGCGTCGCGAGGTAGTCCTCGAAGGTCGTGGCCTGCTGTGCGAGGCCCGCTCGCTCGCGCTCCTGGCGGTAGAACTCGCCGCGCCGGGCGTCCTCGGCGGTCACAGACGCGTTGGCATAGCCCAGGTTGATGACCATGAGCCCGGTCTCGGGACCGACGCCCGCCAAGGGAACCGCCGCGTGCACGCGCACCTGGTGAGGGCTCGTGGAGAGCTCCCCGGGGGGGGGCCGGGAAGGTCCACGTGTGCTCGGAGGCCCTGGCCGGGCGCTTCTTCCTGTGTCGGCGGGCGGATGCCAAGTCAGGACCTCGGAACGAGAACCCCGGTGGACTCCTCGGAGCGACGCCGCCGGAACACGACGCCGACGAGCAGCGCGAGGCTCCACCCCACTCCGGCCGGACCGGATCCCGTGGCGCAGCCGCAGAAGGACTCCGGCGGATCTTCAGCGGGCCGCTCGACCGAGAAGTGGCGCACCTCGGCCCAGTCCCCGGCCAGGCCGAAGGCGTCCACCCCCCGGGCCGTCCAGGTGTAGCTGCCGGGAGCGAGGGTGCTCGGGGCCCAGGACGTCGTTCCCGCGTCGTCCTCCTCCACAGGCCCCGAGCCGATCTCCTCACCCGTCGCCACGCAGATCAAGGAGAACTCGTAGGTGATGGCGTCCCCGTCGGCGTCGGTGGTGTTCACCAGGGACAGGGTCGTGTCCTTGGACACCGTCGCGCCGTCGGCGGGGTTCTGCAGTGTGGGCACGCCCGGCGCGTCGTTCTCGACGTTGACCACGAAGCTCGCCTCAGTGGACTCGCTCCAGGCCGCACCGTCCGTCGCCGTCACCCGGAGGTAGTGCCAGGTGTTGTCGGTCAGGGGCTCCGGGGTCCAGCCCGTGGTGCCGTCCTCGCCGCTGGGGACCAGGGCCGACTGCAGGGCTTCGGAGGAGAACGTCGGGTCCAGGTCGAGCTCGAAGAGGTGCTCCGTCGCCCGTCCCTCGGGATCCACACCGCTGGCCACCAAGACCTCCGGCGACAGGGTGTTCACCGCCAGCCCGTCCTCGGGGGAGAGAATGGTGGGGGCCCCGGGGGCCTGGTTGTCGGTGTCGATGGTGAAGCAGTTGGCGAGGGCGGGCTCACCCTCGAGCCCGTGCTCGTCGGTGGCGTGCGCGGTCCAGCAGTAGGCCACGCCGTCCGTCAGCTCGAAGCCCGGGGACCAGCTCACCTGGCCGTCCACGGCCTCCAGGCCGTCGGCGGTCTCCAGGGAGAAGCCCTGGTCGTCCTGGAGCGAGACGGTGTAGCTCAGGGCGTCCTCGTCCACGTCCGTCGCGGCGTCCAGCAGGAAGGTGACCCCCACGTCGTCCACCGTGGAGTCGTCGAAGGGGCTGACCAGGCCCGGCTCGCCGGGAGCGTCGTTGACGGTGTTGTAGAAGAAGGAGACCGGGTCGCTCCAGTCGCCGTCCGTGAAGGCGTCCGAGGCCGCGGCCCACCAGGCGTACCAGGTGTTCTCGTCCAGGGCAGCGTCCACCGACCAGCCGGTGAGCCCGTCTTCGCCTTCGACCAGACCGTCCACCTCGGCGACCGGGTCGGTCAGCTCTGCGTCGGCGTAGAGCGCCAGCCGGTAGGTCAGGGCCTCGCCGTCCGGGCTGCTGGCGTTCTCCACCGTCAGCACCAGCTCGCTCTCCGCCCACTCCGAGCCGTCTTCGGGGCTGGCGAGGACCGGGACCGAGGGACCGTCGTAGCTGTTGGGGTCGGTGCCCCGCTCGTACTCCTCGGCGTTCGTGCGCCCGTCTCCGTCGGTGTCGGCCTCGGCGTCGGAGCCGTCGTCGGGATCGAGCCCGTGGTCCTGCTCCCAGCCGTCGCTCACGCCGTCGCCGTCCTCGTCGGCCATCAGCACCTCGAGCTGGAGCGCGAGCGCCGCGCTGCCGCCGTCGTCGTCCATGACCGAGAGGCTCAGGTCGTGCACGCCCAGGTCCTGCCAGCTCGGGGTCCAGGAGAGCATCAGGCTCGCCTCGTCGAAGGTCGCCCCCACCGGCAGGGTGGTGGTCCAGGTGTGGGTGTCCAGGGCGCCGGGGTCCTCCAGCGTGGGCGTGAAGGAAAAGGTGTCGCCCTCGACCACCGAGGTCTCCGGGTCGCCGCCGAGCACGGGGGCCGCGTTGGCGATGCGGACCTCGAAGGCCTCGGCGCTGCTGGCGGAGCCGTCGTCCACGGTGACCGTCACGGTGTAGGCCCCGTCGTCGCCGTAGGCGTGGGTCACGCTGTCGCCGCTGGCGGCGTCCCCGTCCCCGAAGTCCCAGGCCACGCTCAGGGTGTCGTCGCTCCCAGGGTCGCTGGTGAAGGCGTCGAAGGTCAGGCTCTGCCCTTCCTCCCCTTCGCTGTCATAGGCCAGGCTGTCGATGGCGGGCGCCACGTTGGAGACGGTGATCACGGCCGAGGCGCTGTCGCTGCCGCCGTCGTCGTCGCTCACCACCAGGGTGATGGCGTAGCTCCCCTCGTCGGTCCAGGCGTGGGAGACCGAGTCGCCGGTGGCGCTGTCGCCGTCGCCGAAGTCCCAGCTGTAGACGAGCACGTCGTCCCCTTCGTCGGAGGCGGTGGCGCTCAGCACGACGCTGGCGCCTTCG
>Ga0114932_10004790_pt1 | contig 12361 bp, 16 predicted proteins | sample 2SBtaG_2_FD_87286 | JGI IMG/M metagenome (GOLD analysis project Ga0114932, IMG submission 87286) | Deep subsurface microbial communities from Kolumbo volcano to uncover new lineages of life (NeLLi) - 2SBTROV12_ACTIVE470 metaG | ecosystem: Environmental > Aquatic > Marine > Volcanic ...
CAGATTGCCTCGGCAACGGAACTCACAATCCTCGACTGCATGGCTCAAGACCCTGACCGGGGCGTCTACGACGCGGCCACGGGGGAACGAACCGAGGACATCGCTCCGATCGGCGATGAGCAGCGAGATCTGCGATCGACCGTCATGGTGCTCGAACACGGGTTGTGGAAGGTCAGCGACATTCAAGGACAGGCGAACGTCACATGCGACACGGCGCCAACGGTGCAGGGACTCCCGGCCGTCTGAGCGCCGCTATCGCGGCGCTCGGCTTGGCCCTCGTTGGTCTGGCCGCGCCCGCGCATGCACAGCAGGACCCCGTTGAGCCGGTCGATCCGATCCCGACCACACCGATCTGTGGCGGCTCTGGAGACATCGACGATGCCGGCGGAGCCGTTTTCGGCTCGTGCTTCGGGAACACGCCCGGCTCTGGACCCGCCACCGAGATCTCCTCAGAACTGGTCTGGAACTGGTACGGCTGTGACCAGTGGCGGCCGTACACGCCAGGATCCCTGGTCACCAACGTGATGAGCCAGGGCCCCGTCCCGCTGGAAGACGTTTTGGTCAGGGGCCTTGACCCGACCGGCACCTACACGTGGAACACGGTCGAGTGCACTCACGTCGCAGCCGACGGAACGCCTGAAGTCTGGGGCTGGGGGTTCCTCGTGATCGAGACCTCACCTCCGGTCGATCCCACCGTGCTGCGCGACATAGCCCGCGACCGGATCAACCCCGATCCGCCGACACCTGCCTCGGCACCCATGTGGAGCGAGATCCCGGCGGTCGTGAACCTGCCGACCTGGCTGTGGGTAACCGATGTCTGGGAACCGATCGAGGAGACCGAGACACGCGGCTTCGTCACCGTCGTTGTGCAGGCACGCCCGGTCCAGACGAACTGGTCCATGGGCGACGGAGGAGGACTGGTGTGCGGCGGCCCCGGCACCGAGTGGGCGCCGGGCATGGACGACGCCACCACCGACTGCGCCTACACCTACGACGCAGCGGGAGCCGGACTCGTCGCAACCGTGTCGACGCAATGGACCTTCCACTGGTGGCTCAACGGCAACGACATGGGCGACTTCGGCGATCTCACGCTCGACACAGGCTTCACCGTCGATGTCGCTGAGATCCAGGCAATCGAGACCGGCAACTGACGGGATGAACACATGACGACGACACTTCGGCCCGCCAAGAGGCCGCCCACCAATGGCAACTCGCCGCACCCGTTCGACCTCGATCAGGCAACGGGCGCCCAGGGACGTCGCCGCGTTCCCGAGATCACCGTTGGCTTGTTCCTCGTGGCGCTCTTCGCTCTGGGCGGCACGTGGTTCTACGCGAATTCGACCGACCGTGACGCAGTGCTGTCGCTGCGCAACCCGGTGGAGCGCGGCCAAGTGATCACCGTCGACGACCTTCAAGTGGTGCAGATCAACACCGACGACGCTCTGAACGTGCTGCCGCGAGAACAGAGCGGTGCCGTGGTCGGCCGCATCGCTCTCCACGACCTGTCGGCGGGCACCTTGGTCACACCGGATCAGGTCGCTCAAAGCGCGGCAATCGTGCCGGGAGAAGGCATCGTCGGGCTCGCCCTCGATCCCGGCGAGTACCCGTCGCTGTCCATGCGACCAGGAGACATCGTCCGGGTAGTGGAGGTGCCCGGATCCTCGAACCCCGACATTGGCGAACCGGTACTGGCCGAAGCAGCCGAGGTCGTCGACGTCGCCCCGATCGGTGTGCAGAACCAACTCTTCGTGTCGCTCGCTCTCTCAACCGCAGAAGCCGATGCCGTCGCCCGTGCCGCGGCCGACGACCGCATCCGCCTCATCCAGGTTGCGGGGGAGTGACGCCGTGAGCCTCATCTGCTTCGCTTCCCAAAAAGGCGCACCTGGCACGACTCTGACCGCACTCGCGGTCGCCGCGAGCTGGCCCACAACCGCCGATCGGCGCAAGATTCTGATGGAGGCCGATCGCTCGGGTGGTGTATTGGCGCTTCGATACCAACTCGGACTGGAACCGGGCCTCGTCACCCTCGCGGCGGCAGCGCGGGGTGGCCTCGATGACGCCACGGTCTGGGAGCACACCCAAACCCTCCCGGGCGGCCTCCCGGTCATCGTCGCGCCCGACGGTCCCGAGCAGGCAGAAGCGGCGATCGAAGCCAGCGGAGGGCAGATCGCCCGATCGTTCGCAGAGCGGCGCGACCTGGACACGATCGCGGATCTCGGCCGGCTGTCTCCCAGAAGCCCAGCGCTCAGTATCGCCTCAGAGGCGGACGCCGTGTTGATGGTGGCCCGTCCAGAGGTCGAGCAACTCCAGCCAGCGGCGCGACTCCTCGCCAGTCTCAGCGGCAAGTGCCGCAATATGGGTTGGGTCCTCGTCGGTGATCGTCCCCATGGCCGAACAGAGGTCGAGGACGCCTACGGGGTTGCGGTGGTTGCGACGATTGCCGATGACCGCCGAGGGGCGACCGCTGCCGAGCAAGGAGCGTCGGGGCGCCGCCTTGCCCGAACGCCACTCGTTCGTAGCGCAGCGAGCTTGGCCGACCAACTCCAGCACTGGCTTCACGCCGAGGAGCCAGCAGAGCCGTCAGTCACCGCAGAGCCCGTCGCGGAGGCCACCCTGCCTGCCCCGACCTTCCGGCTGGCCGAGCCGCACGCGGACACCGTCGCCGGAGTTGGCCGATGACCGGCGAGCGTCTCCTAGTCGACGAGATCCGCCGCCGAATCGGCGAGCGCCTGAACGACGCCGTGGCGGCGGCCGACCGTCAGGGTGCGACGCCAATCCTGGGCGAGGACCGACGGATGCTGGCCCACAAGCTGATCGGCGAAGAGCTCCAACACCTCGACTCCCAAGCACTCAACGACGGTGCCGCCCTTCTGGGCCCCGCAGAACGTGAACAGCTCACCCGGGCCATCATCAACGAGCTATTCGAACTCGGCCGCATTCAGCAGTACATCGACGACCCTGACAACAGCGACATCGTCATCAACGGCCACGACAGCGTCTGGGTGACCAAGCGCAACGGCACCAAAGTCCCCGGCGATCCAGTCGCCGACAGCGACGCGCACCTCATCGAAGTCATCCAGGCCGCGGCGCGACGTGGTCGCTCAGAGCACCGGTGGGACCCAGCCAGCCCACGGCTGGATCTCCAATTGCCGAGCGGCGACCGCCTCAACGCGATCGCCTGGGTGTCAGGCCGGCCGTCGGTGTCGATCCGCCGCCACGACTTCGAGATCTGCCGCCTCAAGCAACTCATCGACCTCGGCACAATCACCGAACCGCTCCACCACCTACTTGTCGCCATGGTCCTGGCCCGCTTCAACATTGTCGTCGCCGGCGGAACGGGCGCAGGGAAGACGACCTTCACCCGCTGCCTGCTCAACGAGGTCCCACACCACGAGCGTCTCGTGACCGTCGAGGACTCACTCGAACTGGGAATCGACCGCTACGCCCACCTCCACCCCGACTACGTCGACCTGGAAGCACGACCCCCAAACGTCGAGGGCGTCGGCGCGATGTCCATGAACGACCTGGCCATCAACGCACTGCGCATGAACCCCGACCGGCTGATTGTGGGCGAAGTCCGGGGCGATGAGGCCCTGACCCTCCTCTTGGCCTGCACACAAGGCAACGACGGGAGTGTCTGCACCGTCCACGCGGATTCCTCGGAAGGTGTCTTCGGCCGGCTGCAGATGTACCTCGCCATGACCCGCGAACGCTTCGAGCCCCAAGCCGCCAACCTCATGATCTCTCAGGCGGTCGATGTCATCGTGCACGTCGCCAAGCTCGACAACAGCCAGCGGGTCGTCACCAGCATCCGGGAGGTCACCGGAGCGGAACACGAAATGGTGATCTCAAACGAGATCTATGGCCCCGATGACACTGGTCGAGCATCTCCGAGGTTCACGTTCACCGCCCAACGTCTGGCTGAGCTCGAATCGGCCGGGTTCGATCGGCGACGGCTCACCGAAGACGGCGAGTGGAGACGCTGATGGGAGCTCTGACCATGGGTGCACTGTGTGCGGGCGTCGCCTTGGGCGTGCTGATCACCGTCGCCGGGATCCGCGGCCATCAGATCCTGCCCTCGGCTCCACGGCTCTTCGGTGGCGATACAACCGCCGAACGAGCACTAGCGGTCGCCGCTGCCGCAGCCTTCGCCGGGATCGCCACATTCATGATCACCGGCTGGCCGGTCGCCGCGGTTGCTGCGTTCGTAGGTGTCATCAGCGGCCCCCGGGCCATGAGCGGCCGGGCAGCCCGAGCGGACATGATTGCTCGGACCGAAGCCATCGCTTCATGGGCGGAGCTGATCCGGGACAACATGGCCGGGGCTGCAGGCCTCGAACAGGCTCTGTTGGCCAGTGCTGAGGTCTGCCCCCAAGCCATCGCCAACGAAGTTGGCCGGTTCGTTCGGCGCCTCGATCACGAACCCCTCGGCGACGCTCTGGCAGCACTCGGCAACGATCTCAACCACCCATCATCAGACCTGATCGTCGCGGCGCTGGCGAATGCAGCTCGCATGGAGGGCCGCGACATCGGAGCGCTCTTGAGCAGGCTCGCCGATTCCACTCGAGCCGACGTTCGCATGCGGCTCCGAGTCGAGGTCGGCCGAGCCCGAATCAGAACCTCAGCTCGCATCGTCATCGGCGTCACTGCCTTCACCATGCTCTTCCTCTACGTCTTCTCCCGCTCGCTTCTCAATGCCTACGACACAACCGCTGGCCAACTCTGGCTCGTCGTCGTCTTCGCGATCTTCGCCCTCGGCCTGTGGCTCATGAACGCCTACGGGCAGATCGAGATGCCTGAACGATTCTCTGCCCGACGGCACAGCTCGTCCGCCCACCAGGGGCAGCAATGAACGGCCTCGTCACGGCAATGCTGCTCTCCGCCGGGCTCGGGTCCGGGTTTGTAATCCTGATCCGCGCCCTGCGACCCCGCACGACGCCGCTGGCTGTGACCATCGCCTCGCTCCAGCGCCCTGGCCGCGCTTTTGGCTCTTTGACCGATGTCGATCACTCGGCGCCCGACGCACTCTCCAGATTGCAGCACCTCGTCGCCCGCGGCGGAGTCCGAGTTCTCGACGCGCTCGGGCTGACGAACAGCGCTGACCTGCGCGAACAGCTACGCATCCTGGACAAGCCGCTCGAGCGGCACGCGTACGAAAAGCTCCTCGGAGCTGTCGCCGGGTTCCTGCTCCCGAATCTGGCCATCGTGGTCATCGCTGCTGGTGGTGTTGCGGCATCACCGCTGGTCGGTCTGGGCGTGGGCGTCGTCGGCGCCGCAGCTGGTTTCTTCTACCCCGACTTCCCACTCGCGGAACAGGTCGAGCGACGACAACAAGCCTTCCGCCACGCACTGTCGAGCTACCTCGACCTCGTCACCATCATCCTGGCCGGAGGTGGAGGAGTCGAGAGCGCTCTCCAAGGCGCAGCCGACGCCGGCGACGGATGGGCGTTCGCCGAGCTCAGGGCGGCGCTGCGACGAGCCGAATTCACCGGTCGAACACCTTGGGAACTCTTTGACGAACTCGGGGTGACCCTCGGCGTCGACGAACTCCGAGAACTCGCAGCGTCGGTCTCCCTCGCCGGAGGCCAAGGCGCAAAGATCCGCCAGTCCCTCGCCGCCAAGGCCGACGCACTCCGTGCTCAACAGGCCGCCGCGATCGAGGCCAACGCCGAAACTCGTACCGAGAAGATGATCGTCCCGGTCACCGTGATGATCATCGGCCTCACCCTCTTCATCGGTTTCGGGGCCATCGACGCCATCAGCACCGATGGCGGAGGCGCGGTCCAACCCCGACCGGGCACCGAGGTCAACCCATGAGCCGCTTCCACGGTGCAGCCACGTCCGCCCACAGCACACCAGACCCCAAACAAGGAGAACACCAGCCATGGACTTCATTCGGTCCTATGTCGACTTCATGAGACTTGCCGTCGAGTTCAACCTGAACTCAGCCGGCATCGACACCCGCGACGAGCGCGGCGCCGTGTCCACCGAGATGGCCGTCGTCATCGCGGCAATGGTGGCCATTGCCGTAGCCGGAGGCGTCATCTTCATGGCCAAGGCACAAAGCAATGCCAACAACATCCCCGACACGGTGCCGGCTCCCGGCTGAACCCAGGAGATGTATCAGGCGCCACGAGAGAGAGGCCCGAAGCGCGCCTCAGCGCGGCTTCGAGGCGACGAAGGTGTGACCTCCACGGAGGTCGCCATCATCATGCCTGCGATCATTGTGGTGATCCTGTTCATCTTCCAGATCGCCCTGTTCTGGCACGCGAAACAAGCCGCCGATGTCGCAGCGGAAGAAGCCGTTGAGGCCGCCCAGATCGCCGATGGCACCGTGGCGGACGGGCACACGGGAGCGAACACCGTGCTCGGGCAGGCCGGAAACCTCCGCAATGCCGTCGTGATCGTGGACCGTGACCTCGCCACCGGCCTGGTCACCGTGACCGTGACCGGCAACGCACCCTCGATCATCCCGTTCGGAACGTGGGGAATCAGCGCGATAGCGCAGGCCCCAATCGAACAGTTCGTCTCGGCAAGTGACCGATGAGTTGGCACCGAACGAACGAGCGGGGCGCCGTGTCGAGCGAATTCGCCATCGTGATGGCCGTGGTGTTGATTAGCTTCGCAGCGCTTGCGATCTACGGCGGCCGCGTCGTCCAAGCCGAGAACGATGTGCAAAGCGCTGCCCAAGATGCCGCACGCGCGGCCACCCTCGAGGCCACACCCGAAGCAGCAGACGCCGCCGCCCGTTCTGTAGCGCAGCGCAATCTCGATACCTCTGGGCAGAGTTGCGCTGGCGGCTCGACCGTCGACGTCGACCTCTCTCATTTCACGCCCGGCGGAGAGGTCACCGTCACCATCACATGTCTCGCCGACTTCAGCGACGTCGCCACCCTCGGAGTCGCCGGTTCGTCCACATTCACCGCATCTGCCACCGAGGTCATCGATGTCTATCGGGGACCCTGAACTCATGGCGCGAGAGCGCGGACGTGGCGAACGAGGATCGACCACCATCCTCATCGCCGCCCTCGGACTCGCGCTGTTGATGGCCACCGGGCTCGCTGTCGACGGAGGGCGCAAGCTCGGTGCACTCAGCGAAGCACGAGATGCAGCCGACAACGCCGCACGAGCAGGTGCCCAGATGATCGACCCAGACATCTACCGCGCCACCGGCGAACCCATCCTCGACCCCGGAGCGGCCGCAGCCCGCGCCACCACCTACCTGAGCTCCCACGGCTACGACGGAACAGTCAGCGTCAACGGCGCAAGCGTGACAGTCACCGTCACCATGAGCGTCCCCACCCGCTTCTTGCCCGGACCCTTCACCGTCTCAGCTACCGAATCCGCAACTGCCGTCGCCGGCATCTAAGGGAGATCACGTGCGCCGCATCAGCGACATCCTCAAAGGGCTCACCGCCCTCACTATCGCGGCCTGCATCGTCTTCGTCGTTCCCGCGGGCCTGATCTCCGTCATCGGCTGGCCGCTACCCACCACAGCGCCGTCGGTTGACCTGATCAACACACACATCACCGATGGCGACGTACCAGATCTGTTCGTGATCAAATCCCTCGCAATCATCGTGTGGCTGAGTTGGGCCCAACTCGCCATCGGGCTGATCCTCGAAACCAGCGCAGCCATCCGCGGCAAAGCCGCACGACGAGCCCCGATCCTGCCCGGCATCCAACTCTTCGCTGCAAAACTCGTCACGTGGGCAACGCTCATGCTCTCTGCGCTCGGCCCTATCCGCCCAGTCGTCGCCCTGCCCCTCCAGCCCGTCTCCGCTGCCCAACCCATACAGATCCAGGCGCCAGCGAACCATCTCAATCTGGCCGACGCGAATCTCGACAGCACCCCAGCACCGGCCGAGAACTCGGCCACCGCGGCCCAGCAGTACCTCACATCTGGCGGCGACAGTTGGTGGAGCCTCGCCGAAGACCTCCTCGGCGACGGAATGCGCTGGCATGAGATCCGCGACCTCAACCTCGACCAGCGCCAGCCCGACGGCACCGTCGTCACACGAGCCACTGAATCAGTCCGCTCGGGATGGCTTCTCACCGTGCCAGCTGATGCATCCCTCAACGACACCGACCCCCGTTCAGAAGGTGAGCCACCCGATGTCGTCGACCAGGTGGTGACCGTTGAACCCGGGGACCACTTCTGGAGACTCGCCGAAAACCAACTAGCCGCAGCCTGGGGCCGTCAGCCAACTGACACCGAGATCGCCCCCTACTGGAGCCAAGTAGTTGAACAGAACCTCGATCGCCTCGCGCCTCCCCACGACCCAAACCTCATCTACCCCAACCAGACCTTCGTGATGCCGGCCACACCACCGAACCCCGACATCGACATCGATCTCAACGGAGCCGATATCCCGCCGCCCAGGACACCGGCGGAGGTCGAACCTTCAGTAGGCGACGACGCCAGGGTCCCCTCGCCCAGTTCTGAGTCCGAGCCCTCACCCAGCGCCGAGGCCGCCCCGCTCCCGCCGTTCGCAGACCAGGCGCCCCCGAGCCGAACAGCAGAACAGGCCGACCGAGCACCAGCCACGCCGATCGTCGAGGACGACGCCTCGAACGACGAGATCATCAAGCCGCTCGCCATCACCGGCGGACTTGCCCTACTCGGCGGAGTCCTCCTCTTCGCACTGCGAGGGCTGCGGCGCATCCAAGCCGCCCGCCGGCGACCCGGCACCGTGATCGACCCACCCGACACCGACGCCAGCGAACTCGAGGAACGGCTCCGAGCAATCGCCACCGACGGCGAAGACGTCCGCTACCTCACAGCCACCAACTCGTACCTCTCCCACCAACTCGAGCAACACAGCGACGCGGAAACCCCCTCCGTCATCGCCGCCCGTGCGGGCACCTTCGGCGTAGAGCTACTCCTCGACGAACCCTGCGAACCCGTCGAGGGGTTCATCCTCGCCAACCGCGACAAGATGAGCTGGCGGCTCCATCCAGACATCACCGCACGAGCCATGGAAGCCGACACGATCGGCGACGCCCATCCCTTCGCACCCGCACTACTCGTCGCAGGCTCGACCGATGTGGGCGACCTCCTCATCGACTTCGAACAATTGGGCGCGACTGCGGTCGCGGGCGACCCCGAACAGGTCGCCGCCTTCCTACGAGGTCTGCTCGCCTCGGCGATCGCCGCACCCTGGGCGACCCAATGCCGGCTTGTCGCCATCGGCCTCGGTTCTCTTGACTCACCCGACTTCGATCGCGTCGAACAGCCGGACGACCCCACGGAATGCGCTCTGAAGCTGGGCGCCGAGATGACCGCTGTCGCCGACCATCTCGACCGCAGCCCGTACGAAGGACGCGTCGAGCACCACGACGTCTACCACCCCACCATCATCGTGATCGGACCGGGCACCGAACACGCAGCCATCGCGCAACACCTGGCACCCATTGCAGACCTGGCCTACACGCCGTTGGCGGTCGTCTCCGCGAACCCCATCAACACCGAGTACGGAATCGAGATCGCCGACAGAGCAGCGACACTCGAACCATTCGGCCTCGGATTCGAACCACTCGAGATCACCACCGACGAACTCGTCAACATTGAGCACCTCATTGCCAACGCATCTGATACACAGAGCGCTCCACCCCGCGTGTGGGTTGACGAGGAACTCACGACGGAAGGACCCGCCAGCCCAGGTGAGCAGGATGACCAGCCCATCGAGCTCGACAACGAGTCGAGCATCTGGCGCGAGGGTGACGTGTCCCTCGCTCCGTCCGCAATCAACGGCAACGGATCGTCGAAGGCTCAGCCGAGTCCCTCGCCAGAAGCCCGCGGACTGATCCAAGAGATCGTTCAAGCTCGACCTATCGAAGTCCGGATACTTGGGCGGCGGCCTACAGTCGCCGGGCTCGAGGAGGAACCCTCAGCCAAGCTGGAAGCCATCATCGCCTATCTCGCCTTCCATGAAGACGTAGCGGCACAACGCCTACGAGAAGAGTTCTGGCCAGCCAGCAAGGGCCGCACAGCCGCCGACACCGCCATCATGCGAGTCAGAGCTCTCCTCGGGCAGACAGACGGCGGCGAATCACGAATGCCGTCAGCCCGCGGAAGCGGCTCCTACTCCCTCCATGAGGACGTTGGCTGTGACTGGACCCGCGTGACGCTGCTCGTAGCCGCGGCGAGAGACGCAACCGCAGTCGATGAAGCAGAGTTTCTGGACGCTGCGTGCGAACTCATTGAAGGCCACGTCGCGGCCGACGCCTCCCCAGCGCACTACTCGTGGCTCTTGAGGGACCCCGGCACCTACACCGCGATCGAAACCACTCTCGTCGACGCCGCCCACCGCCGGGCCGAACTGGCCCTCGAGGCCGGCGACCTCGCCCGAGCCAACTGGGCAGCGCGCAAGGGCCTCGCCGTCGTTGACGGACAAGAGTCCCTCTACCGAGTCCGCATGCGCGCTGCGGCCGTCGCTGGCGACACCGATGCCGTCAACGCTGTCTATCGGGAAGCTCAACGAGCCGCCGAGTCCTACGGCTTCGACGAAGAGGTCCAACCAGAAACGCATGCTCTGTACGAGAGCCTCACCCGACAACAGGGCGCGAAACGGGTCGAACCGGCGGACTGACTCAGGGGGACTGCGAGCCGACGGTCGCCGATGCGTGCGGGTCGCGTCGCTACCGGTTGAGAATGTGGCAGACCTGGTCCGTGCCGCAGTCGGCGGGGTCGAGCTGGGAGCTGCGGTCGAGGAGTTCGACCAGGTCGCCACGGAGCTGTCGGAGCTCGTCGATTCGTTGGTCGACGTCGTCGAGCTTGTTGTGTAGGAGTTGGTCGACGTGTTCGCAGGGTGCGGTCCCGTTGGCTCGGACCTCGATGACCCCGTTGATCTCCGCGAGGGTCAGCCCGGCGGCCTGCGCTCGTTGGATGAATCGAATCCGCCCGATCGCCGAGGCATCGTAGGCCCGGTAGCCGTTCGAGCTTCGCTCAGCAGGAGGCAACAGACCCCTGCGCTCGTAGTAGCGGATTGTCTGGGTCGGAACCGAGCACGCACTCGCCAGCTCACCGATCTTCATGCCCGTTGACAGTACCACTTGACCTTTAACCATGGTGCAAGGTTTAGGGTGAGTGCATGGATGTGACCCTGTTGTACTTCGATGACTGCCCCAACTGGCTCGTCGCCAACGCGCACCTCGACACGCTCCTTGCTGAGCACCCCGAGATGTCGATCACGCGTCACATCGTCGATACCCCAGAGGAAGCAGAACGTACCGGTTTCCGGGGCTCGCCAAGCGTCCTCGTCAACGGCGTGGACCCGTTTGCTGAGCCCAGCGATCCGGTCGGGCTCTCGTGTCGCGTCTACCAAACCCCCGACGGCCCAGCCGGGTCACCGACGCTGGACCAACTGCGTGATGTCCTCGCGCAGGGGTAGAAGCGGGTCGCCTGGCGGCTTGGTGGCGTTGGCCGCTGTCGGTCTCGGGGCCTGCTGTGGCATCCCGTTGCTGCTTGCCGCCGGGGCGACCGTGACCGTCGCCGGTATCGGGATCAGAAGTTGGGCTCTCGTCCTGGCCGGTATCAGCGTCGCCGCACTCGCGGTCACGTTGAACCGGCGCCGACACCGAGGCGGTCAGCGCGTGGGCCAGGAGTCGGTCGATGCCCACTGATATCGGGATCGACGAACTCGACCAGCTGCTGGCCGACGGTGGCCAGCTCGTCGAGGTGCTTCCTGAGGAGGAGTACGTCGAGGAACATCTCCCTGGAGCGGTCAACATTCCGTTGCGGAACGTGTCGGCTACCGGCGTTGGGGCTCTGGATCGTGGGCGTCCGGTGGTCGTCTACTGCTGGGACTCTCTTTGAGACATGAGTCAGCGGGCTGCGTGGCAGCTCGAGCGCCTCGGGTTCGCCGATGTGTATGACTTCGTTGTCGGCAAGGCCTACTGGCTGGCGAGTGGTCGGCCGACGATTCGTCCCGAGCCGATCGCGAGGGTGGGTTCGCACGTTGCTCAGGCTGCGACAGCGTTCCTCGACGACTCGGTGACCGAAGTCCGAGCGTCGACGGCGGAAAGGAACTCCAACATCGTGGTCATCGACCAGCACCGCATCGTCTTGGGTCGCGTGCGCCGCTCCGACCTCGAAGTCGCCGCCGACACAGATTCCATGGGTCAGATCATGCGGCTCGGGCCAACGACAATCCGACCGGATGAGTTGGTGAGCGACGTGACCGAGAGGATGGCCAACAGGGGCGTGAGTGCGCTTCTGGTCACGCGCCCGACCGGTGAGCTGCTCGGAGAGTTCCGCCTTGACCGGGAGGTCAGGGATGAGTGATTTCGACCAGGACACCCTCGTGGCCATGCTCGCCGATACCTCGGAAGCACCGGGAGCCGTCTCTGCGGTCCAATA
>Ga0114932_10004793_pt1 | contig 12356 bp, 21 predicted proteins | sample 2SBtaG_2_FD_87286 | JGI IMG/M metagenome (GOLD analysis project Ga0114932, IMG submission 87286) | Deep subsurface microbial communities from Kolumbo volcano to uncover new lineages of life (NeLLi) - 2SBTROV12_ACTIVE470 metaG | ecosystem: Environmental > Aquatic > Marine > Volcanic ...
ACCATTTTTGAACTGAAAGAAATATTCTTTTGAAACATTACCAGGATTTCTCTCTATCATGATTTTCTCCTTATTCAACTTCATCATCTATTTTGTGAACTTCATTAGTGAACTCTATCAGATCTTCCAGGCCATAAGACTGATGGATGACTTTTCCGCCATTTGTTCTCTGGTAATACTCAAACATTCCAGATTCTTTGTTAAACTTCAATGACCGGCCCTGAAGATTACCAGGCTCATTGATTCCCGTTCCTGGGAGTCTTGGAAAGTCCACCTCACCACCGTTTTTGATCCACTCTATTTTCTTTTTATCATATCTCATGATTTGCTCCTTATTGTTGATTGAAATAATGCCTTGAAATTGATGCCGAGGCGTAATTGCTTTGATGATCCATAACGTCTACATCAAAACCCATAAAATCAACTTGTTTAAATTCCTTCAATACCCAAGAATAAGATTTAAGAGTTCCATTGTACTCATAAGCACCTGTGACGTATTCTGAGGCAACCCCATACGCCTTTTTAACATTGCCGTACACACCCAAAATCCCATCTTCTGAGCCCATTACTACATATACAATTTTGTTCTTTTTCATTTTTGCTCCTTCGTGGATTTGTTTTGCCCTTTTAATTTCTTGGTGAACTTTTCCAGCCTTGTATCGTATTTATCCATCCATTCATTCAAGGGCTTGTAGCCCTTATAACCTTCGGGATACTTGTGTTTTTTACTACTCATTATAATGCCCCAGCTTTTTTCAAGAAGCTCACAAATGCTCCAGCATAAGCTTTCTTCTCTCTCATGGCAGAACCAAAATGCCTGGGCATTGGTGAGCCATGAAATGCAATAGACACTTCAACAACAACGTGTTCCTGGTGAACTTTTCCAGCTTTTAAACCAACCCGGTGTGCTTTGTCATACAAAGCCCTAAGTTTCAGACCGTTCATTTTTGCTCCTTCCAAAAAAGGCCCCTGGTCAGCCACTCGCTTCCCACCAGGACTTTCACCCGCCAGAGCCTTGTCCGCTGCGGGGCCTTTTTTTCCGAAAACCATTAAACTCAAAACACTCATTACACCAAAGTTTAGTGAAGAATAATTAACAAAACAAGCTTTTTTTACTTTATTTCTAAATAAGGCAAAATAGATTGTTTCTTTTCTTGGTGGAATTAAGAAAGAATGAGGAAACGGCCTAGAGTAGCTATAAAAGCCATTCTAAGCCGTTGTGACGAGGTAGGAAGGGGTTAGTCTCCTACGAAGCGGAATTATTTGCTAGAGCTAGTTTTAAAGCTTTTCTATAAAACTAAGTGATAATGAGAACACTCTATATGCAACCTCTGTCAGTTCAAAGGTGTCTTGCCTCATATACACTGAATATTTGTTTGTTCCACCATTTGGAGTAAACTGAAACCAGGTCAGCTGGCCGTCAGCATAATCAATCAGGACTTCAGCATTGGTAGACCCACCACTTCTTTCTGTTTCTGATAAGAAAGACCAAGAAAGACTCCAAAATCTTCTCAGCCCAAATCTTTCAATAGTGTATTTTTCCCCACCGTAGGCCTGATTTACTGAAACTCCGGTGTAGTCTCTGCCATAAGTCACATTCATGTCTGGCTGGTGTCCAGGAGTCCACAATACAGTGGATCCATCTTGTTGATAAAATATTGTTGAAGAAATACTAATACTCATTTTAAACCTCGTAAAGTTGAATGTCTAATCTGCCACTAGATCTTTTAAGAGATGTAATAACAAATTTTAGATTGGTCCAGGCACTAGCAAAGGCTTTCACTGGCATGGCATTATTATCAAAAGCAACAATGTCACCAATTTCCATAACATAAAATGCTGGATTTATCACGTTCATTGAAATCATCATTTTAACATCGCCAAAAAAGTGACCATACCAGTCAATAAAATCATCATTTTTATTTCCACCAAAAGCTCCGCCAATGTTTGCAACTAAATAATTTAAGTTGATTTTAGTTTTATTTTCAAAGCTAGAGCCAGCAAAAAAATTGGTCCGAGGTGTCGAGTTGTTAATTTCTGATGAAGCGGTACTATAGCGACCTTCAGCCGGATGTAGCTCTGAGAATATTTTATAGCTTGTTTTTAAGGATCTGACTGGCGTGTGACTAATACCATAGGAATCAAAATCATTTTTGTCTAGAGTGTGGTTTGCTGATGGACTGTTAGCTATTGTGATATATCTGAGTTTTCCGTCAGACTTTATATGCCAGGGACAGGCCCCTTCATACGCTACTTTGTCAAGAATTGATTTTAAATCAGTTGGCTCTGTAGACCACAATCTCATGTTCCATCCATCTCTATTGGTAGTCATTGTGTTGAAGCTAGTGGAATCTGTGCTGTCCAAGCCAGTGTATCTATCCAATAAATCTCTAATAATGTCTTGAGGCTCCAGGACTAAGGTGGATGTGTTCCCACCATACCAACCCTGAGTAAATCCATCTGCTCCGCTGTAAAGCATAGGAATGGAATTTACCAGCTGGTTTGCTGAACTTGCTTTGTCAGTATCTGCCGTTGGAATCTTTAGCTGTACTAGGTATATAATGTCATAGATCCTAATGTCCAAATCTGTGAGAGTGACAGTGCCAGCTCCAGAGGCTTCTGCATTGTTGAAAGTGACCACAATGGAAAGCTTTATTTTATCCGGCATTTGGCCGGTATGAGTTTTGGTGACATCGTAATTTGTGGCCGACGTGGTACTCGATGAATGAGTAAACTGAACAATGGTGTCTGTTTCTATGGATTTGTCCTGCAAAGTAATAGTGGCATTTGTTGAGGCCCCATCTTCTGCAATAAATGTTCTGGCATTTAGGCTGATTCTATATCTGACTTTTAGACTTTGAATTTCGTGATCTAATTGTGGGGCCTCAAAATGTAAATCTTTAGTGAAAGTTACCTGGTTTGTGCTTCCAGCTGTGGTTGTCCTGGCCGCAGTATCTCCTAGAGCATCTTCATCTAAGTGTCCATAAGTGGCCGCATCAGAATCAATCATGTTGGCTACGTTGTCATAGGCACTATATTCTTCCTCATTAATAGCAGACAAAGGCCTAGCATGAAAACTTCTTTCCAGGTCAACATCTGTTTCTAGTGCATAGCCGTCACCATAAGCAGTGGTTCCAGAAGGCGTGTCATCCACAGGGCAAAACAAATCAGCGTTCTTTTCATGAAAATGCAATGTCCTAGCGGTTATATTTTGCGGAGCCAGAACAACAAACTCACCATTAGAAATTTTTTCAACAGGCAACGGATGAACTACAGCACTTTCTATAATTTGTGGTGAGCCAACTGTACTGGTTTCATTGGTATAATCACCATACACCACAGGAAAATACTTGTTTTTAGGTGAGGCAACATTTGGAACCTTAATGTCAGCCCAGGGTCTATAACTAATAATGTCTAATTTAACACCTTGATCATCATGAGAAATTTGTTGGAGCCTTCCAGTGTAGATGTTAAAGCATCTGTCTAGCCGGACTGAAGACCCTAAAACGGACCAAACTTTGACTGGCCTGTTGATGTATTTGTTGGACCCCCCAAACAATTCCTCAGACACCGGATTAGATGAATAGGTAAAATTTGCAAGCTCTAGGCCTAATGTTGATGTATTGACAAGGCTTTTTTCAATATTGTATGTTTCAGAAATCGCTGGAGTGTTTACAATGACACCATGAAAATCCCAGTCCTCAGTTCCACCGTCAGAATTCTTGGTAATTGTTACATCTTGAAATGAAATTCCTAAAAAATTATTTGAGGCAACAGCTGGAGCATCTTCATAGTATAACTGAACCAGCCAATTTTCTTTCATTCCTGTGACCAGGGCGTTGGTGTAGTCGGAATGAAGTGAATGAGCCATTCAAGCAGTACCCAGCCTCTGAGCCTTTTGAATTGCCGGAATAATTGAATCTACAACAGTCTCATCAACAAGTGGAGCTGAGACATTAATTGAGAATTCATTAGTCGGACCGCTTACATTTGGACTAGACAATGGTGTCACCTGAACCCGTTCACGGCCACCTGGATTGTCTCCTACCATTATCATCTGAGGTCCAGACGTTACAAAGTCTCCGCCTTGTGCAAACTGAGCCAAACCCTTGTCTATCAATCCGGAAGCCACTGCACCGCCCCCAGCCGCTAAAGCTACATTTAGAGGAAATGGTACAATTTTTAAAATACTAGCAATAAGACCAGCGGCGGCTTCCATTGATTCTGCTCTGACTACCGCCATCATTGCATCTTTAGCTGACCCTTGAACCAATGCTGCAGATTTTAATTCCTGAGTGATTAATTTGACCTTTGCTTCTTTTGCCGCTTTTGATCTTTCTTCTTCATCTGCAAGTAGTCCAAGTCCTTTGGCCATTAATGGAAAATTAAGTTTTAGAATTTCTTGATATTCCAACTCCTTGTCTCTGGCATCTGCCGCTTCTTGCTGTACAAACATCCACTCAGCAAAAGTTCCTTGAACTGATTCTCTTCCTCTTACTTCTTCTTGATTTGCTACACTCCAACGTGTAAGAACTTCTGTTTGGGCAACGTAGGCTGCTGTTTGTTCTTCAGATGCTTTAGTTTGTTCTTTAGTCTTTGTTTTAGTTTGGTCTTGTACTGTACCAAATGTTTCAAGTTGCTTTTGTGCAATTTCATACGCTTTAATTAAATCAGCTTTGGTCTGAAGATTCGCAATTTCTGCCTCAGTTCCCTCAATCACAGACATGGTTGCTTCTGATTGCCAGGTTTTGTTCTGTTGTAACAAGCCACCTAAGTTGTCATATTGTGATGCTAAAGTTTCTGTTGCTATGTCAATATCTTTTGTAATTTCTGCCATGCTTGAAGAGTCTATTCCCAGACTTCTCATTTCACTGCCCAACTTCATGACTTCCCTGGTCAATTCTAATCTTTTAAGTTTGGCAATTTTATCAGTTGCCATTCCAAGTTCTTCCATTCCGTCAATCGCATCCTGAATGGTAACTGGTTTTAAGCCATCAAAAAATTTCTCTGCCCATTCTGCCGCTGTTTTTAATCCCTTAGAAATAGTAATAATTGCCGGACCTAATAGATCCCCAATAGCTTCTGCGGCATCTCCAATAGCATTGCTCATCTGGGTCATAGTTCCTGCCATTGTTTCAGCTTGTGCCCTTGCCTGGCCACCAAATAATTCAGCCACATTTGTGGTCAACATTTCTAACCGTTCAGTAGATCCGACAGCACCTTTGACTTCTATTCCATATCTTGTTAATGCATTTGTAGAAGATCCAACAGATTTTCCTACCAAGTCAGCCGCTGTAACAAGGTCAAAGCCTTTAGCGGCAGCTAGATCTAAGGTTGCCTGTGTTGCTTTTTTTAGCTGTTCTTCATCCTTAATAAATGCGGCCAGCATAGCTTGTGCTTCTAAGATTGTTTCATCACCAAACATAGTGACTTTCTGCAATGCTGAAGCATGCTGAAGCAATGCTTTAGATGTTTTTCCAAGTGCTGCCTCAAGTTTCTTTTCAGCTAATTCTTGAGCAGCAGAAGCTTGAACTGCTGATTTAAGCCCTTGAATTAACATTCTAGCTCCAAAAAATCCAGCGGCAGCTAATGCGGCAGATTTTCCTAAACTTTTAAGACCACCTTCAACACCTTTGAGTTTTCGCTTAGATTGTTCAGTGCCTTTAACAGACACCTTAATTGGCACTTGCATTTCTTTAGCCATTTTTTTGCTTCTCTTTATGTTTTAAGGCCACATGATATTCATTCTCAATAATTGCAAAACAAGCTAGTCTGTCAGAACTTGCCTGATCCAAAGTTCCTAAAGAAAGATTAAATCTTTGGCAGTATGAATAGTCATTTATCATTTCAGTCATCCAATTTTCTATCAAATCTTCAGGATTGCAAAACAGCGGAATATTGAAAAACAGATTTTGGCCAAGAGTAAACTTGTTTGCTTCGCATTCTTGACATACCAATTCAATTTCATCCCAAATGTCCTCTACTGTTTCAAATCTTTTCTGTTCATAAGTAATTGGGGACTGAACAGTGAAGGGAAGGGAAAAGGGACTATTAATCCCAGTAGCGGTAGGCGGAAAAACCCACAGCCAAACAGCAATGCTCAATCCCCTAAGTCTTTTGGGCTTGGCCCGCCAACATATTCAGTGAATATGGCCAAACACAATGTATCAATATTAGCCATTGACAACGGTTTTTTATCAATGTCAATAAGGTCTTCTTCTTTAAGTCCAGAAATTTCTCTTACTTCATCCATTAGATCAATCCAGGCTCCAGGCTCTGTGAGCTTAATTTGGCCTTTTTCATCATTCCAAATCATGACGTTTTTTTTGTGTATAGCTCTTTTCTCAGCCAAACTAATGTCATTAACATCCCATTTCTTTCCTAAAGATTCAACAATCATAGGTTCCCTTCCTTTTTTTGTTGTTAGCGATTAAGTGAAAATCAAAGTATGCACAGCCTCTCCAGCTAATGCTACAGAATCAAATGTAATGTCTACAAAAACACCGGCTTCCTCATCCATATTTTTTGTGAATCCAGTGACAACAACCTGGAGCAGATCAAAATTAATTGCAGATCCATCACCAAAATTGATTGACCGTTCTTTGCCACTTGCTGTTCCATCACCATCAACATGTAATGCAGTTAATGCAGGCTTTGATTGTGCATCATATTTGACCTGCATGGTCCCATTTGCAACATACTCTCCACTTCTGGAATATGTTTCAGGATCTCCAGCACTTCCCTGATAGCCTAGGCGTGTTGCTGGATTACTAATAGTGTAACTAAAAGACCTGGCAACCAAATCTAACTCAGAGCCAGCCGCACCAAAATTTTTCGTTGTGCAGTTATACAGGCCTTTTACATAAGAAGTGGTAGTACCTGAAGGTGTAACAGTATTTGCTCCAATAGTTGGCGTGTATCCAGTCCAAAATGTGCCAGAAGCAACCAGTCTTCCACCAGCCGTTCCTGCATCCATTGACAAGGTAAGATCCTGGACTACAGCAGAAGTCAAAACTCTGTCTTCCGCTGCATACGGATTGGATATGATCACTGTGGCCGTTGCACTATTTGCTGCTTCTCCATGAAAACCATAAGTCAAAGCACTTTGAGAACCTGTCCTAGCTACAGAAACATGAGGAGAAGTGTCCTCAGTCACCAACTGGAGTAGTTTCTGCAAACCTTCCTCATTGCTCACAACCCATTCAAATGGCATAGACCAAGTTCCACCCTTTTGTGTTGAATAGTGGTCTGCTGGTTTTTTTACTTGCTGGCCGGTTCTCAATGTCCTGTCAACTGTGAGTCCACCAGCCCAGTCAATGTCTCCAACTGAAGCAACATCTAATTTTACAAAATCAGATGCAGTATCTTCAGCAGTTCCAAAAACTGACTGTTCTATTCCAATGTATAGTTCATATTGTTTCGGTGAGTATACGGCCCCTAAAACTGCCATGATTTATTCTCCTTTAGTCTTATTTTTTGAGATTGGCTTTACATAGCCATCTTCAATTTGTTTTTTTGTTGGTTCACATTCAACAGATTTTCCAGACTCTAAGTCAGAGAAAACTTCTTTTCCAAATCCGGCCCAGTTGTTTGCTGAATCTAATTCATCAAATTTGTCAGATCTTTTATATTTAGCCATTGTCAGCTCCTAGTTGTTTGTATTTCCAGAACATTAAACGTAAGATCAAATTCCACTATATGTAAATTTGGGACAGCTTCGCTATCATCTCTAGATGGCTCATAGTCTACATTATTGATCTTTAAATTGTGCATTTGATACGGACCGATCAAGTTCCAATATTCAGGCGAATGATTGAATCTAGTGTAAAAATTATTAAACTCTATCTCAGTGTCTTCTGGTTGAGGATTGTTTAAAAAAAGCCTTTGCACTCTTTCCGCCATTTCAAAAAGCTGATCCATATGTGTGTGCTTTTTTAGTCCTGCTCTCCTGAAATAAAAACGCATATTACAGGCATATTCTCTTAAAGAAGCAGATGACAGGACTTCTAGTAAAGCCGTATTAAGTGGCTTAATATTAAAAAAATTATTTCCTCGGTAGTGGTAGCCATCCACATCATAATGGACTGGCAATTTTGTTTCATCAACTAGCAATTTCCTCAAAGCCGTTGTGTCTTTCTTGAACTTGTTAAGATATATCACCGGAGTGTCCCAACGGTAAAGTGTGAAGCCCTCTCAGCCCTGGCTGATTTGACTTCTTGCTGAGTTTCTGGATATTCATTGTAGCCAACCACTTCCACATTCCAAGAATCATTGATCGTGTAAACACCCGGACTAAAAATTGCGTACATATTATGACCTATATGTTGCACAGATCCATTGATTGTTTCCGCTGTGACAGCTTCTGACATCTGAAGGCCAGTAGAATCTGCGACATAAGATGTGTACTGCACCGGTGATGCTGTCCCAGCCGCAAATGTTCCAGCGGTTGTAATCTTTACCTTTATTTTGTCCGACATAGTTGCTTTGCCATTTACATTGATAATTGTTCCAGTGCTGGATGCGTTCCTGGAAATCTCAGTGACTATGCCTTCTTGTTTTCTTTTCCCTGTCTCATGCCAGAGCCTAATCCGCCCACTTTTGATGTGGTCTAGATAGCCAGTCTCAAACTCTCTATCAAAAGCCAATTTTTCGAGTTCCATTGCTCTCTCCGGGTCATAAGGAAGCAAAAGATAACTAGCGGCTAATAAAGCATTGCTTCTGATTAGTATGTCTTCCCAGCTTCTTGCAGTTGGTGATTGAACGCCAGTTCCTTCTCTTTTAAAGAAACTTTTTCCGCAATATGACCTAATAAATTCAGCCCCTCTGCGGATACATTCATTTTTTAAATTTGTAAAACTGCGGCCACCTTCAATGACATGATGTGTTGTTGGAGAATTTAAACTATAAATATATAGAACGTCAGCATCTTCCCCGGAATCATAAAACCAATCACCGTCTGCTGTGACTGCCCCTACATTAGCTTCAGGATCTCCTAAATCAAACCCATCCCTAAAGCAAGATTCCACCGTTCCTGTGCTTCCGGATTTGTATAAATTGCTAGAGTGGACCACAAAATTTGTTACCGTCTGCTTCCTGTCCAGCTGGCCTGCATCCGGTAAAATAAATTCAATATCAGTCGTATTGTTACAAAAAGCTTCTTCGTATGAACTCATATTTTTCCTTTACGCAATGCCATAAATAGGAACATCAACAACAATCTCTCCCTGAATTTGCTCAGGAACATCCATCAATTCAATGGTGTCTAAAATTTCATTCAATGCAAACCCGTCACCTTTTTTGACCTTTTCAGCACAAACTTTTAAATATTCAATAGCCTCTGACAAATCCAGATTCTCTGTTGGTGTGGTCATTTCCATCATTTTACATTCATTAGCTCAAAATGCGGATAGTCCAAAAATGTGCTAGAGTTTTTGTCCTGGTCTGGCCAGTCAGTTTTCCAATCTCTGCCCCATCTGACAATGTGTTTAATTTCACCATTTTGCAACATTACCCAGGCAATGCCCATAACATAGCCGGCAAAATAAGTCATCCGGTCTGTGTTGTTCCAGTTGACTGGATAAGGAACCACATCTACAGCAACACTTGGCTTCTGGTTGTGTTTCCCTGTAGGCCATTTTTTCTTAGATTTGCCTTCTTCAAATACTTTGTTTTGTTTTTCTTTGCCTCTGTGACCTTCCAAAATTGTGCAATCAAATTTCTTTACAACTTTATTCATTACAGCTTGTAAATCCTCATGGCATGTCTCCAAGCGTTCCCTTGATCTTTTCCCAAATCTAGCCATTATTTTTCCAACTCTTTCAAAATTTCTCTGACTTTATACCAGGCCTCATTGTCTTTATTACTAGAAGTGGCTTTGACAGCTAGGTCTCCAACAGCTAAAATAAACTTAATTAAGCCTTTTTTCTTTACTTGACGAGCAACATATTTGGACAAAATGCTCATCTTTTAACCTTGAGCAGTTGTGCGACAGAATCCCAAATTGGCCTCAAAAAAGAATCAAACAAAACGTCATCTTTTTTTGATGGTGAAAGCTTGATAATTTTCTCTAAAGTATAAAAAGCTAAGAAAAAATATTCCCATCTTTCAATGACAAAATTAGCTAGATCCATTTTTTTCTCCTTTGTTGCGTTTCACCTGGTCACTTTTTACATCTGGTAAAGACTCAGGAACAAAAGTCCATTGAATCTTTGAAGGTGTTGATAGCCATGATTTTTTAAAGACTCTTAATCCTTTTTTTTTATCTTCTTGAATAGTTACCATTTGTCAATTTACCTTTCAAAAATGCAACAGAATCACTCAAATCATCAAGCTCTTTTAATAGTGTTTCTTGTCTTCTTTCAGCGTTTTCAATGAATCTTTCTGATCTTTTTGAAGCATCTGAGTCTGATTTGTTGTGTCTTTCAATTAGCTTGCAAATGATTGTGTAGTGGTCATCTAGTTTTTTGGCCAGTGTCTTTTGCATCCACATTAGCTGTGCCCCAAACAAAGCCACCACAAAACCCAAAAGTCCATATTGTTCTAGAAGCGTTTCAATCAACTTTCAGCCTTTTCTTGCTCCAAGTCTTTTTCAGGTGTTAAGCTTTGAACCAATTCTTGTTCATAAGCCATTAAACCGGCTTTAAGACAGCTTATTTTCTCAGCGTACTCAAACACTTCAATCTGAATTTTGTTCCTTAAACTGCGAATATGGCCCACTCTTGCCTGGTTTTCATTAGACAGCTCATCTATTATGTGTGTTACCTCATTTCCTTCTTTGTCTTTATATATAAAACTAGGCTCTTGAGCCTCTGCATTGTTCTCTTCTTTCATTTTTAATCCCTTCACTTTATTTGTTTTTCTTTAATCCGTAGTTTTCCATTAAATCATAAAGTCTTTGTTCTATCCCTTGAATTTCTGATTGATGAATCGCAATGCGTTCCTCTATAAACCGAAGGCTAGTATTTTGCACCCAGTCAGATGAAATAGGCTTATCTTGTGACTCTAAAATAGTTGCCTCAATATCAGCGATTGATTCTTCATGTTTTCCACTGACCGTTTCAAGAAAAGCAATGCGATTAGACAACTCAGAAAATCCCCAAACTCCAAGAACAATAGCTGTGATAATTTGAATAAGAAAACTGAGGCTAAAGCTAACACCACTTGATTCCTCTATCTTATTCATAACCTAATTTGAGATGAAGACAGATTGGACATCGAGTAGGGCTGTGATCTGGTGAAGTCAACTGGATAGAGTGTAGTTCACCCTCTGCCTCAGACAATTTATAGCTAATTAGTTGCACTTCTTTTTCCATCGTGTTCACTGTTGTCAATAACCATCCACACATTCCGATTATAATCAATGAAGCACCTGTTAAAATCATTTGTGTTAAATCCATATTTTTCATTTATTCTCTAATGCTTCCACTTTTGCACTTAATTCTTGTATGGCTTTAACAAGTACAGGAACAAGTCTTTCTCTTGAAACACCCCACATAATTTCGTCTTTTGTTTTCCCTTTTTCCCAATCAGGCTTTGCAACAGCAGGTGAAAAAGCATCATCCATTTCTTGGGCGACAAATCCTCCTACCATTGTACCACCACCTTTTTTCCACTCAAAATCTCTTACTTTCATAGCTTTAATAGAATCAAGACCTTTAACAGATGTGTCTCTAATATTATCTTTTAATCTTTCATCAGAGGGATCAACCAACGCAAAAGTATTATTTGTATTCCAAAGATACCCTACTGTGTCGTCATCGCTATCGGTAGCATTATAATAAATTGTATTTGTACTCGTAGGATCGGAAGCTCCACCTCTTACTGTTATTCCATATCTATCTCCACCATTACCACCATTCCAGAAAAAAGCAGCATATCCATTACCATTTGTATCGGTTCTTACGTCTACAGCATAGTCAGGATTGACTACACCAACACCAAATTTAGGTGCTGCTGCTGCTGATGCTCCTACAGAGCTAAATGTATTTTGACTTGCATCAAACTCCCAATAACTTCCTGAAGCTGCTCCATATATTAAAAGATCTTGACCACTAGCATTAGCTCCTAAAGTCGTAGTTCCATCAATTTGAACTGTACTATCAATATCTACTACATCAAGATTGCAAGTACCACTTACATCTAAGTCTCCATTGAAATCAGCATTTCCAGCAAGAGTAAGAGTAGTTGCCATATCAACTGCACCATCAATGTCTACAGCATCAAGATTTGCAGTTCCATCTACATCTAAATCAGTTCCAACATAAAGTTTCTTTTCAATGCCAACACCACCTGCAATTTTAACTGATCCTGTTGTCTTACTTGAGGAGTCTGTGGTGTCATTACTATCTATGACTCCT
>Ga0114932_10004794_pt1 | contig 12355 bp, 11 predicted proteins | sample 2SBtaG_2_FD_87286 | JGI IMG/M metagenome (GOLD analysis project Ga0114932, IMG submission 87286) | Deep subsurface microbial communities from Kolumbo volcano to uncover new lineages of life (NeLLi) - 2SBTROV12_ACTIVE470 metaG | ecosystem: Environmental > Aquatic > Marine > Volcanic ...
GTTACGCGAAGACAAATTTTTAGCTGACATGGCTGTAGTGGATTCATACTTTATGGATGGCACTCCAGAACAAGTCTTGAAAAATTCTGTCTGTGATGCATGTGCTCAAGCAACCGAAGGGTATGACAGCAAACTCGGTAATGACTTGACAAGAACTCTATGCAAACAAGCATTTGATATTTTGTACGATGCAATTATGAATGACAAACCAGAAAACTATCCTTATGGTTCAATGTTATCTGGAATGGGATTTGGTAACTGCTCTACAACTCTAGGACATGCTTTGTCCTACGTGTTCTCAAATGAAGGAGTACCACACGGATATTCATTATCCTCATGTACTACAGTTGCACACAAGCATAACAAGTCAATCTTCTATGATAGATTCAAAGAAGCTATGGACAAACTCGGTTTTGACAAACTAGAACTCAAAGCTGATGTTTCAGAAGCTGCTGACACCGTAATGACTGATAAAGGACATTTGGATCCAAATCCAATTCCAATAGTTAAAGACGATGTTGTTAAATGTCTTGAAGATATCAAAGCAGGCAATTTGTAAAAAATTCAATATTTTTTACTTTTTTTCTATTTTCTTGATAAACTGCGAAATTGGCAGCTTGATGAAACTTTTTATTCTAATACTCTGACGTAATTGTACTTGGCTTCAAAACAACTCAAATTTGGTATTCAAAATGGACTAAATGTAGCAAGAGCTGGTTATACTGAAGACCAAATTTTAACAGCATGTATCCTTGCTGATAAAACTGGATATGACTCTATTTTCTATATGGACCACACAAATGTACCACAATGGAAAAATGCAACTGTTCTTGATCCTTGGGTTATGTTATCTGCAATTGCTGCAGTAACAAGTAATGTTGAACTAGGAACTTGTGTAACTGATGCAATTAGACGACATCCTTCTAACATCGCACTAGCTGCAATTACTCTTGATAGGGTTTCTAAAGGTAGAGCAATTTTAGGAATTGGTGCAGGTGAAGCCCAGAACCTAAAAGAATTTTGTATTCCATTTGAAAAACCAGTTTCAAAATGGGAAGAACAAATTGAAACTATTCACACTTTGTATGAATCAACTCCTGATAACACTGTAGATTATAAAGGAAAATACTATCAACTTGAAGGCGCATGTTTACAAGCACCACCAATTAGAAAACCACGTCCACCAACTTACATGGCATCTGGTGGTAAACGTACATTAGCATTAACAGGAAAACTTGGTGATGGATGGTTACCAATCGGTTATACTCCTGAATTATTTGAAGATCATAGAAAACAAATCGAAGTTTCTATGGATACAAACAATAGAACACAAGAAGAAAAAGATAATTTCCAAATGGCTTTGGATATTGATGTTTACTTCTCAGATGATGCTGAAGCCTCTTGGGCTAAAATGAAAGAAGCAGTAAAAGTTAGTTTATTCAAGCCTGAGATTTTGAGAGTTCACGGATTAAAAGAAATTGAAGGATTTGATTTCGTAAAATACTTTACAGAATATTCAATGTCTGATCAAAGTTGGATTGTAAAGATGAGGGAAGCAGCAACAAAGATTCCTGATGCTGTTGCACGTTCATCAACTGCAGTTGGTACTCCTGAAGATATGATTCCAATCTTTGAGAGATTCATGGAAGCAGGTGTTAATCACTTTGTAATTAGATTCTGGGGTAAGAATTACTTTGGTTCTATTGACAAGTTTGCAAGTCATGTAATGCCTGCATTACGTGCAAAAGCCAAACAATAAGGCGTTCTTTACAATAACATACAGCAAATCATTTAGTTTACTATCTACTAGATACTATGATGGATGAAGACCTTCCTGAATCTGTAAAAAAGTGCCTTGACATTTTAGAGGAAAATGTGGAAATTTTGGCAAATCTTGAATATGATTTAGATGATGAAAAGGAAGATGAACTGACTCCTGATATGGAACTACATAATTTGTATGATATGACAGAAGATGTTGCAGAATCTGCAAAACTAAAACGAGCAGAATCTAATTTTACAAGACGTCAAACTGAAGATTCTCAATAATTTAATGTCTACTGGTTTTAGTTTTTGTAAGTGATTTTGCTTTGCGTTTCTTTTTTTGTTTTTCCAATCTTTTCCTAGTTCGTTCTGTTGCATTTGTTGAACCTTGAATAATTTTTGTTTTACTTCCATCTCTTAACATTATTTCTTTACCTTTGAATCGAAATTCCACATCTCTACATTTGATGTAATATCTTTTTAGACAAAAAAATATTCTATTATTTGTGCCCTTCATTTCTTTAACTTCTTTAGATTTTTTTAAATCATTGAGGACATTCCTTAGTAACCCTTTATCGATATCTGTAATTCTATGTAATTCTCTAAACCAGATGAATCTTGATTGTGAGCCCCATTCTTCTAAAAGATCTAGAGTAATCCTGGTAGCTTCTTCACGTTCTTCATCAATTTCAATCATTTCTTACTGTGGATTAATCCTAAATTTAGCAATTTACATTAATGAAGAAATTGGATGAAAAAAGTCAAATTTTAGAATGTTGTTTGCTTTTGATTATTTTTGTAATTCTAACACATGGGCACAGAATTCAAAACTGAATGTAACGAATTAGAATGTAGGATTTTAGAAATAAAGGCAATGGCCAAAGAATTAGATGACGAAGACTGATTCTATTTTTTTGATTTTAGCTCCTTTATTCTAGATTTTGTTACTTTGATTGATTGTTTTTGATTGTTTTCCATTTTGGTTGCTATGGAATCAATCTGTTTGATTATTTTTGCTTGAGATTCAGGAGATTTGGTTTTTAGCAATTTCTTTTTTAGTTTTTTTAATTGATTTGAATATCCTTCAAAATCATCTCGTAGCTCATTTAGATAAGGATCATTCATGCTGTTTTTTTATTTGTCTTGTATTTTAGGCATTTCTATACTTAGGATTTATAATATTATTTTTCTTAAACATGTCATGCAATTAACAGGGGTTCTTCAGATTAGATCATATGATAAAGTTAAAGAATTTCTAAATGAAGAACATGTTGGACGTGTGTCTAGCATTGATGAGAATGGCTTTCCACAAATTATTCCTATGAACTTTGCATTCCTTGATGATGCTGTTTACATGCATTCTCATGTGAAAGGTGAGAAACTAGATAATATTTCTAGAAACAACAAGGTTGGTTTTGAAGCAGATAGGGAATTAGAATTTTTACCCTCATATTTTGAAGATCCTCATAATGCAGCTCTTGCTGATACATTGTACATCAGTGTTGTAATCAAAGGAATTGCCTCATTTGTTTCTGATAGGGGGGAAAAAACACTTGCACTAAATGGACTAATGAAAAAATATCAACCCGAAGGACAGTATGACCCTATTCAATCTGATATGCGAGTTTTAGATGCAGTTAGCGTAATCAAAGTTACTCCTCAAACAATTCATGGCAAATACAAAATTGGTCAACATATGAGATCCGATGACCGATTGAATCTTGCACAAAAAATCTTCAAGAAAAACTCCCCTTCAGCACTTCAAACTTTGAAAATTATGGGTTTTGAGGTAACAGATAATGGTTTGAAAATGATTGATGAGCCTATTTGGTAGCCTTATTTCATATGATTAGAAATTCATCTTGATATCTCTTATCACTACATTCTAACTCTGTCTTTATTTGCTTGCTCTTTGAGTTTTTTGAGGAATTCATTTGTTTTGATTTTTAATTCGATCATGACTTCTTGCTCTGTATCTTTGAGTTCTCTACTGACATCTTCATCCTCGGTAGTCATTAAAAATAATATTTTATTTTCTAGATTTAAGATTTTTTATAAATTCCCAAATTTGATGCTCTATTGACTTGTTGTTTTTATTCTACAAACGTTAGCTATAAGTTCAGTTTTCATTGATTGTATCTGTTGGAACAAACCTTACAATTTGAATTGGCATCTGATTATGTCCCTACAGGGGATCAACCTCAAGCAATAGATGCTCTGGTAAAAGGCGTAAAGAAAGGAACGGTGCAAACTCTCCTTGGTGTAACTGGTAGCGGAAAAACATTTTCTGTTGCAAATGTTATTGCAAGAACTGGAAAAAACACACTAGTAATTTCTCACAACAAAACTTTGGCAGCCCAACTCTATTCTGAACTAAAACAATTCTTTCCAAAAAATAACGTAGGCTATTTTGTATCATACTATGATTACTACCAACCTGAAAGTTATCTTCCCCAAACTGACACTTACATTGAAAAAGACACTCAAGTAAATGAAAAAATTGAAAAATTGAGATTAGAGGCAACTGCTATGCTTCTATCTGGAGAGCCTACAATCATTGTATCTACTGTATCTTGCATCTATTCTCTTGGAAATCCCGAGGATTGGGAAGATTTGGCAATTACTGTAAATGTAGGTGATGAAATTAAAAGAAATGAAATCATTCATCGATTTGTAGATGCTAGATATGAACGAAATGATACTGAAGTAGCTCCAGGAAATTTTAGAGTAAAGGGAGATACAATAGATGTCACTCCTGCATACTCTGAAGATTTGATAAGAATTTCTATGTTTGGAGATGAAATAGAAAAAATTGCTATTTTAGATCATGTTTCATTAAAAGAAAAAAAGAAAATATCTCAATTCAAAATTTATCCTGCTAAACACTATCTTATTGCAAAAGATGTACGAGAAAAGGCAGTTAAGTCAATAAGAAAAGAATTAGAAAACCGTTTACCTGAATTAAATGAATTAGAAAAACAAAGACTTGAGATGAGAACAAAATATGATTTAGAAATGATTGAAGAGTTGGGGTATTGTTCTGGAATAGAAAATTATTCTCGACACTTTGATGGACGAAAAGAAGGAGAAAAAGCATTTTGCTTGATGGATTTTTTTGGTGATGATTATCTTTTAGTAATTGATGAATCTCATGTTACATTGCCTCAACTTCATGGGATGTACAAAGGTGATCATTCTCGAAAAAATGAATTAGTTACATATGGATTTAGATTGCCAAGTGCATTTGATAATCGTCCATTAAAATTTGAAGAATTTGAAAAATACCTCAAAAATACTATTTTTGTTTCTGCCACTCCTTCTGAATATGAGAAAAAAATTTCATCTCATATTGCTGAACAACTTGTAAGGCCTACTGGCTTGCTTGATCCACAAGTTGAGATTAGGAGTACAAAAGACCAGATGGATGATTTAATCAATGAAATTAACAAGAGATCTGCTAATTCTGAGCGAGTTCTAGTCACAACTCTAACTAAACGCATGGCTGAAGATTTGGCTGAATATCTCTCAAAAAAACAAGTTAGAGTACGATACATGCACTCTGAAATTGAAGGATTACAGAGAACCGAGATAATTAGACAATTACGTTTAGGTGAGTTTGATGTTCTTGTTGGAATTAATCTTTTACGAGAAGGATTGGATATTCCTGAAGTCTCTTTAGTTGCAATTTTGGATGCAGACAAAGAAGGGTTTTTACGAAATTTTACTAGTTTAATTCAGACATGTGGCCGTGCTGCAAGAAATTCAAATGGAACTGTCATAATGTATGCTGATAACAAAACACAATCAATGAAAAATGCTATTAATGAAACAAAACGTCGTAGGGAAAAACAAATGCAGTATAATAAAGAAAATGGAATAATTCCTAAAACCATAATTAAATCTGTACCTGAGCAAGAAGTTGCTATAGATGATTCAAAATTAAAATCAACACATGATCTTGCCACTGAGATTATAGAATTGGATGCACAAATGAAAAAATATTCTGAAGAATTAGATTTTGAACATGCAATTGAATGCAGAGATAGAATAAAACGAATAGAAAAGGAGATTGAATTTAAAAATGACCGAAAATAAATTAAAAATTCGAGGAGCTAGACATCATAATTTAAAAAATTTAGACATTGATATTCCAAAAAACAAACTAGTTGTAATTAGTGGTTTATCTGGTTCTGGAAAATCAACCCTTGCATTTGATACAATTTATGCTGAAGGTCAGAGAAGGTATGTTGAATCTCTTTCTGCATATGCACGACAATTTTTAGAAATGATGGATAAACCTGATGTTGATTCAATAGAGGGACTCTCTCCTGCAATTTCAATTCAACAAAAAACTACTAGTAAAAATCCACGTTCTACTGTTGGAACTACTACTGAAATTTATGATTACATGAGATTATTATTTGCAAGAATTGGAATTCCTTATTGTACAAACTGTGGACGTAAAGTTTCAACTCAATCAGTAGAGAGAATATGTGATTCTGTTCTCAAAGATTTCTCAGGGAAAAAAATCCTTATTTTGGCTCCTATCATACAGCGAAAAAAAGGAACTTATGAAAAATTATTTGAACAAATCAAAAAGGATGGATACTCTAGAATACGCCTAAATGGTGAAATTTTGAGCCTGGATGATGAGATTCCTCCTCTAGACCGACAAAAATGGCACAATATTGAGATTGTAGTTGATAGAATCACTACTGAGAAATCTGAAAGATCTCGTCTTTTTGAAGCCATACAAACTGCCATCAAAGCATCCAAAGGTGATGTTATGATTGCAACTGAAAAATCTGAGAAAATTTTTTCACAAAATAATGCTTGTCCATATTGTGGTTTAACTGTGGGTGAATTAGAGCCAAGATCTTTTTCATTTAATTCTCCGTTTGGAATGTGTAAAACATGTAATGGATTGGGTGTAAAGATGGAGTTTGATGCAGATTTGGTAGTTCCTGACAAGTCAAAATCTATTCTCGATGGTGCAATTGTTCCTTGGAGTGGACGGTTTTCTGCATTCCGACGTCAAGCACTAAGAGCAGTTGGAAAAAAATTTGGCTTTGATTTGATGACTCCTTTTGACAAGATAAAACCTAAACACTTGAAAATAATTTTACATGGCACTGATGATTTGATTGATTTTACATATCGCTCAAAATCTGGAGATTCTTCATGGCAATCAACTAACACGTTTGAAGGCGTCTTATCTAATCTTCAACGTACATTTATGGAAACTGATTCTGAATCAAAACGAGAATGGTTAAAACAATTCATGAGGGATACTCCTTGTACTACTTGTAATGGTAAAAAACTAAAACCAGAATCACTTGCTGTTAAAATTAACGAAAAAGGAATCATGGATGTTTGTGACATGTCTATTGATCATTGCTATGATTTTTTCTCTGCTTTGAAATTAACTGCAAATGAACAATATATTGCAAGAGATGTTCTAAAAGAAATCAAAGAACGTCTTGAATTTTTAATGAATGTGGGATTAAATTATTTAACATTGAATAGATTAAGTTCTACTTTGTCTGGCGGTGAATCTCAAAGAATTAGATTGGCAACTCAGATTGGCTCAAATTTAACAGGAGTCTTGTATGTTCTTGATGAACCTACTATTGGACTACATCAGAGAGATAATACTAGACTCATTAAAACGCTAAATAAGCTACGAAATCTTGGAAATACAGTCATAGTAGTAGAGCATGACGAGGAAGTAATACGAAATTCAGATTGGATGATAGATTTAGGTCCGGGAGCAGGAGTCCATGGTGGTAACGTTGTTTTTGAAGGAACTGTAAATCAAATTCTCAAAGATAATCAATCTATTACTGGCAAATATCTCAAAGATAATTCGTTAATCAATTTAGAAAACAAAATTAGAAATCGTTCTGGATCACTAGTTATCAAAAAGGCATCTGAAAATAATCTTAAAGACATTGATGTCGAAATTCCTTTGGGTCTTTTTGTTTCTATTACTGGTGTTTCAGGTTCAGGAAAATCTACTCTGATTAATGATATATTGCTAAAAACATTAGAAAATCATTTCACCAAATCAAATATCAGACCTGGAATGCACAAGGAAATTTCAGGTTTAGAAAATATTGATAAAGTAATTGCAATTGATCAATCCCCAATTGGAAGAACTCCTCGTTCTAATCCTGCAACATATATCGGTGCATTTACTCCAATAAGAGAACTTTATGCAAATACTGCACTATCTAAAGAACGTGGATATGCACCAGGACAATTTTCGTTTAATGTAGCAGATGGTAGATGTTTTGCATGTGATGGAGATGGAGTAAAGCAAATTGAAATGCAATTCTTATCTGATGTTTATGTAAAATGTGATGAGTGTAAGGGAAAAAGATACAATACTGAAACATTATCTGTATTGTACAAGGGAAAAAACATTTCAGACATTTTAGATATGACTGTATATGAGGCATTAAATTTCTTTGAGAATGTTCCTGCAATAAAGAGAAAATTGCAAACAGTCTATGATGTTGGCTTAGGCTATATCAAACTTGGACAATCATCAACAACATTGTCTGGTGGTGAAGCTCAAAGGGTTAAACTTGCATCTGAATTATCAAAAAGAGGTACTGGAAAAACTCTATACATATTAGATGAGCCTACAACGGGCTTACATTTTGCAGATGTTCAAAAATTATTAGATGTTCTTAATCGTTTAGTTAACTTGGGAAATACTGTGGTGGTAATTGAACACAATATGGATGTCATAAAAAATTCTGATTGGCTAATTGATCTTGGACCTGAAGGTGGTGATGAAGGAGGCAAAGTTGTAGCAACAGGTACTCCTAAAGAGATTTCAAAAGCACCTGGAAGTTATACTGGAAAATATTTGAAGAAATTGTTAAAGAAATGACTTTTGATATTTCAAAAATTACTATTCCTACAGATCCTGGAATTTACTTGATGAAAGATTCTGCTAGAAAAATAATCTATATTGGCAAGGCAAAAAATTTGAAAAATAGGGTAAAATCTTATTTTAATAAAAACCAAAATTACAAAACACAAAAACTTGTAGAAAATATTTCTGATATTGAATTTGTTTTAACTGATAATGAAAGTGAAGCCTTTCTTTTAGAATCAAACATGATAAAGAAATATCGCCCAAGATTCAACATTGAATTAAAAGATCAACAAAGATACACCTATCTTAGAATTTCTGATGAAAAATACCCTAGGTTACTAGTTTCCAGAAGAACTAGGGATGGAAAATTTTTAGGCAAAGGCAAAACTTTTGGTCCGTTTACTCAGGGTAGTTCAAAACTATTAACAATTGGAACATTACGAAAAGCATTTCAAATTAGAATTTGTAAAACTCTACCAAAAAAAGTCTGTTTAGAATATCATTTGGGAAACTGTGAAGGCCCTTGTGAATTTAAAGATGCACAAGAAAGATATCCTAAACATGTTTCAGCACTACAAGATGTTTTGAAAGGTAAGAATCAAACCAAAATTTTTACAAAAAAATTAAAAGAAGAGATGCATCAGGCTGCAAAATCTCAACAATTTGAGCGCGCAAAGGACATTCGTGATACCTTGATCAGACTAGGTAGTCTTCAAACAAAACAAAAAATGGAATATGTTGAAAATTCTGATGAGGAATATTTTGGTATAGGTATTCAAGAACAGTCTGCTACTGTAATGAACTTTAGAATGATTAATGGGGTTATTCGAGATAGTGATAAGTTCTTTTTTGATTTAGTGGGAGATAATTCCTTTTCAAATTTCTTGTATCAATATTATTCTACACATAAAATTCCAAAATTCATTCTTGTTAGTGAACTTCCTGAAAACCAAAAATTGTTAGAATCTTTGTTATCAAAACAATCTGGATTCACAGTACAAATTATAATCCCTACAAAAGGAAAGAAAAAAGATATCATTAATTTAATTTTAAAAAATATCAAGTTAATTCATTCTAAAGGTGGAGACCCTGGGTTAGTTGAATTAAAAGAAATTCTAAATTTGCCTGTGATTCCAAATGTGATTGAATGCTTTGATATTTCTAATCATGGTGAAGATTTTGCAGTAGGTTCTATGTCTAGATTTGTAGGTGGAATTCCAAAGAAATCAGGTTATAGAAAATTCAAAATAAAAACAGTTTCAGGTAGAGATGATTTTGCAATGATTGGTGAAATAATTAAAAGAAGATACTATAGATTGTTAGAAGAAAATTCTGAACTACCAGATTTGATAGTTATAGATGGTGGAAAAGGGCAACTTAGTGCTGCTCTAAAATCTTTAGAGTCACTTGGTTTGGATTTACCATGTATTTCATTGGCCAAAGAAAATGAAGAAGTGTATCTGCCAAAAAACAAAAATCCAGTAATTATTCCAAAATACAAATCATCTCTAAAAATTTTACAATATGCTAGAGATGAAACTCATAGATTTGGCGTAGCGTACAATAGAATGATAAGGAAAAACAAAATAAAATAAGAAAAAAGGAAAAATTGTGGTTAGTTCACTGTAACACTACCGACCATCCATGGGTGAACCATACAGAAGTAATCGTAACTGCCTGCGTCATCGAATGTAAATGCATAAGATGCATCTGCCATGACTAGACTGCTATCAAATACGCCAGATGGACCATCAGCTGGACTACCGCCAGTTACTGTGTGTGCTGCTGTGTCTGTGTTAATCCATTCTACTGTATCTCCAGCATTGATAGTGATATCTGCTGGTGAGTAGCATGCATTACTTTCTTCACATCCTGGAACTGAAGTTCCTACTGGAATTTCAACAGTATGTGTTGTAGGTCCTGCTGGCTCTTCCATCATAGTTTCTTCCTCTTGGGTTTCTTCCATTTGGATTTCTTCTTCTAGTTCAACAACAGGTCCTGCTGTTGCAGTTGCACTTACAGAATAACTGACTGTAAATTGGTTTGTGTTCATTGTGTGAACAGCTAAAGCATTACCTTCGAATTCCCATGAGCCCATTGCATTCTTTGGATCAACAAATGTTAATTCAAAGATTGTTTCACCGTCTGGTGTCCAAGTCTTTGCTGGTTTTTCATCAGCACCGATTGGTCCTCTTAATGAAACTAGTTGAATATCCTCTGATGCAGAATATGAAAGAATTCCTGAATAAACATCACTTGATGGTGCTAATAGCACTGCAAGTTGATGTCCTTCGTGACCTTGTCCTGGATCTTGTACTGACATGGTTGTTCCAGTCACTACAGTATCTGACATTGGTTTTTCTTCCAAGTCTTTGATTTTATAATCAACTGTGAATGGTTCGGTATTCATTGTATGTACTGCTAAAGCATTACCGGAAAATTCCCAAATACCTTTTGCACTTTTATGGTCAACAAAAGTCAAAGCAAATTTTGTTTCACCGTCTGGTGTCCAAATTGCTTGTCCTTTGTCTTCACCATCTGCTAATGGACCATGTAATGTGACTAGTTGAATTGGTTCAGATGCATCATATCTGAGTTCACCTGAATACACTTTGTCACTTGGTGCTAATAGCACTGCAAGTTGGTGTGTCTCGTGACCTACTCCTGGATCTTGTACAGATGTAGCTCGCTCATAACCTGATTTCAATGGTTTTACTTTTTCTTCTTCCATTGCTGGTTCAACTGTTTTTGTAACAGTTGGAGCTGAGACAGCGGGACCGGCACTTTGAGTAGCATCCATAGCGGCTACTACTCCTAGGGCTATAGCTACAATTGCAATTGAAACTGCAATTGAAGCCTTGTCTATACCTGCCATAATTGATCCATGACTTTCTATATGGTAAATAAATCTAATCGTCTCATTTGTGATTATTTTCTAAATTATTCTTCTCCTTGGAAATATTATCTTCATTTTTGAAGATATTCGTTATTTGAATATTTGAAATATCTAATTCTATTACTTTTTCAAATATTTACAACAATATGGATAATCTATTGAAAATTCTATAGGATCGCTCTAATTCAACATTAATCATTGTCAATCAATTTGAACAAATCTTTCTTTTATCAATCCAATGTGTAGTAATATTACAAACTGCAAATGAGCTCTCACCAAGTAACTAATCGTTTTTGGTCTTAAGCTCTTTTGCATCAAGTGTTTTTTTTGAAAGATTATTTTCTTGTTGAATGAATTCAAATTCTATTTTTAATTTTCTTTGGGTGATTAATTGATTGATAAATTTTATTCTGTTTTTACAAAATTCATCATTTATTGATACATCTGAAGTTAATTGATCAAACATTTCTTTATCGTCTAATTTTATTTTGATATGATCTTCGTTTTTTATTATGAATACTCCTATTCCCCAAAACAAACCGATATGTAATGCGATATACTTTGATTGTAAATTTGAAATTTTATCTCTGTAAATTTCTACATGTTCTCTACTTTGTTCAGAAATAGAATCATCTGTCTGAATAATCCATGAAATTCTCTTTGCATTTCCATCTGAATAAAAAACATGGTGCAATTGTCAACCAAAAAGGGGTCTTTTGTCTATATAATTTGAATACCTTACTTATGATCATAGATTGAAAGATGTATTCATGCTTGAATCTCACGCCTTCTTCTCAAAAATGGTA
>Ga0114932_10004797_pt1 | contig 12346 bp, 6 predicted proteins | sample 2SBtaG_2_FD_87286 | JGI IMG/M metagenome (GOLD analysis project Ga0114932, IMG submission 87286) | Deep subsurface microbial communities from Kolumbo volcano to uncover new lineages of life (NeLLi) - 2SBTROV12_ACTIVE470 metaG | ecosystem: Environmental > Aquatic > Marine > Volcanic ...
ACGTGAGAAGATGGCCGTAAGCAATGATCGCCCGGTCAAGATTGCCGGACTGGTGGTCGGCCAGGGCCTTCTCCAGATCGGCTTTCGGGACAGTGCGCATTATTAACGACCTGAACGAAGCTCGAAATGATCAGGCGCGCCGTTCGGCGATGACCGTTTCCAACTGAGCAACAGTGGCCCGCAATTGAGCTTTTATCTTCTGTGGCGGGATGGCTTCGTTGGCGGACGATACATAATCGCCCGGTAGTATGCCCTTCACATCAAAATCTTCGGCGACACCTTCGATATCGAAATCATCGTCGGAAATATAACGGTATTTCAAGACCGCGTTGGTCCAGGCAAAGAACCAGAACTGGAAGTACCCGAATGCTCCACGGCCCGGCCGAGACATGGCCAGCATAAGGCCCCGAAACGCCCAGTAGATATTGGCAGGCTGGGCTGCGAAACGGGTCATGCGCTGGGTCATCTGCCAAAGAGCGGCCTTGTTGGCGATAATCATTTTCAAGAATAAACCCAGATTTCCGAAACCCTTACCGTCCATGGCGACAAATCGGCCCTCTTCCAAAAGGTCAAAAAATCCCTTCAGACGCTGATACTGGTAGGCGCCGCTGCAGAATTCGGTGACGAACCATTTGTAGCCATCGACCATGTTTCGAGCCGGCAACAAATATCGGATGTTGGTTTGATATTTATAACCGCCCAGGCCAAAGCGTACCTGGCGCAACCGATCGGACAGCTTCATCCGGCGGTACAAGGGGGTTCCCGGTAAGGCCGTCAGCAACGACGGATCGCCTGACAGCAAGGCAGAATTCTGTAATCCGTCCAAGGTAATCTTAAAGGATTCGTCCGTATCTGAATCGAAACCGAATATCAGTCCCGCAACAATAATGAAGCCGTAGGACTGTATCTCGCGAACCACGGCGACCATATCCGGCGCCGTGTTTTGCACTTTGGCCGTCTCCAACAGCGAGTTCTGCGAAAAGCTTTCAACGCCGATAAACAGCATGTCGAAGCCGACCCGGCGCATCTTGATCATTAATTCGTCATACTTGTAGAGATTGATGGTCAACCAGGTATAGAGACTGGGCCGGAAGCCGGTGCGTTGCTGCCACTCCAAAATCTTGTCGATGACCTCTTCCGCCCAACGCGGCTCACCGATGAAATTGTCGCAGGCGAACAACACCTGATTGACGCCAAGGCGGCAGAGGTGATCGAGCTCGGCGACAATGAGGTCCGCTGATTTGTTATGCGATCGGTTGTTGTCCGGCAGGATGCGGATGTCGCAGAATTCACAGAGGAACGGACATCCCCGTGAAACTTCCAGCACCGCCCCGTAATAGCGCCCGACGGTTTCATTCAGCATCGGCTTATGGAACGGTCGCGCATCGCCGATCGCGAAGCGCGCCAAGGCGCGGTTGACGCGCTCCAGAGGCGAGTTTGTACGTAGGGTCTCCAACAGGCCCTCGATTTCGACCTCGCCGTCACCGATGAAGACGTGATCGAAACCGTCCAGCTGCTCCATGTTACCGCCCTGATCGAAAGACCAGCATATGGGTCCGCCAATCATCGATTTGGCGTTGGGGTAGCGTTCCTGAAGCCGGGCACGCACGGCTTCCAAATTGGCGCCGTCCTGGTTGATGCCGCTGAACAGGAACACGTCGTGCTCCTTGATCCCGGATTCAGGCTCGAACCGACAGTCGTAAAGCGACGTCACGAACCGGCCGTCGTCCGGAATGTGGGCAGCCAGCGTGTAGGCCCAGACGGGCATGAACTTGGCCCCGTAGTTCTGGGTGTCCGCGTAAACGGGGTCCGGCGCGTGGATGAAGGCGACGCGATAGGGCGCGGCAGATTTGTCGGTCATCAGGCGATTGCCAATCCCAAAAATGAGGGCGAATCAATATCTTGTAATGTAGGGTGGAAGACAGGCAAAAAAAAGTTGTTTCCATAATCGGTGGCTTTACGTTTCCGGTGCGAAGCGGGAAACTCCGCCCCGGCGTATCCAGGCACCCAATGATTTCGAGGTCGGAAAATGAGCGACAAGCCGCAGTTTTACATCGATGGCGCGTGGTTGGACCTTGCCGACCGCCCGCGCATGGACCTGATCAACCCGGCCACCGAGGAAACCATCGGAACCCTGTGCCTGGGCACGGAGTCTGATGTCGATACTGCTGTCGCCGCGGCCCGTCGGGCGTTTCCTGAATTCGCCGCGACGCCGATGGCTGAACGAATTGCTCTGCTGCAGCGTATCGCGGATGGTTACAAGGCGCGCTTTGATGATATCGGCGCCGCCATCTCTCAACAAATGGGCGCGCCCCGGAAATTCGCCACGCGCTTTCAGGCAGGCGCCGGCCTCAGTCATTTCAAGCAAATCCTCAAAATTCTCGAAACTTTCGATTTTGAGCGTAAACTGAACGCCACCCGAATTATTCGTGAACCCATCGGCGTTTGCGGCATGATCGTGCCGTGGAACTGGCCCATGAACCAGATCACCTGCAAGGTCGCACCGGCGCTGGCCGCCGGCTGCACCATGGTCCTCAAACCGTCGGAACTGGCACCCGGGCCGGCCATCATTTTGGCGGAAATCCTTGAAGATGCAGGGGTGCCGGCGGGGGTGTTCAATATGGTTCAAGGCGAAGGACCCGTTGTCGGCGCCGCCATCGCCGCTCATCCGGACGTCGATATGGTGTCGTTCACCGGTTCCACCCAGGGCGGCATCGCTGTCGCCCGGGCCGCCGCCCCGACAGTCAAAAGGGTTGGCCAGGAACTGGGCGGCAAGTCGGCGAATATTTTGTTGGACGATGTTGACTTCGATGACGCCGTGGCCCGCGGTGTGACTCTGTGTTTTCGAAATTCCGGCCAATCGTGCAATTCACCCACGCGTATGCTGGTACCAACGGGTCGCATGGCCGAAGCCTCAGCAATTGCAAAAACCGCCGCTGAGTTAATCAAGGTGGGCAATCCGGACGCTGCGGACACGGGTATGGGGCCGGTGGTCTCTGATAAACAGTGGAAAGGCATCCAGGCCCATATTCGATCCGGCATTGACGAGGGCGCGACATTGATTGCCGGCGGGCTGGACCGTCCTGACGATTTGCCACGGGGGTTTTACGTGCGGCCCACCGTGTTCGCCAATGTGACGCCAGAGATGACCATCGCGAGGGAGGAGATTTTCGGTCCCGTGCTATGCATCATGGCTTACGATGATGAAGACGAAGCCGTCCGTATCGCCAATGATACGCCATTCGGACTGGCGGCGTACGTTGAATCCGCCGATCTCGGGCGCGCCCAGGCCCTGGCCCGACGCGTACGCGCCGGCATGATTCACTTGAACGGCGCGGTCGCCGACCCTGGCGCGCCCTTCGGTGGTTACCGGCAATCGGGCAATGGTCGAGAATGGGGGCTGCATGGCCTTGAAGAATTCACTGAGATCAAGGCCGTGATGGGATACTCAGCGGCTTAACAGTTAACGCCTTACAACAAGATCAGCGCCGCTAACCCAAGGAACACAAAGAACCCAACCACATCGGTGATGGTGGTGAGAAAGACGCTGGAGGCGATCGCCGGGTCAATGCCGGCCCGGTCCAATGCAAGGGGAATGGCCGTTCCAGCCAGACCGGCGACCACCATGTTGACGATCATCGCCAAGCCGATAACCAGTCCCAAGGCCTGACTGCCGAACCAGATCCAAGCCACCGCGCCGGTCAACAAGGCGAACAGAATGCCGTTAAACCCGCCGACGATGAATTCCTTGCCGACGACCCGCATGGCGTTCGTCGCGGTCAGTTCCTTCATCGCCAGGGCACGCACCGCCACGGTCAGGGTCTGGGTGCCGGCGTTGCCGCCCATGGAGGCGACAATGGGCATGAGGATGGCCAAGGCCACCATCTGGTCAATGGTCGCGTCAAATAGGCCGATCACCATGGAGGCAGCGATGGCGGTGATGAGATTGACGAATAGCCAGGCGAACCGGGCCTTGGTGGTATCCATCGCGGCATCATACAGATCGTCTTCGCGAACCCCGCCCATGCGCATGATGTCTTCTTCGTGTTCCTCATCAATGACGTCGACGATGTCATCGATGGTGATGGCGCCGACCAGACGACCGCCATCGTCAGTCACCGGCGCGGATACCAGGTCGCGTTGCCGGAACAACAGGGCGACATCTTCTTGGTCGGCGGTCACGGGAACCGATTTAAACTCAGTCAACATGACGTCCGCCAACTTCACCGGGCGGCGGGTTCGCAATACCTGATCGAGCGCCAGTTTACCGATGGGCCGATGGGCCGGGTCGACGACGTAGATCGTATAAAACTGATCGGGAAGCGGATTTTCATCGGCGTCGGCATTGCGACGCAAATAGTCAATGGCGTCGCCGACGGTCCAGAACTCCGGCATGGTGACCAACTCGCGCTGCATGAGCCGCCCGGCGCTGTCTTCGGGATAGGCCAGGCCTTCTTCGATGATCGCCCGGTCGCCTTCCGGGATGGCTTCCAAGACATGCTGCTGTTCGTGTTCTTCAAGTTCCTCTATGACTTCGACGGCGTCATCGGAATCCAGTTCGACGACGGCTGCGGCAATCTCATCGAGGCCCAGCAGATCGACAACATGGTCGAGCACCGCGTCATCAAGTTCCGACAGGATTTCTCCGTCGAAGTCGGGGCGGATCAAATTGACAAGCTGTTCGCGGTCGTCTTCGTCCAGGCGTTCCAGTAAATCGGCGACGTCAGCGTAATGAACGGGCTCAAGCAGTTCACGGACCCGGTCCAAGTCACCCGCATCCAGCGCTCCGACGATTTCCTCTTCCGTATCGGAATCGAGACCGTGAATAAGCTCTTCGGGCGCGGTTTCGGTCTCCGCATTTTCAGGTGCCTGGGTATCCGGATCGGTCATGGCCGTCGCCTCCTCCCCACAAGCACGCCGATGTTATTCGGCTTTGAAAAACACGAGGCCCGGCGCTGGTGCGGCGGGCCTCGGTGAAAATGGTGCGGTCGAGAAGACTCGAACTTCCACGGGATATTATCCCACAGCGACCTCAACGCTGCGCGTCTACCAGTTCCGCCACGACCGCAAAACCCTTGCGGCAACCGTCCGGGTTGCCTTATTCATTCCTGGGCCGGGGATAGCAAACCACGGCGCCCGGGGCAAGCCTTCGATTTACCGTGAGCCGTCCATGAACAGCGTACAAATCAAAGAATTACCGGCAGATGATCTCGGACCCGCGGGGCCGGTGGAATGGCGCATCGATGACCGCCAGGTCGCCTATCTCGACGCGCTGGCATTCATGGAGACGCGCGCCGCCGAAATCCGCGATGGCAGCGGCCCGGAAACCGTCTGGCTGTTGGAGCACCCTCCTCTTTACACCGCCGGGACCAGCGCGGCGCCGGAGGAATTGTTGGATCCCGATCGCTTCCCGGTTTACGAGACCGGCCGCGGCGGACGTTACACCTACCATGGACCGGGACAGCGGGTGGCTTATGTCATGCTTGACCTGAAGCGGCGCGGCCAGGATATCCGGAAGTTCGTCGACGATTTGGAGGAATGGGTCATCCGGACCCTGTTCACCTTCAACGTCATCGCCGAGCGGCGCGAAGGCCGGGTCGGGCTGTGGGTGACGCAAGGCGCCCCGTCGAATCCCGCCAGTCATGAGGACAAGATCGCGGCTATCGGTGTCCGGGTGCGCCGCTGGGTCAGTTTCCACGGTATCGCCATCAATGTGGAGCCCGACCTTTCCCATTTCGACGGCATCGTTCCCTGTGGTATCGCGGAACACGGCGTCACATCATTGTGGGACTTGGGCAACACCGCCACCATCCCCGAGGTCGATACGGCGCTGCGCACGCAATTCGAAGCCGTATTCCAGCGCACGACCATGGACGGCCCCGGGGGCGGCAAGTGAACGCGCCGTGAGTGTTCTGTTGCCCTACGATGACCATGTCCTGCCCGATGGCGTCCGGTCGCGGTTCATCCGCAACGTCAATGGCCTGACGTTCCATATTTTGGAGGCGGGCAAACCGGAAAAAGAAACTCCCGTGGTCTTGCTCCTGCACGGTTTCCCGGAACTGGCCTATAGCTGGCGCAAAGTCATGCCGGCACTTGCGGCCGAGGGATACTATGTCGTCGCACCTGATCTCAGGGGTTTCGGGCGGACCACCGGGTGGTACGACGATTACGACACGGACCTCACGCCATTCTGCTTGGACAATCACGTCAACGACATGATGGGCCTGATGGCGGCGCTTGAACGATCCCATGTGGAAGCCGTCATCGGGCACGATGCCGGTGCGTCGGTCACCGCCTGTTGTGCGCTGATCCGCCCCGATGTGTTCCGCGCCGCCGTCATGATGAGCGCGCCGTTTACCGGCCCACCGTCAGGCGACATGAAACCCGATGCTGTTCATGATGACCTCGCTAATTTGGACCGGCCGCGCAAGCACTATCATTGGTATTACTCGACCCGCGAAGCGAACGCGGACATGCGCCGCTGCCCGCAGGGTGTCCACGATTTCATGCGCGCCTATTACCACCACAAGAGCGCCGATTGGGCCCATAACCAGCCGCTCCCCTTGAGCGATTGGAGCGCGCCGGAACTGGCGAAAATGCCGACCTATTACATCATGGATTTGAATGAAACCATGGCCGCCACGGTGGCCATGGAAATGCCGACACCGGCTCAAATCAGCGCCAATACGTGGTTGCCGGACAAAGATCTCATGATCTATTCAATCGAGTATGAGCGCACCGGCTACCAGGGCGGTCTCAACTGGTACCGCTGCCGGACCGAAGGTGAGAACAACAAAGTCCTGAGCCAATACGCCGGGCGAACCATCGACGTGCCGACGGCATTCATTGCGGGTACGTCCGATTGGGGCATTCAACAAGTCCCCGGCGCACTGGAGAAGATGCAGGCCGAGGCGTGCACCGATTTTCGCGGTTGCTATCTGGTTGATGGTGCCGGCCATTGGGTGCAGCAAGAACAGGCGGACGCGGTCAATGCGCGACTGATAGAGTTCCTCTCAGCCCTTCCCTAGGCCGCGACGGAAAAGCCTCGCCATATAAACGTCACAATCACCGAGGATACTCGGTTCGAATTTAACATGAGCCGGGGAATTGACTTGGCACAGCGATATCAATTTCGGCTTATCTTCACCGGCCTCCTCATATCGTTGGCTGCCGGTTCCGCTGATGCCGGCATACCCGTCGACAATGAATATATTTGCCCGATTGGCGGCGAAAAGTTTGTCCAAACAGGGACGATGTCCTGTACGACCTTCGGCATGCGGTTCGACCTGAAGCGGATTTCATCTTGCCAATGGGTGAAATGGCCGGTGATCTGCCCGACAAACGGCTTCCCCATTTACAAACTCGATTTCTCCTCCGATGAAGTGAAACGTCTGAGTGCCATCGTCAAAGCCGAGAATTTCCAGAAAAACCGCATCGGCAACGTCCCGTCATTTTCGTTGTATCTGGTGAAAAAGGCCATGGGCGAGGACGACGCGGCGCTGGCCGACGCCCTTTTGCCGGCGATCTGGGACGCGGCGCCGGGGGCTTCGAGACAGCTGTCCGCTTATCTGGACCTCGCCGTCAACCATAACAAGCGCGCGTTGTCGGCCATGAGGGGCCGGGACCGGCATTGGTGGAAAAGGCAAATTCTGACGGCAAACCTGGAACGGCGGTTAAGCCGGTTCGAGGCTGCGGCGAAACGCCTCGCGGCCCTGCCAGATGAGCAGTTGGCGCCCGACGAACACTTACACCGGGTGATCAAAGCACTTCGAGAATATGTGCGAAATCGCAATGCCCAACCGCAAAGGGTTCCGTGAGTCCGGAAACGCCTCGGATCAAACCCGAATGCCGCCCGATTTCCAGCCTGACATTCACATCACTTTCCAGAGCGTCGTGCCGACCGGTGCGGACGTCCACTTGTAGGTGCTGGACGACGAACACCTGGAGATACTTAACAGATAGGATTTGTTATGTGCCTTCAAGGCGGCGGTGACGGTTTCGCCTTCTTTCTTCAATTTCTCCATCTTCTTGCGGGCTTTGGTGTCCCTGGCAATCTTCGGTATCAGCTTGCCGATTTCCCTTGTAATGGCTTGAATTCGTTTCCGTTTCGTCTTGATCTGGGACGAGCTTAACCGCCCCTTGCCCGTGGGCGCGCCGAGGCATTGTTTGGATGAATTGCCGTAGCGGAACTGATTGCTCGATGCCACCCATTGCCAGCGCGCGTCGGCATAGGCCTGGGCCAAGTTGGTGATGGCTTTGACGACACTATTCTTGGCTGCGGCCATATCGGGGGTGGCGTTGATGGAGGGAACGGTCTTATCGGCAGCCGCGTCGATCCAGACTTTCTTGATCTTGTAGCCGTCCGATTCCCATCCCCGGTGCATAAGCTGCCCGCGGTTCAGACCGAATGCTTGACCGTTCTTCAACGCGCCAAGGGCCTTGCACGCCGATGACGTCACCGTGCCCGAACTCGTCACCTTCATGCAGCTGTTGCTTTTGACGTTCTTGTAAACAACCGGGCAACTTTCGACGCCGACCTGGGCGAAGCTGGCAATCGCTTTCATCTTTTTCTTCATCGCATCGGGGATGAACGGATGGTTCTTCAAGGGATCGAAAATAGGACCTTCCGAGATGCACATATCCGACAACACTGTCGCGTTCTTCGCCTTGCCTTTGCGCTTGAAATTGCCGGCAGCCATGGCGAAGGCTTTGTTCTTGCCGATCTTGCCGCGCATGAACGTCAGTGCCGCGTCCGGGTTGGCCGCCAGTTTCTGGACGATACGGCCATCAGCATTGAACGACCATTTCTGTTCGGCTCCGTTGGTGCATTCCGTCAGGGCAATCTGATAGCCATCACCGAAGGATTTGTCGCGTTTGGTGGTGGTCAGGCAACGGCCCATCTGGCGAATTTCACCGTTTGGTGTCAGGGCATAATCCTGATAGCTGTCGTCGCGGCATTTGCGCGAGATAACCTTGCGGAACTTGCTGTCGCCGGAGGTTTCCATGCAGCGCTGAATGCCACCGGTCTTGTGGCCGATCTGTTTGTAGCCGGCGAAGAAGTTGCCGTCGGGTAATGTGTCAGCAGCCACCCATTTCTGCAATTTGCTGGACGAACATTTTTCGAGCGTCAGCAGGGAACCCATGGCACCGACCTTCCCTTTTTTCTGCTTCACCTTGGTCGGGTTCAGCAGGTGCTTAGGATCGAAGCGAAGCTGCAACGTCCCTTTCCGATCGGCCGACAGGCATAGACTCGTGCCACGTTTTTTCAATTGGCCATTTTTCTTCATCCGCCAGCGCTGCTGATCCAGTTCCTTGCGCTTGGTGCCGGCTAGTTTGAAGAAGTTTGCCGGATCAAGCGCGCTTGGCCTTTCGACGCAATCGGTGATGTGGACCCGCGCGCCAACCTTATCTGACGTGGCGCTAAGGCAATCGCCAAGGCTGCGGACTTCGCCATTCCAACGGAATGAGAAGCCCTGGTTGAAATCACCGTTGCAGGACCACAGAAGCGCGGCCGGTTGCGTGATGCCATCAACCTGAAGCTTGGTCCGGGATTCGATGCAAAGATTGCCGGCGCTCCGGATCATTGCCGAAGCCGGCAGGATGCGGCCCTTGGCGTCGATATTCGTCGGCTGTATCAGCCACGACGTCGATGCGTCCTCGCACGAGGCCAGTGCCGCCAATTTCAAACCAAAGGGATTTGGCTTCGAACTACGACCGACACACAAATTTCTGCCCTTGGCCTGAACTTTCAATCGTCCACCAACCCAGATGAATTTCTGCATGCTGGGCTTGTCGCACTTGCCCACGTAGAGGTTGCTGCCTTTCTTCAGGCTGCGCGCGGTGACGCAATCGAACTCATTGCGCAATTCACCAGAGCTGCGCAGATCAAAAACCTGATAATCACCGCCATCGCATTTGTATTCCAGTACCATGCCGTCGGCGCCGTCCAGGCAGAGTTTGGACTTCGGATTTCTGAAGGACACCGTGTAGAGCTGGGTCTGCGGCGTCGCGCTCAACTTTTCCAGATCGGCGATGTCCGTGGTTTCCCATTGCTGGGCCTTTGCGCCGTCGACACAGTCCGCCAATTGCATCTTGTTCTTGACGGTCGCCGCGCATAGGCCTGCCGCCATGGCCATGCGCCCGTCGCGATAGCGCCATTTCTGCAAGGGGCTGTCGTTGCAGCGTTGAAGAGAGATGGTGCTCCCCGAATCCGGCCCGGCGGCTTCCACGCACAAGGGCTTTTTGCGGTTCGACCCGACGGAGACCAGATCACCTTTCGGACTGAAGCGGAACAACACACTATCCTTGGTCCCCTTGCACGACCCGATTTGCAGCTTCGTGCCGCTCAGAGCCAAGCACTTGTTGTTGCCCAGGTTCTTATACTTGGCGCCCTTCAGCGGCACCGACGATGACAGGGCGCCATCGGACGACCAATCCGGCGGGATGTAGTTGTCGTTGGCCGCCAGCAGCGTCCCCGTGCCGCCCGAACCGCCTTGACCGCCAGAGCCGCCGAAGAAGGCCTTCTCAATCTCATTGATGGCATCTTTCGCCAATTTGGAGACCACGTCGCCAAGCGCCTTGCCCAAGTCCTCCGGGCTGGCCGGCTTGAATTTCAGGTCAATATTGACCGGCTGGTCGAAGGCCTCGAATTTGGTTTTCATGACGATGGGACTGTTGCCCAACAGCGCTTGCAGGCTGCCGGCAAACTTGGCTTCCTCGAAGCTGAAGCTCTTGCGATAACCTTTCACCGCCTCTTCCAGACCCTGTAAGGCGTATTCAGAGGCCTGAACGGTCAGGTCCGCGACCTTGACCGCGCCCTTGGCCGCTTCAAACGCCGCATTGGACACCAACACGGCGGGCTGGAACAACACCGGCACCAGCTTCAAGGACCCCTTCACGGCTTCCAACGCAGCCAGGGCGGTACCTTTACCCGCATAGAGGCCGCCAAGCTTGATATTCAGGCCGGCGATTTCCAGGGACAGCTTGATCTGTTTATCGACCCGCCAGAAGTCGACCTTCTTCAGCTCCTTGACCTTCTTGTCGATGGTCGTTTTCGTCGACTTGATCTCGCCTTGGATTTTTTCGACCTTGGCCGCGGCCTTGTCCACATCATTGCCGGCCTTATTGATGTCTTTCTCAGCCTTATCGAAAGCGCCCTGCACTTTCTTCTGCTCATTCACCACAGCCTTCTCGGCCTTCTTCAGATCCGCGCGGGCCTTATCGACCTCCTTTTTGTAACCGGCGACGGCTTTGTTCAATTCGTCCTCGATCTTGCCCAGGATGAAGTCCAGAAGGTCGCCCTTGAATTCCAATTCCGCCTTGAAGTCCGGATCGGCTGTGATCGCGGCTTCGGCAAATATATGACTGGTGAACGCTTGTCCGAACTTATCCTCGAGATCAAAGGACATTTTGGTTTTGCTGAGTTCAATGGCGATGTCACGGCTAATACCCAATAGGGAAATATCGGCACCGATATAGAGACGCGGCAAATCCGTTAGACTGGCCTCAGCGTCAATAACCGCTTCTTTGATTTTCAGCGGGCCTAACTTGCTCAGCAGAACCTCGCCGTCGATCTTAAAGCCGTTTTCTGAAATCTCGGCTTTCGCCTGGGCCAAGTCCTTACCAATGGCCCGCAGGCGTCCCTGGATTCCCATGCCCATGCCGTCGATATCGAGGTTCGGATCGGATGCGCCCGGGGTCGCCAGATAGATGCGCACATCTTCCATTTCGCCCTGGTCGTTCTTGAACTGGACGTATTCGATCTCCGGCAGCTTATCCAGCTGCAAGGTCTTGAAGAGGCCCTTGTTGCGTGCCGCCTTGGCGACCGGATTGCTGCCCGTCGAGCCGATAAACACATCGGCCAGGTCCATGAACCCTTCCAGGCTGATGTGATTGGTGGAAAGATCGAACACCACCTCCTTGGGCAAGCCCGCGGCGGCCGCCGTCGGCGTCATCAAGGTGCGGAGGGTGAATTGCGTTTTACCATCCTTGAGCGTCACGTCGCCCTGCATGCCGACACTAATGGCACCGTCAGCTTCGACGCTGATGGAGATGGCAACGTCCTTCATGTCGAATTCATTGAGGCCAAAGGCATTGTCCCAGGCGTCCAGCGTGCCGCCGATATTGATGCCGACGCCGGAAGCCGAGACCACGGCGCGCATGGCCGTGCCCAACTGCAGGTCCTGCTTGCCGACTTTCAGGTCGGTCAGGAGTTCAACGCCAATGGATGATTCGACACTTGATCCGGTTTTCTTGAAAGCCAGCACCAATTGCGGCGTGATCCCCTTCGCCGACTTCATAAACTTCGGCATCTTGCCGCCACCGCCAAACGTCGGCATGGCGGCGA
>Ga0114932_10004798_pt1 | contig 12344 bp, 9 predicted proteins | sample 2SBtaG_2_FD_87286 | JGI IMG/M metagenome (GOLD analysis project Ga0114932, IMG submission 87286) | Deep subsurface microbial communities from Kolumbo volcano to uncover new lineages of life (NeLLi) - 2SBTROV12_ACTIVE470 metaG | ecosystem: Environmental > Aquatic > Marine > Volcanic ...
TCGGATCGGCAAGTGGCTGACGACGTCGCGGAGTTGTTGGGTTGTCGAGGCCTGAGAATTCTTCAGGGACACGCGGCAAGCCACCTGCCAGCGGATGCAGACGTGCTGGTTCACAGCCAGGCGATTGGTCCAGAAAATGTCGAGCGTGTCGAGGCCACCGGTCTTGGGATTCCGCAATTGTCCTACAGCCAGATGCTGGGTCGGTTGATGTCGGGTCGCGTGGGTGTGTCGATTGCGGGCACTCACGGCAAGAGCACCACGACGGCGATGATGGCGTCCTTGCTGGACACGGCCGGACTGTCTCCCTCGGCGGTTGTCGGTGCCCGGCTGGTCGGTCGTGAGTCCAGTGGCTGGGCAGGAATCGGTGACCTGATGGTGGTCGAAAGTTGTGAATACCGTCGCAGTTTTCTCGACCTGGCACCGCGTTACGCGGTGATCACCGGAATCGAGCCGGACCACTTCGATTGCTATGCGTCGCTCGGTGAGATGACCGAGGCGTTTGGTGAGTTCGCTGCGTCGATCGACAAGTCGGGTTTGCTGCTGGCCAGGGCCGATTGCCCGGCGACGTTGGCAGCAGCCGGGCGAGCGTTGGCGCGAGTCAAGACATTTGGTCGGTGTGCGGGGGCCGATTGGCGGGCGATGCGTGTCCGTTCAACGCAGTCGGGCAGCCGGTTTGTACTGGCGCACCGTGGTGATCACCTGGGCGAAATCACCGTACCGGTGCCCGGTCGCCACAACGTGGACAATGCCCTGGCGGCGGCGGCAATGGCGTGTGAGCTGGGAGTCGAGACGGACGGGGTTCGCAACGGGTTGCTGTGCTACCGGGGCCTCCACCGGCGGTTCCATCGGCTGGGTTCGTGGCGAGGTGTGACCATCGTCGACGACTACGCGCATCATCCAACCGCAATCCGTGCCACGCTCGAGACGGCTCGTGAAACTTTCAGCGGGCGTCGCGTGTGGTGTGCGTTTCAACCGCACCAGGTTTCGAGAACCGTTTCGTTGTTTGACGAGTTTGCGACGAGCCTGGGTTTGGCCGACCGCGTGCTGGTACTGCCGGTTTATGCGGCTCGCGAGGACAACCGGCAGGCGACGCTTGTCAGTGGTGAATTGGTCGGTCGGGTCCAGGAAACGGCTCCGGAAACGCGGTGTCGTCTCGTCCGCTCTCTTGACCACCTCGTTGAGACTCTAGACGATGAGGCACAACCAGGGGACGTGCTGATAACGATGGGAGCCGGAGACATCGACCGGGTTCAACATGAGTTCACTCGCTGATTTTAGTGACATCACACAACACGATCGATCTCTCGCGGAATGGACCTGGTTGAAGGTCGGTGGGCCGGCCGAGCACCTGGTTGAGCCGCGTTCGATCGACGAGGTCGCTGCGGTCGTGCGCTGCTGCCACGAGACCGGAGTGCCGTGCCGGGTTTTGGGCAGCGGTTCCAACCTGCTGGTTCGCGACGAGGGTGTCCAGGGGGTGGTGTTGCGGTTGTCGGAGGAGGCGTTCGGGAAAGTATCAATCGAGGGAACATCGGTCACCGCCGGCGCTGGTGCCCTGCTCTCGCACCTCATTTCCCAGAGTGTCCGTTCCGGACTGTCCGGGCTGGAGACCCTGGTCGGCATTCCCGGGACGGTGGGGGGAGCACTGCGAGGAAACGCGGGCGGCCGCAGCGGGGACGTGGGACAGAGTGTCCAGAGCGTGACGGTGATGACGGCCACCGGAGACCAGTTCGTCCGAAGCGAGGATGAATTGTCGTTCGGTTATCGGCACAGCAGCATCAATGAATTGGTGGTGCTCGAGTGCACGTTCTCGCTGGCCGAAGGTGATATCGACGAAACACTCAAGCGCATGCGGAAACTGTGGATCATGCGGAAGGCGACCCAGCCGATGGCCCATCAGTCGGCTGGCTGTATTTTCAAGAATCCTCGCGGCATCAGTGCCGGCAGCCTGGTCGAACAGGCTGGACTCAAGGGTGAATCGGTCGGTGGTGCCGCGATCAGCGAACGGCATGCCAACTTCATCGTCACCACACCCGAGGCGACTTCCAGCGACGTCCTCGCGCTGATCGAACAGGCTCGTGGCCAGGTGGCCGAGCAGTTTGGTGTTGATCTGGAGCTCGAAATCGGCATCTGGTAAGACGCCGTGGTGTCGTTTCCCGTTCATCATTTCGACCCGTCTCACGGTGGGTTTGTGCCCCGCGTGAGCGTGCTTGCCGGAGGATTGTCTTCCGAGCGAGAAATCAGCCTGGCCAGTGGGGCTGCGGTTGCGACGGCCCTGCGTGAGCTGGGCGATGAGGTTCGTGAACTCGACCCCTCCGAGGTGCGGGTCTCGCAGTGTGACTGGGAACCGGGGGAAGTGGCGTTACTGGCGTTGCATGGCCGTGGTGGAGAAGACGGCCAGATCCAGTTGGAACTCGAAACAATTGGCGTGGCCTACACCGGCTGCGGTGTTGCGGCATCACGACAGGCATTCCGAAAGAGCCGTGCGAAGGCCTGTTTCAGGTTGGCTGGTGTGCCAACTCCCGAGGCGGTGATCCTGGAACGCGGTTACGATCCGGTTGTGCCCGGCGGCCTGATCGATCGGTGTGGTCCCGCGGTGGTGGTCAAGCCGGATGCCCAGGGGAGCAGTCTTGGGGTGAGACTGGTCAGAACGCCCGCCGACTATTCGGAAGCTCTCCAACGGGCCTTTTCGCTGGGATCCCGGGTCCTTGTCGAGCGGGCGGTGTTGGGGCCGGAATGGACCGTGGGATTCCTGGACGATCAACCGTTGCCGCCGACACTGATCGAGACCCCGCGTGGACTCTTTGATTTCGAGGCGAAGTACGAGGGCACGGAGACCGGGTTGACCTTTCCTCCCCCGGTGCCGGGATCGACGGCTGCCGAGATGGTCCGGGTGTCCAGGCGAGCTTGCGAGGCGATCGGGACCCGGGGCCTGGTCCGCGTTGACCTGAGGGTTGATGCGGCGGGCAATCCGTGGGTGCTGGAAGTGAACACGATTCCCGGCCTGACCGACCACAGCCTTGTTCCCCGCGCGGCTGCCCAGGCCGGGTTGGGGCTCGGCCAACTCGCTCGCCAGATGATCGCCTCGGCCACCAACACGCCGCGTGGTTGTCATATTCGTCAGGACCAGATGCCGGGTTTCCTTCCCCGGGCGGTTTCCTGATCGGCGACTCGTGAGCGGGTTGTCCGGTTGCCGAAGAGCATCGATGCGAGGCTTCGTGTCTGTTGCAACAGGCGGTGCCCAAGAGCCGGGCTGGGGGACATGATGGTCGAATCGGACAAGACGAGCGAGACGAGCGAGACGAGTGGACCGGATCCGCTCGGCGGTGGAATTGCAGCCGTGCTGTGGCGACCCGGTGTTCTCGTGCTGGTGGTCCTGGTGCTGGTCTCCACGGTACTGCTTCCGAAGGTCATTGATCGGTTGCCTGAATTGAAAGTTCGTCCCGAGTACCAGTTGACTCGGGATGCGGTCGAGATCATCCCCTCACCACCGGCATGGATTCCCGACGAGTTTGTGGCCCGGGCGACTGGTTCGGACTTCTGGCCCCGGGAAGGAACCTCGATCCTGGAACCGGACGTGTTGCAGCGAGTTTCGGAATCGTTCGCGGCGCGACCCTGGGTGGCCGAGGTGCGGGCAGTCGAACGCCGGGTGCCGGCGGGCGTGGTGGTGCGATTGGTGTATCGTCGGCCGGTCGCGTGGATCGAGACGGCCGGTTCTCCCGTGGCCGTTGATGTCAACGGGGTGCGATTGCCGGCCGGGGATCTCTCGGGTGAGACAGCGACGAATTATCCGGTGGTTCGCGGCGTGACCAGTCAACCGCCGTCGGCGGATGCCGTCGAGTGGGAGGATCGCGGCGTGGTGGCCGCAGCACGACTGGCTGACGAACTCAAATCGCACTGGGAACCGTTCGACCTGAGCGTGATCGTGGTCCAGCGCGACCGTGACCGGGTGTTCCTGGAATTGTTGACCCACGGTGGTTCGCGGATTGTTTGGGGACGGCCGCCGGGGACCCGACATCCCGGCGAATTGACAGTGTCGCAAAAGCTCGGTCGCATCATGCAGTTCATCTCACACTTCGATTCACTCGATCCGCCTGGTGGACCGTTCGAAATCAACATCCGTCACTGGCGTGAGATCATCTATCGGCCCTTGAATTCCGAGAGTGCCCAGAGTTTGACGTTGCCAGTGATTCGGTGAGACACCCGACCCGACCACTCACCCGGCGTGGGACTGCTTGGCCACGCCGGAGCACCACGTGTCTAGTGCCGTCTCAGACTGGCAACCCGAACGCAGTTGGTGGGAGTGCGGGACGCTGGCCGAACGACGCGTTGAGGACATGCCGCTTCGGGACGTGTTCACCGAGGTCGATCAATTGGCTCGCGAATTGGTCGATCATCTCGAGAACGGGTTTTTGCCCAAGGCGAACGGTCTCCGCGAGCTGGTCGAGGTCAGCGAACAGGGGATTGGTTCGGACAACGTCAATGACGTGACCGTCCGAAACCACTCGGCACAACAGCTTGTGCGGGCCCGTTTCACCGACAAACTGTTTTCGCGATTTGATGAATGTGTCGAGGCGATCGATGAAAAAGTCTCGCGAATCACGATGGGCGAGTGAGTGGCACGTCGGTCGAAGTGGTGACGAGTACGGAAAACCTTTTTGACCGTCTCGATACGGGGGGTATAATCAAGAGACCTCTCTGAGGCGGTCGGTGGTTCTCTCCGACCGGCGTCCGATTCTTGGTCGCCACATCAGTTGTCCCGGCAACACGCATAGCATTCGCTCTGAAATTCATGGATCCACAAAGCCCGCTGTCGGAACCGCCGGAGCAAGATTCCGGTGATGGTTCTTCCGACCAGCCTGGTGTTCCGCACCAACCGGTTGTGGGTTTGCCCGATGATGCGGCCGCGACGGTAATCAGTGCCGAGCAGCAGTGGCTGGGTGAGTCGATCCCGATGGGGCCGGGTTCGACATTGTGTGGTCGCTTGTTTCCACCGACTGCAACAATCATCGACGGTGTCGCCACCGCAGGATCCCCGACGCTCCAGAGTCCGGTTGGTGTCGAACTGGACCATTTCATCATCGATGAGCGGATTGGTGTTGGAGGAATGGGAGCGGTTTTTCGCGCCCGTGATACCCGGTTGGGACGTGGCGTGGCCTTGAAGGTGCTCAGCCCGGTCCAGTCGTTGGATTCGGGCGCGGTGCAGCGTTTTCGGAATGAAGCGAGGGCGGCGGCGGGGCTGGATCACGACAACATCGCACGAGTCTTCTACGTGGGAGAGGACCGTGGGTTGCACTTTATCGCGTTCGAGTACATCACCGGCACCAATGTCCGGGATCTCATCGTCGCCGGTGGCCCTCTCGATCCAGCCGACGCCGTCAATTACACCCTGCAGATTGCCTCGGCGTTGGTCCACACCAACTCCGTGGGAGTGGTTCACCGCGACGTCAAGCCGTCGAACATCATCATCACGCCGACGGGACGTGCGAAATTGGTCGACCTGGGTTTGGCCCGAAATCCCGAGTTGAACCAGACGTCGGAGGACTTGACTTCCGATGGCACCACGCTGGGAACCTTCGATTACATTTCGCCCGAGCAGGCCCGTGATCCACGGGGTGTGGATGTCCGTTGCGACATCTATTCCCTGGGTTGCACGCTGTATCACATGCTCACCGGAGAACCGCCCTACCCCGACGGCAATGCGTTCCAGAAGCTGCTCGATCACCAGGGGAAACAGCCTCCCGATCCAGCTCGCAAGAACCCCCGTGTCTCGGAACGGCTCTCGAGTGTGATCCGGCGGATGATGGCCAGTGATCCCGACAAGAGGTTTGCGACGCCCGAGGCGTTGATCCGCGAGTTGATGTTCGTGGCCGAGGAACTGGGCCTGAAGGGTGTGTCTTCAGAAGGCATGGTCTGGATGTCGGCTGGAGCACTTTCGGGTCGCAACTGGGAAAAGCACATCGGGTGGATGACGACCGTTGCCCTGTTGTTGATTGTCGTGGTCGTGCTGAGATTCCAGCCGGTGGATCGGGGAGACTCGGTTCCGATTGGCGACGATTTCGCCCTTGTCGGTGATGGCGCAGCGGAGAATCCCGCGGGTTCGGGGCCCGAGATTGTTGATCCGGCGAGCCTGCCACCTCTCAGCGACGTGGTGTCGGCCGACAGTGATGATCCGGGTGTCGTCGCCGGAGGCACTCCGGCGTCAGAAAGCAACGGTGGTGTGACACAGGCGGCCGGTCCGCCGGCCGGCAGCGGTAACGTGGCCGAACCATCCGATGCCAAGGGGCTGCGACCGGACGGTCGCGTGGTGGCCGGGACGTCGAAAAAATCCACTCCGAAATCGGTCGCCTCGCAACCGGAGACCAGCAAGGTCGAGGTTCCATCGGAGACCAAGTCCGTGGTGCCGTCGGCGGTTCCCTCCGCCGTGGTGCCTCCACCTCCGGTGTTGGTGATTTCGGTTGATGGGACGCGACAGCGTCCCTACCCGACCCTGAACGCGGCACTGGTCGATGCGGTTGACGGTAGCCAGATCGTATTGCAGTACAACGGAGTGCGAGTTGAGAATCCGGTCCGGGTGGCGAGAAAGAATATTACGATTCGGGGAGCCGAGGGATTTCGGCCAGGGATCGAGTTTCGTCCCAAGAAGACTGGTGGTGATGGTGTTCAGCCGCGGATGATCACCGTCACCGCCGGCCCGTTGCAGGTGATCAACGCCGAGTTGAGGATGGTGGTGCCTCGTGGTGAGTCCACCTCGCTGGCCATGCTCTCGTTGCAACGCCCCGAACAGGTTCGGCTCAGGAACGTCGTGGTCACCGTCGTCAACCCGGCCCGGCACCCGGTCACGGTGATCGAATTGACTCCCGAGCCCGGTGCGATGCGGAACATGAAGAAGATGATGAAGGAGGGGATGGAGGTTGAGCCGCTGGAGATCACGATTGATCGAAGTCTGATCCGGGGGCATGCCGACCTGGTCCGCGTGAGGCAGACCGACCCGGCCGAGTTGTCCTTGACGCATTGCGTGTTGGGGCTGGGTGGTTCGCTGTTGCATGCAACGGGAACCGGGGGCACGGCGCCCAAGAATCGTGGAGTCATCGAACTCGATCTTGTCCACGTCACGGCCTTGATGGGCGAGAACCTGATCCGGCTCGACAGTGGGGAGGAACGGCGACATGTGCCGGCCGTCCGGGCCCATTCCCGGGACAGCATCTTTTCACATGTCAGCGATCGCCCCCTGGTGTCGATGGCAGGCAACATTGATCTCGAGATGTTTCGAGGATTGCTGGCCTGGCGCAACGGGGAAAAGAACTTCTTTGATGATTACTCGGTGTTCTGGTGGCTGGGTTCAGACAAGGACACCATCGATTTCACCGGCTGGAAGCAGCAGTGGTCGCCGGCGGGTTCTCGCAATGGGATGGTGGCCTGGCAGTCGCCTCGCGCGACGAGCGATGAACTGGCCTGGTATCGTCTCGGGTTGGCTGACTTCCGGTTGGCTGATGAGGCGGCTCCGGAGAATCGGCCTGTGGCCACCGACGGGACTGATGCGGGAGCTGATCTCGGCCTGTTGCCAGAGGTGTCGCGAGGCGTGGTTCCAACTCCAGAGTGAACCAATCGCCGCCAACCGAAGTTGTCCGGTTGGCTAGAGCCCGGCCAATCGTGGGATGTCTTCTTGCGAGATTGGCTCGGCCAGCCTGGCTCCCAGTTGCGAAACAATTCGTGCGGCTGCGTGGTGGGCCAGCCGGGCCGACTGCTCAAAGCTCAAGCCGTTGGTCAACCCGTAGAGCACGCCAGCGGCGAACATATCGCCGGCTCCGGTTGTGTCGATTGCCGTGGTGGCGATTCCAGGCACGTGGGTCAATTGTCCGTTTTCGACCAGGACAGCACCCTCGGCCCCGAGAGTGACGGCCACTCGTGGAACCCATTCTCCCAGTTGCCGGGCACACTCCTGTGAATCCTCGTTTTCCAGAAGACTGCGGGCTTCGTCCTCGTTGCAGAACAGCATGTCGACGGGGCCCTGGGCCAGTTCCAGGAACTCGTCGCGGAACAGGTCGACCAGGAAAGAGTCGGAGATGGTCAGGGCCAAAGTCGCATCGGAACCCGCCGCGAGTTCCACGGCACGGTAGGCCGCCTCACGAGGTGTCGGGGCGCTGAAGAGGTAGCCTTCGATGTAGACGGCCTTCGAACGTCCCAGCAGTTCCGGGTCGACATCCTCGGGGCCGACGTCGGCCGAGACGCCGAGATAGGTGAGCATGGTTCTCTGGGCGTCATCGGTGACCAGGACCAGGCAGGTCCCGGTCGGGCCGTCCGAGAAGGGGACGTCCACTGTGACCTTGTTGGCTCGCATGTCCTCGAGGCAGAAATGTCCCAGCGGGTCGTCGCCCACCTTGCCGGCGTAGGCCGTGCGGCCACCCAGGCCGGCAATTCCCAGGATGGTGTTTGCTGCAGAGCCACCGGCACACTGGTTTCGAGGCAATTCGCCGAGTACTCCCAGGACTCTTTGCTGGGTCTCGTGGTCGACCAGTGTCATTGCGCCCTTGGCGAATCCGAGCGACTCGAGCAGATCGTCGCTGACCTGGACCTGGATGTCGACTAGCGTGTTGCCCACGCCGTAGACGTCGAGTGTCATGAGGGGGCCCCGGTTGAGGAAGATGTGTCGGAGGGAGGGAGGTCGGTGAAGAGAAACGTGCCGGTGGCCGTTGCCACGAGTTGGCCACTGTCGCATCGCACCTCGCCGGTGGCCACCACCGATTGGCGACCGGTGTGTCGGACTTCTCCGGTGGCCACCAACCGCTCACCAGGAAAGGCCGGGCGGATGAAATTGACGTTCAGTTGAGCGGTGACGGCCAGGCGGTTGGGTGGCGACACCGTGCTGGCGGCAATTCCCAGGGCCGAATCGAGCAGCGTGGCGGTCACCCCGCCGTGCAGGATTGGCAGGTTCCTGAGATGTCGGTCGTCGACGGTCACGGCCAGTTCGCATCGACCGTCGCCCCAGTCAATCGGCTCGATGCCGAGCAATTCCATCAGGTGGTCCCCCGACGGGACATTGGGGTCGGCGGGGTATGAGCCGGAGTTGTTCATGGTTTCTGGATCGTGCCGTCAGGATTGCGAATGTTGCCCCAGGAGAGGTCGAAAGGCGGGTCGTCGGTGATGGGGAATTTTGCGGCGAGTGCCTCGTCGATGTCGATTCCCAGCCCCGGTGTCTCGTTGGCGTGGAAATAACCGTCGCGGAGTTCGGGAGATCCAGGGAAGCAGTCGATCTCGGCCTGGCAAAATCCGTGCGCCTCCTGGATGCCAAAGTTGGGGACGGCCAGGTCGAGATGGATGTTGGCAGCGTGGCCCACCGGCGAGACATCACCGGGACCATGCCAGGCCGTCCGGACGCCGAAGAACTCACACATGGCCGCCATTTTTTTTGCGGGGCTGAGTCCACCGATCTGAGAGATATGCACACGGATAAAGTCGATCAGCCGTTCGGAGACCAGCCGGGTCCATTCGTTGGGGTTGTTGAACAGTTCGCCCATCGCGATTGGGGCGGTGGTCTCCCTGCGGAGGTTGTCGAAATATCCCACGTCCTCGGGAGCGAGTGGATCCTCGACGAAGAACGGACGGAATTGTTCCAGGTCCCGACAGAGTTGGATGGCCAGCACCGGTGGGATTCGTTCGTGGATGTCGTGTAGCAGTTCGACCTGGTCGCCGAGTTGATCGCGGATGTGTGAAAACAACTGGGGAACAAGGCGAGCGTAGGGCTTGTGGGACCAAGTCTCGGTACGACGGTTGGCCGGTACCGCGTCGTTTCCACCAGGGGTGGGAGAACCGTAGGTCGAGGCTCCTGGGACGGCGACCTGGATTCTCACGTGGCGGTAACCTTCCTCCTGGAATCCTCGCACGGAATCCTCGACCTCCTCGAACGTCTCGCCGGTTGCGTGCCGGTAGGTGTCGACCGCGTCACGGCATTTTCCGCCCAGCAATCGGTACACCGGCAGTCCGGCGTGCTTGCCAAGGATGTCCCACAGGGCCATGTCGACACCACTGATGGCATTGTTGAGCACCGGACCGTTTCGCCAGTAGGAACTGACGAAGGACGATTGCCAGATGTCCTCAATGTCCAGAGGATTCTTACCAAGCAGAAATGGACGCAGGTACTCGTCGGCGGCAGTGGTGACCACCCGGGCCCGCTGGGTGAACGTGGCACAACCCAGCCCGTAAAGACCGGGCTGATTGGTGTCGACGCGGACGACGACCAACCGGATTCCCGCTGGAGCGGTCAGGATGGACCGGACGTCGGTGATGTGAGTGTCGGCGGTAGCCATTGGGCCAAGGGTCTCCAGTTACACGGGTCGACGCGTGACTCCAAGACTAGTCGTTGGCGTCGGATCCGTCGAACGTGGGTGATCGGTCGGCTCGTTGTGACCCCAGGGAGCGGGGGGTAAGGTAGATCGGCCTGGCTGAAGGAAGTTCGGAGTGTGATCCGGTATGGGCGACGAGTTGTCTATCGCGGTGGAAACCGGCGTGGTGTTCCGCAATCCGGATGCGCACATTTCCAGTCGTCATGCCTATTTTCCGTCGGCGATTCCGCTGGGAAATGGCGAGATACTGGTTTCCTACAACATGGGCGAGGCGTTCGAGGCCGAGGACCTGCGAGTTCACCTGTCCCGGTCGAGTGACGGTGGTCGGACGTGGTCCGACGCGGGGAGGCTGGCTGTTCCTGAAATCGGTGCCGGTGTTTCCGAGGGGGTCAAGATGGCCCGGGTCGCCGATGGAACAATCGTGGGTCTGTTGCAGAGGCATGATCGACGCGAGTTCTCCGGCGAGGGATTGACCAATTCCGAGACACTTGGATTTGTCCCGACGAGATTCGAGACGACCACGTCGACCGATGGTGGCCGGACATGGAGCACTCCAGTTCGGGTCGCTCCACCATTGGAGGGCCCGGAGTGGGAACTGTGCTGTCCGATCACCGAACTCGCTGATGGACGCTGGCTGCTGGTCTCCTCGACCTGGCCCGACTGGGAAGGGCGTTTGCCCAACGGTCACCAGTTGGTTGCGTTCGTGTCAAACGATCGTGGTGCGAGTTGGCCCGAGTTCATGAGTGTGATGAGCGAACCGGAGTCCGAGGCGTTGATCTTCTGGGAATCGAAGATTGTCGAATTGCTCGATGGACGCCTGCTGGCGGTTGCCTGGTGTCATGACCTGCCCGGGGCGGTCGACCGGCCCAACCAGTTTGCAATCAGTGCTGACGGTGGTGCCAGTTGGACGCGACATCGTTCAACCGAACTGATCGGGCAAACTCAAACCCCGCTGGTCATTGGCCAGGACCACGTGTTGGTGGTGTATCGCCGCACCGACGAACCAGGCTTGTGGTTGCAGGAGGTGCGGATCGAGGGTGAGGAATGGGTGAACCGAGCGGCACGACCCCTCTGGGGACACAGTCACGAGGGGGCTACGGACATGGGAGAATCAATGTCCGAAAATTTCCGGGGCCTGAGATTTGGTGCCCCGTCGGTTGTGAGACTTGACGATGGAGCGGTCTTTATCGTCTTCTGGTGCTACGAAGACAATGTCAGTGTGATTCGCTGGTTTCGATTGGAACCGACCCCGGTGGCATCCGCTGTTGAATAAAGTGAAGGGAAGTGTCTGATGGCCGATGAACCAAAGACGGACGACCTGGGGGAATTGTCCAACGAGGAATCCAACGAGGAATCCAACGAGGAATCCAACGAGGAATCCAGCCAGGAGCCCGCCTTGGATGATGTCCCTGTTGTGGGGATGTCGCGAGGCCTGCGGCTGTTGCGTCGTTGCGTGCTGTTCTTTTTGGTGGTCTGGGCGATTGTGGAGATCAGTTCGCCATTATGCAGTGGCTATTCGCTTGGCGCACTGGAAAGCGCCTATGACGCCAGTGGCAAACAGGCACTGACTCTCAAAGCGGCCCAGACGCATGTGGTGGGCCTGGCGATGATGTCATTCCGTGTGGAAAAGTCAGAGAGAAAGGGCGAACGTTCTGTCCAGTTCGCCGTCTTTCGTTGGCCCAGCGTGTTTCGGAGTTACTCGTTTGAAGTCGAGATTGAAAAGGTCAAGAAGGCGGGCGACACAGAGGGAGTGATTGTCGTTCGTTCACAGCCGTACATTTTTCAAGAGAAAATTTCCTACCCGGTGGTGCAGCCCAAGGCCGAACGGGATTCGCCGGAAATGCAGTTGATGATGCTCGACCACGAAACCGATTCGGTTGGGGCTCACCGGGTCGAGAGGTGGCAGGTTGAACGGGCGGTCAAGAACAAGAAGTCCGCTGTCATCCCGCATGATGTTTTGCCAAGCCTGCTGGAATTCTTCGACAAGTCGGACAAGAACAAAGA
>Ga0114932_10004799_pt1 | contig 12341 bp, 13 predicted proteins | sample 2SBtaG_2_FD_87286 | JGI IMG/M metagenome (GOLD analysis project Ga0114932, IMG submission 87286) | Deep subsurface microbial communities from Kolumbo volcano to uncover new lineages of life (NeLLi) - 2SBTROV12_ACTIVE470 metaG | ecosystem: Environmental > Aquatic > Marine > Volcanic ...
AAACTAGAGTTTGTAAAAGGACCTAAAGTTGTTAAAACATTTAAATAATAACTAACTAATAAAATAAAATGGAATTTAATCAACCTAGTCAGATTGTCAAGGACTTAAACTTTGGCAATGATGCTAAGAGTAAAGTTATTGATGGTGTAGAAAAGCTTGCAAAAGCAGTAAAATCTACCCTCGGCGCCTCAGGTAAGTGTGTTATATATGAAGATGAAATGGGAAGACCAGTAATTACAAAAGATGGTGTTACCGTAGCTGATTCAGTTATACTAAGAGATCCTGTAGAAAATATAGGAGCCACATTAATCAAAGAAGCATCGAAAAATACAGTGAAAGAAGCAGGTGACGGTACTACTACAGCTATCGTCCTTGCTGAATCGCTAATAAAAACAGTGAATGACCCGCAATATGAGGGTGAATCAATAAGAGATATTAAAAATGGAATTAAATCTTGTAGTGAAAAGGTTAATAAGTACCTTTCTAAACACTCCAAAGCAGTATCTGGTGCTACTCTTAGCCATGTTTCAGCGATAAGCTGTAATAATGACAAAGAATTAGGTGCTATTATTGCTGATGCCTACACGAAAGTAGGTAAAGATGGTGTAGTTTTGATGGAAGAGAGTGAAACAGCTGATACTTACGCTGAAATAGTCGAAGGTGTGCAGTTAAAATGCAAGCTTACATCACCACATTGGGTAACAGATAAGGATAGACAAACAGCAGTGCTTGAAAATCCATACATTTTATGTGTAGCTTCTGAAATACCTAACATTAGAAAGATACAGTCGGTACTAGAACATGTAATTAAGCAGAATAGATCACTATTAATAGTGGCAGAAGTGTCACAGCAGGTAAAATCTGCGTTATTAATGAATAAAGTTAAGGGTAACATCAAGGTTAACATCATTGATCCACCTGGTTTTGGCCCTACAAAACGTGATTCTATTGAAGATTTAGCACTTTTAACCGGATCTAAGGTAATTGACGAAGAATTAGGAGATGACTTAGAGTTAATCCGGCCAGATTGTTTAGGTGAAGTAGTAAAATCTGTGACAGATAGCAGAACTACAGTCCTAACGACTGGCTTATTAAACGAAGATGTAAAAGAAAGAATAAAAGACATCAACGACAAGATAGATAAAGAAAAACAATCTTATATAAAGAAGAGACTGAAAGATAGATTAGCTATTTTATCAGGATCTGTAGGTATTATAAGAGTTGGTGGTAACTCGAAGATAGAGTTAAAAGAAAGAAAAGATAGAGTTGAAGACGCTATATATGCTGTTAAAGCTGCTTTACAAGAAGGTATCGTACCTGGCGGTGGAGTTGCATTAAAAAACGCAGCTGATAATATAAAACCTGATAACAATGGCGAAAGAGTACTTATAGATGCTATTACGTCACCTTATTTTACAATACTAGAAAATGCAGGCATAGAAGACTGTGGCTGTCATGATGAAGGTATTGGTATTGATGTTATAACAGGTGAAAAAGTAAACATGATCAAGTCTGGTATCGTAGATCCGGTTTTGGTTACAAAAACGGCACTAAAAAATGCAGTTAGTGTTGTTTCTACAGTAATTTCTGCAGATTGTGTAATTTCTAATATAAGAGTTGAAAATGCAAGCAGTTAATTATTATATAGTAGTTGAGAAAATAAAAGAAGCACCAACAAAAATTGGTGGCTTAGAACTCACAGATGAAATAACAGATAATAGATACAATAAAGGTAAAGCTATATCTGTAGGTAATTTAGTACAGGGTGTTAAAAGTGATGACATTATCTATTACGACAGACATGCTGGTAATTCTATGCAAAAAGATGATAAAAGTTACCAAATAATAACAGTAAAAGACGTGGTACTGATTGACTAATGCGGTTAACAGCGTCAGATTTAAGAGAAATTCAATTATTTAAGTATTACAGGCTTGTTAGAAAATGGGCCTGTAAAACTTATGACTTAACTGATGCTGATTTAGAACTTTTAGTCTATTTAGATTGCAAATCGCGATTTACACGTAATAATTTTATAGATGGCTCTTACACAATGTCATGGGATAAAAACCGATGGGAGCGATTACGCCGTGAAGGCTGGATCGAAGTGTGGAGACATCGAAACAGAACTACAATCAAATATAGTATATACAAAACCTCATTTAAATGCAGTCAACTTATATCCCGTATATACAGAATCTTACTAGGGGAGGAGGATCTTCCAACATCAGAACGAAACATTTTTTTTAACAACCGGTCATATACTGATAAAGTTTATAATAAAGCTATTGATGATATGATTAAGGACAAAGACAGATAATCATGGGAAAACCAGGACCAAAAGCAACAAATATTTTTCAAAAACTAAAACTAGGTAATAACTCTGTGAAGTCAATGCCTAAATATAGTACATCACCTGTTAAGAAAGCTTTAAAAGGCAATCAAAACGAATTACCAATGGAATTACAAGCTGCTATTAAAGCTGCACCAGGTAAAAAGCTAGTAACTGCAAAAGAAAAAGCAGGTGGTTCTTTTGACAAGCCAGTTGGTACTCCAGCAGGTGCTGAAAAAAGAAAACAGATAATAGAAAAGGTGAGAAAAGAAGGTGAAGCTAAAGTAAGTGCTTCTGCTAAAAAACTTAAAACCCCATCTCCAGCTAAATCCATCTTTAATAATAAAATCTCTGAAAAAAGAGCTAAAAGAAAAGAATCTAAAGGAAAAGGAAGGATAGAATATAAAATTGGTGGTGGATATTATCACAATGAAGAAACAGGAGAGCGTGGTTATGAGCCAGGACATGAACCAGGTGGAGTACACAACAGAGGACGTTATGTAAGTAATAAAGGTAAGGTGAAAGCAGTGGGCAGAAAGCACAAAAGCCACGCTAAGAAGAAAAAATCAATGGCGTACAAGTTTAAAAGCAATGCTCAAAGAAAAGCAGCTTACGCTAGCGGTTATAAAGGAAAATAATGGGCTTTAAAATGAAAGGTGCGAATTTTTATAATTCGGATCAAGAAGATACTAATGAAGTTATTAGCTCATTAGATATTGTAAAAAAAGATTTAGACGAAGGTGTTATAGCCGAAGCGAATATAGATGGATCAACATACGTAAGTAAAGATGTAGATTTAAATTTGCGTGAAGGTAAAGAAGCCATCGCTCACGAGCAAATACATCACGACCAGATGCAAGGTGGTGATATGGCTTATGACGATGAGTTTGTTTATTGGAAAGGTACTATATACCCAAGAAAAACTATGAACGAAGGATCAAAAGACCTACCATGGGAAAAAGAAGCCTATGAAAAAGAAGGTGATATGTATGATCGAATGTTCACAAACAAATAATTATGCCAGGACTATACGACAAAATAAGAAAAAGTAAAAAGAAAAACTTAGAGCAAGAGTATTTAAACTCTGTTGCTAAGTTTAAAAATGTAAATTCACAAGCGGCTTATGGTGGTGGTGAAGCTTTAGCTGATCCCGCTGCTGCAGTAGAGGGTGGTCAAAAAATAAAAGAATCAGCTAAGCCAGAAAAAAAGTGTGTAGAAGGTAAAAACCCTGAAACTGGTGAAGACTGTGTTGATCCTATAAAAGAAGCTACAGAGTCAAGAAATGATGTTAATCAAGATCTTGGAGACGAAGAAGGTGGTGGTATGTTCGGTAAAGTAAAAGGCGGTAGTAAAGTAGGTAACTTTTTAAGAAACATAGTAGGTAAAAAAAGCTATGAATTAATGGAAGCTACTCCTTTTAAAAATACAGATCCACCAAGTGGTACTGTGTCGATAAACGATGAGTTATATGATTTAGATTACGATGAAGAAACACAAGGTACGGCTGATACTTGTCCTCCTGGTTATACAATGAATGATGAATTACAATGTGTGCAAGATTCACCAGAACCTAACGAAGAAAGAGATAACACTTTTAAAAGTAAGTGTTATGGGCCAAACGGTGAAAGACTTAGAAAACCAGGTTGTTCTTGGGCAGATGAAAATATAGTTGATCCAACACCAGGTGATGATGGTGATGATAGCAATTTAGATTTAGATGCTAGAATGAAAGAAGAAGAAAAACCAGGTGAAACGTCAAACAACATGGCTTTTGGTAGTCAACTACTAAACAACTGGGGTCAAAACTTATTAGAAGGTAGACAAGATAGACGTGATAAAAAAGATATTAAAAACGATAAAAGAGGTTTTACTCCAAACGAACAAAAATTATTTAACGAAGCAAGAAAATCATTAAGAAAAGCTGGTAACTTACCTGGCAGAGCAGATGGTTCTGCTAGAACAAAAGCTATTTATAATGAAATGAATAGGTTAAATAGACTAAATGACGCTGGTAAACCAAATGTTATTACTGAAGGTGAAGATGGTAGAAATATTAAAAGAGATTTTGGTGGTCAAGGTTTTGATGTTGGTGGTGGTAAAATGAATATTAGTGAAATAGCTAGAGATATTAGAACTGGTAGATTATCTTATGATAGTGATGATATACAGAACTTACCTTATGAAGTAAAAGAAAAAATTAGAGATTTATCTGATAATCAAGGTAGAGCAGGTGAAAATCAATACAGTGATAAAAAGATTATAGAAACTGCTGAAACAGGTACTGGTAGTTTAGATGCTGATATACCTGAAGCAATTAGAAATCAAGGTAAAGAAGCTATTAAAAAATATCTTGACGAGCAAAACAAAGGATCTAACAACTCAAAAATGTTTATGCCAAAAGATGGAGTGTTGAAAAAAGGATTTAAATTAGGTAGAGGTAAACTAAATAGACCAGGATATTAAAATGAGTGGTGTATTAGCAAAATTGTTTGGTAAAGCTGGAGGAAGCGTCGTAGATAAACTTGCTGGAGTTGCTGATAGATTTATAAGAACAAAAGATGAAAAAGCAGCGTTTGAGAAAGAAATGACTCAAATCATGATAGATGCTGAGGCTGCAATGCAAAAAAATGTAACCGACAGGTGGAAAGCTGATTTAGAGCACGGAAACTGGTTAACGCGTTCAGTTCGTCCTCTCGTTCTTATATTCCTTATAGTGGCGACCGTGCTCATGGTATTTATAGATAGTGGTTCTATAAACTTTAACGTTGAGGAAAAGTGGACAGATTTACTTCAGCTTGTCCTTATGACCACAATTGGGGCCTATTTCGGAGGTCGAAGTGTTGAAAAATATAAAAAGAATAAATAATGCCTAGAATACAGAATTTACCAAACGATGCGAGTATATCAGCTAACGACAAGTTGCTAGGAACTGATGTCGATGGAACAACAAAAAACTACTTGATAAGTGATGTTACTACCTTTGTAGCTAACAACATGACCACACAATATAAGCACCATCAAAATAATGCGGCGACCACTTGGACGATAACGCATAATTTAGATTTAGAAGATTATTTACCATGTGTATCTATTAAGTTATCAGGTGGTGGATCTTTTGCAAACATCCAAGCAATGGGTGTTGTAACTTATGTAAATAAAAATCAATTAACAATTTCATTAGCAAATGCTGCTAGTGGATATGCGTACATTAAAAAATAACAAAAACCGCGAGTAGTCTCGCACTTAAACATTAAACAACAAAACTATGGCAATACCTATTTTAAATCACATGGATTTCCAAAAGTCAGCGGAAATCAGAAACGTGAGGCTACACAACCAAGCGGCAAGTGGAGTCACATCACCTGGGGTTGGACAGATCGTCTATGACTCAGGAACACTAAAATTTTATAGTGGAGAAACAAATGCTTGGGTCGCACTTGGAACCGGAACAGGTTCTGGTACTGTAACCTCTGTAGCAATATCTGGTACCGATGGTATACAGGTTGATTCTGGCTCACCAATTACATCTAATGGTACTATAACATTAGGATTAAATGCAATCGCAAACTCTAAATTAGCAAACTCTACTGTATCTTACGGTGGTATTAGTTTATCATTAGGAGGTTCTGACGCTACACCAGCGTTTGATTTGAGTGATGCTACAAACTATCCTACTTCATCATTATCAGGAACAATTAGTAATTCACAACTTGCTGGTTCAATAGCAAACGGTAAATTAGCTAATTCATCAGTTTCATATGGTGGTGTTAGTTTATCATTAGGCGGTAGTGATGCAACTCCTGCTTTTGATTTATCAGACGCAACTAATTATCCTACATCATCATTAAGTGGTACTATTTCAAACTCACAATTAGCAGGATCAATTGCAAATGGTAAACTTGCTAATAGTTCGATAACTATTAATGGTTCGGCTGTTTCATTAGGTGGTTCAGTAAATACACTACAACTTGGTACTTCAAGTACAACTGCTTTAGCTGGTGATACAGCTGTTGATAATGTTTCAGCTGCAAACTTTAAAACAAAACTAGAATCTGCTTTTGCAAGTAACGCTGTTAATATTGGTACAAATGCTGATACAGTAACAGTACCTGGTAATTTTACAGTTGCTGGTACTACTACTTACAAAGATGAAACAATTCAAATTGTTGAAGATAACACTTTAGCATTTAGAGCTGGTGATGGTAATAATCATGAAATAAAACTTACCGCTGCTGATGCGTCATCTGATAAAGTAATAACATTACCAAACTTATCTGGTCATGTGCCTCTTATGGCTACAGCTGTAGGTGGAACAATATCTGCATCACCTACCGAAATAAATCAGTTAGATGGTGTAAGTGTTGGTGGTACTAGCTCAGGTGATATTGCAACTATCGACGGTACTCAAACACTTAGCAATAAAACACTAACTACAACTCAAATTACTGAAATATCTAACTTAACCGCTGCTGAAGGTGCTCAGTTAGAAAATATTAATTCAGTAACAATTAGTAACGCACAATGGGGTTATTTAGGTGCTGCTACCGCTTTTGGTGGTAGTTTACTAGATGACGCTGATGCTGCTGCTGGTAGATCAACATTAGGTGTTGATGCTGCTGGTACTGATAATTCAACTAACGTAACATTAGTAACTACATCACACGATTACTTATCAATATCTGGTCAAGCAATAACTTTAGCCGCTATTGATCTTACAACTGATGTAACTGGTGACTTACCAATATCTGAAGGTGGTACTGGTCAATCTACTGCTTCCGCAGCGTTTGGCGCTTTAAAACAAGCTGCTACAACTTCAGCAACTGGTGTTGTTGAACTTGCTACAGCTTCGGAAGTTAAAGCTGGTTCAGGTGCTGGTAAAGTTGTAGATGCAACACAAATAGGTGCTAGATCAAAAGTTGCAACAATAGATGTTTCTAATGCAACATTTGCTTCAAACCTATATGCTGAAATTGAGCATAATCTTGCAACTGAAGATGTAATTGTTCAACTGTTTGATTCAAGTACAAAAGAAACTGTTTATGCTGATATTGCTAGAACAGATAAATCTAACTCTGCATCAACAAGCAAAATTAAGGTTACTTTTGCTGCAGCACCAACCAACGATATTGAAGTTGTTATAACTTCTACAGCGGGTGCAAGTGCTGGAACAGTAGCTTACTCTTAATAAATAATTAAAATATAGGCGGTGCGTAAGCACCGTCTTTATTAATTTAATCATAATAATATGGCTATATTTCATCATATAATACAACCTTCTGTTACGGTTACTCATTCAAGTAACACTCACACAGTAGATTTAGACAAACCAGGTAATAATTATTTAGTGTCAATTAATAGTGGTGCTGCCAATGTTATTGCTTTTAGTAATCTAGATGCTTCAAGGGTTGGTAAGTCTGGTAATATTATTCTTCAAAACCCAGCAAATGTAAGTAATACAACTATAGCTATGGATCCAGGCGACGCCTATACTCCAGGTGGAAGTACTATAAACTTTAACTTAACAGCATCCGCTACAGCTATAATATCATATTATGTTTACGCATCGAATAAGATACTTTTAAACTATGTAGGTAAGTTTCAATTATTACCTCAACCTTAATATAATAGCATGAGGTGGTTGTGGAATAGAATAGATTTCTGGAATACTACTACTACGTTTAACACGAGTAGGAGTACTAATAGGTTGACTAGCACGTCTAGATCGACCAATACTACATTTAGTACTAGTAGAACAACTACATTTTCTACATCTAAGCCAACTAGTACTGTAGTACAAACAGCTAGAAATACTACAACTGTATACAATACTACTAGAACAACTAATACCACAATATCAACCTCAAAGTCAACTACGACACAATACAATACTACTAGAAATACAACAGTATCAACTGATAGGCCAACTAGTACTGTAGTTAGCACGAGTAGATCAACTAATACCACATATGGTACTAGTAAATCTACAACTACAGCTTACAACACTACAAAATCAACAGTAACAGCTTATAACACATCAACTGTAACTAGTTTTGGTACAACAGTACCTACAAGTATAAACACATCGACTGTTTATAACACAACTAGATCAACATTAACTACATTTTCAACAAGTAGATCCACCCAAACAACATATTCAACGAGTAGAAACACTACATACTCAACAAGTAGAATAACTACTAGAACTATAGGTACGAGTAGAACTACTCAAACTGTATATAACACTGTTGTATCAACAAGTAGAATAACTAACACAATAACTATAACTGCGTTTAATACATCGTTCGTTACAGCTTATAACACTTCTACGTCAACATTAACGAGTAGAACTACTACGGTTAGCACTAGTAAACTAACTAGTACTGTCGTGAGTACGTCTAAGACAACTTCTAAGGCAACATCTACTGTTTACAATACTAGTACAACAACATCTAAAAGTACTGCAAGAGACACTACTACAGTTTATAATACAACGTTTAGTACTTTTGTTAGAAATACTATTAACACGCTAATAACGGCTTATAACACAACAACAGCCACTACAACTACATTTAATACAACAAGATCAACACTTACGTCGTTTAATACTACTTATGCTACTAGTAGAAGCACAGCAGAAAGTAGAAGCACAACAACAACGTATACAACTTCTACAGTTTTTAATACCAGTACAGTTACTCAAACAAGTAGAGTAACAACTTACGGTACGTCAAGATCTACAACAACAACATTTGCTACATCTAGAAATACAACTGAGAGTAGAAGTACTACTACTGTATATACAACTAATACGGTTTATAATACAACAACTTCTACAACAACTACGTTTAACACAACAACGTTAACGTCGTTTAATACTATAACTACTTTTTCAACAAGTAAGAATACAGCTACATCTAGAGCAACTACTATTTCAACTAGTAGATCAACTCAAACAACTTACGGTACGTCAAGAATTACTACCACGAGTAGAGCAACTACAACTATTTATATAACTAATACAGTTTATAATACAACTACGTTGACTACTTTTAATACTACAACTACTTTTGCTACAACTAGAGGCACTGCCACTACTTACGCTACTAGTAGAAGCACGGTAACTATATACTCAACTAGTAGAAATACAACTGAAAGTAGATCAACAACAACATCCAGATCTACTCTCACGGTATACAATACCAGTACAACTACAACTTTTAATACACATTATAACACTAGTACAACAACTGTATTTACAACAAGCACTGTGGTTAGTACAACTAGATCAACATTAACTTCTAGACTTACAGACACAATATATACAACAAGTACTACATTCAACACATCTAGAACCACTACATTTAATACTAGTTACAATACTGTTAGATCAACAAGTAGAGCAACTGCAACATCTAGAAGTACTGCTACATCTAGGTCAACAACAACTGCTTACACAACTGTATTTAATACTAGTAGAAACACTGGTGAAAGTAGAAACACTACTACTACTTACAACACGTCAAGAAGTACTGGTGAAAGTAGAAGTACTACAACTGTATACGGAACAGCAACAACTACTTCGTTTAACACAACATTTGGTACATCTGTAGGTACTAGTCATGGAACAGCTACAACTACTACTTACACTACTAACACTAAATATAATACATCTAGAACCACTACATATAATACTAGCACAACAACAGTAACAGTGTACACTAGCTCGTTTAATACATCATTTAACACTAGTAGAAATACGTTGACAGCTAGATCTACAACAACAACTCATACTTACGGTACTTCGAGAAATACAACTACCACTTACAATACCACTCAAGTATTACCAAGTAGAGCAAGAACGAACTCTGTAGCGTTCCCATCATCAAACTGTAATAACAGTACGTTCGTAACAATATATATATTGAAAAACAACTCAAGCTCTAGTGCAACCGTTGAAGTTAATGATAACTTATATACAAACTCAAGTGGTACAACATCTCTAAGTGGAGGTAACTACGGTATATCTCAGAACAGTGGTGGTAATGCTGTGCTAGTAGCAACAGTATCATCATTCGGTGGTCTAGTAACTGCAGTTCATAATTGTAGCGGTGGCGGTGGCGGTAGAGGCGGCGGCGGTGGCGGTAGTGATCCAGGTGATGGTGGTGACGGATTGCCATAATGGGTTTTCAAAAAGAATACCAGGACACAAGCTTAGAGTTTGATCACGACAAGATAGTATTTTTTGAATCTAGTCGTGGTCGTGTTTGGCAAGTGATGATGCGTTGGGAAACACCTATAATGAACAAAATAGCCGAGCTATGTGTTAATGAAGGTGATCATGTTTTAGAATGTGGTTTTGGCATGGGAATACTGTCAGATGCTATACAAGCAAGAAAACCGGCATCACACACGATATGTGAGAACCATAAAGATATAATACCAAGATTAAGGTCTTGGGCTAAAAATAAATCTAATGTTATATTACACGAAGATAAGTGGATAAATGTAAAAGATAGTGAGTATAGTGTAATATTAATAGATACATACGCAGATGATGATTTGCCAAAATTTAAACAATTTTGTGAAGCTAAAATGAACAAGGGTTTAGTCAGCTGGTGGAATCACTCTGGTAAAGAAAATATGGGTTGGGACGATGTTAGGTTTTATGATGTTAACATTAAACCACCTAAAAATGCATATTACAATAATTCAATTTATAAAATACCAATTAAAGAACTATGATAGATGAAAGTTTAATAACAGAGTATGATGGAAATAACTTTACTATAAGTAAGAAGGACTGGGTTATCGACACTGACGGTAATACTCAAAAAGTTTCTGTTATACAATATAAAAACAGAGTAACTGCCGGTGGTGCTGAAAACTGGGAGCCATGCTTGTCTGCATATTTCAACGATTGCGAAGAGTGTACTGCTAATACTTGTTTTGATAATATAACTTATGGTGATGTTTTAGTTATTAGTTTAGGTTTAGGTTTAATACCTGAATATATACAAAGAAATAAAAACTACACAAGTATTGACGTTATTGAAGAAGATCAACAGTTGATTGATCACGTAGATTGGTTGCATAATGATATAAATGTAATAAAAGTAGATGATTTTGAAACATATCAAGCTTCTAAAAAATACGATTTAATTATAATAGAGTGCTATGGTGATAGAAGCGAATTTAATTCATCTGGCACAATGAGAGTAAACTACACGCCTCAATTAAAAGATGCTGATAGTATAATTATTTGTCCATTCATTAATTTAACATATAGAAATGCCTAATACTAGTACCGCCACGGTTACTAGTTTTAATACTAGTACCGCTTTTGCTACCATTACTCAATATTCTACTAACACAACGTTTAGTACGAGTAGGAATACTAGTGTGACTACAAATAGAGGTACAACTGAAACATCAGGTACCAGTAGAACAACTACTTTCAACACTGATAGAAATACAACTGAAAGTAGAAATACAACAACAACCACTTCCTATACTTCATACTTTAATACTTCTAGAGGAACAAGTAGATCAACCAATGAAAATACTAGTAAGTCAACTACAACAGCATATAGTACTTCTACTGTTTACAATACATCAGCCTCTACACTTACATCATATACTACTTCTACTGTTTATCAAACAACTAGAGGAACAAGTAAGTCTACCACAACTATTTATGGTACCACAACAACGTTTAATACTACTACTGTATTTAACACTACTTATAACACCTCTACTTTAACAAGCAGAACTACAACTTTTAATACTTCTAAAAATACATTAGAACAAAGAAGTACCCAAACAATATATTCTACTACAACGACTTTTAATACTAGTACGCTTACTTCTACTAGTAGAGTAACTAATTATGCTACTCAAAGATCTACGTCTAGAACTACAACTATTTCTACGTCTAAAAATACAACCACAACTTTTACAACTACTACTATATATACTACTAGTACAGTATTTTTAACAGAAAAGTCAACTACA
>Ga0114932_10004800_pt1 | contig 12341 bp, 13 predicted proteins | sample 2SBtaG_2_FD_87286 | JGI IMG/M metagenome (GOLD analysis project Ga0114932, IMG submission 87286) | Deep subsurface microbial communities from Kolumbo volcano to uncover new lineages of life (NeLLi) - 2SBTROV12_ACTIVE470 metaG | ecosystem: Environmental > Aquatic > Marine > Volcanic ...
TCATCCAACAAAATTGACTGTATGCAACTTCTTTTTTAGGAAGAGTGTTTTGTTTCATCCTTCCGACCATATGTTTGGAGGTTCTACAAAAACCCTAACGGACATGTTTTTAAACAGTAAGAAAATGCTAGCAGGATATAAAAAGAACCAGAATGTAGAAGTGGAGGAGTTAGGACTAAGCAAAAAGTATACATTTAAATGGCTAACAGCCGAAATGACATTTTGTTTATCGTATTTAAAAACGAAAGGTGTCGATGTACTTTCAGATATAAAAAACATGACCATAGATGAGATTAAAAACTATCACAGAAACGTTATTAATCAACATTACAAATTAGTAAGAGCTTCTGATCTTGGGTATTTTTTGTTTAGGTATAAAAGCAATACAGACAAAGAAGGGCCAACGGCTTTTACAAATGAAAAAGACTTCGTAAATTACCGTACTCTTTCAATAAAGTCTTTAAAAGATCTCTAAGGACGGTATAAAAGTGAAAAATGATTAAACTTATAGTATTTGATTTAGATGGTGTTTTAGTAGACGCAAGAGACTTGCACTATGATGCCATGAATTTAGCACTTGCTGATATAGCACCCGAATGTGTTATTAGTAGAGAAGAGCATCTATCTACCTACGATGGATTGCCAACGAAGAAAAAGCTGGAATTATTAACAGAACATAAAGGCTTGCCACAGGATCTATACAACGACATTTGGAAAATCAAGCAAGCTAAAACAGCACAGCTTATCAACAGTATGACTACTGACCATAGAATGGCACAGACGTTATCAGAATTAAAAAAGTCAGGATACAAAGTTTATGTTGGTTCTAACTCAATTAAACACACTATTAAAATGATGTTGCTACGCAGAGGGTTGATTGAGTTTGTTGATGAGATATTTTCTAATCAAGATGTTGATCAACCAAAGCCGCGTCCAGAGATATATTTAAGGTGTATGATTCATGCTGGAGTATCTCCAAGGGAAACAATCATTGTTGAAGACTCACATGTTGGCAGAAAAGCAGCCATAGATTCTGGTGGTAATTTGTTTGCAGTAAAGAATTCAGATGATGTTATACTGGAAGATATAGTAGAAGAGATTAAGAGGATTAACAAAACACAAAAAGAAGTTAAACCTAAATGGCAGGGAGGAAAAATGAATGTTCTTATTCCTATGGCAGGAGCTGGGTCAAGATTTGAACAAGCTGGATACACGTTTCCAAAACCACTTATTGAAATAAACGGAAAACCGATGATTCAAGTAGTGGTTGAAAATATCAACATTGACGCTAAACATATATTTGTTGTCCAAAAAACACACTATGATAAGTACAACCTAAACAACGTTTTAAATAATATTTCTCCGGGGTGTGAGATTGTTCAGGTAGATGGTATGACTGAAGGTGCAGCTTGTACAACATTGTTGGCAAAAGAGTTTATCAACAATAACCAACCATTACTCATGGCAAACTCAGATCAGTTTGTGGAATGGGACTCCAATGAGTTTATGTACTCAATGATTAGCGATAAAATTGATGGAGGTATACTAACCTTTAAATCAAACCACCCAAAGTGGAGCTATGCAAAACTTGATGACGATGGCTTTGTGACAGAGGTTCAAGAAAAGAACCCAATTAGTAACATCGCCACTGTGGGAATTTACTATTGGGCTAAAGGCTCCGACTACGTTAAGTATGCAGAACAAATGATAGAAAAAGACGTTCGTGTTAACAATGAGTTTTATGTCTGCCCCGTATTTAATGAAGCGATTGCAGACGACAAGAATCTAAAGGTGTTTCATATTAATAAAATGTGGGGTCTAGGCACTCCAGAGGACTTAAACTATTTTTTTGAGAACTATAAACGAGTCTAAGGAAATGAAAATAATTTCGCATAGGGGTAACCTTGACGGACCCCAAAAAGAAGATAATGTCATCTCTCAGCTTGAGAAAGTTGCAGAAACTATGCTAGTTGAAGTAGATGTCTGGTGCTTAAATCATGAGTGGTATCTTGGTCACGATGAACCAGAACGAGCGGTATCGTATGATTTTATTGCTAATCCAAATTTCATCCTACACGCTAAGAATTTAGAAGCTTTATACAACCTTTCAGCAACCAGACTTCATTATTTTTGGCATCAAGAAGACGATTTTACACTAACATCTAAAAACTTTATCTGGACATACCCCAAGAAAGAAGTAACCCCTCTCTCTATTATTGTCTGTCAGACACTAGAAGAAGTGGAGAAGTATAAAAATAAGAATATTTGGGGTATCTGCACAGACTATGTGCAGGACGCACAACGATGAACGCCAAATAGCTAGAACTGGAAAATTAGTGTATATATATTATAGGGAACTTGTTTGGATTAGTTAAATATTAAAATAAGGTAGTGTTATGCTTGGTTTTGGTGCTATAAGTGAGTTGCCTCTTTCAACAACACCAGAGGTAGTCGGCACAACACATACAGGCGCTTGTAATATAAGTGCAACTTCTAGTATTTCTGCTGCTCCCTCTGTACAGATTCCTGTTTCCAGCAGCATGTCTGCTACCTCTTCTGTTAGCCAAGCAGAAGTCTTTCTTGAAATTTCATCAGCTTCTATACTTGCTGGGCCTGCTTCTACATCTATGGGCGCTATTGTAGAAATAGGAGCAAAAACTAGTATAGCGACAGGATCTTCTGTTCAACCAACGCCTGTCTCAAACTTTAGCGCTGCTTCAATAAAGTCTGTAGATAGTCAAGTATCAGTTACAGGTATAATTGAAGGAAAATTAAGTAGTTCAAAATCGACAAGCTCTTCAGTTTCTTCTGATGGTTTAGTTGAAAAGCTAGGTTCTGCTTCTATAAACGGAACAGCTTCAACATCCTTAACAGCCGTCAACACAATAGTAGCGGCTTCATCTATATCTTCAAGCTCTAGTGTAAGTGCTGGAGCTAAAGCTATATATGCAGTATCTGTAATAAAATCTGTTGATAGTATTGTTTCTTCCGATGCCACAGTAGAAAAACTAGGAAGTTCTTCTATATCTGGACAGTCTTCCGTTAGTGCTACCGCTTTCTTAGAAATACCAGTATCGACTTCTAAGTCAGGAAACTCAGAAGTTACTGCTAATATTATTGGTACTTTAGTATCATCAACTTCAATATCTACAAATTCTTCAGTATCAGCTGCACCATCCTTGCAAATTGGAGCTTTGTCTGGTCAGTCGGCACAGTCAGCTACGACAGCAGACGGATTAGTTGAAAAGCTTGGTCAAGCTCATTTAGCCTCTGTTTCTCCATTTAGTGGAGGTTTTAGCGCTGGCTTTATTAGAGGCAGTAGTTTAACCGCAATAGGTAGCACAAACGAAAAAGCGTCTTTGAGTACATCGTCTCTATTGTCAGGCACTGGCAATATGTTGACTCATTTGATTACAAGTTCAAGCGTATCTGCAAATGGTATAGTAGAAAAGCTAGGTATATCTAGTTTACAAAGTACGACAAGTTTAGCCGGAAATAGTGTATTATTAATAGGAGGACTATCTGAATTATTGGGTAGTTCTCGATTATCTGGCACTCTACTTAATCCTCTTGAAAATAATGATCAAGTAGGATTTACTTTGTATATTGACAGGGAAAGAGATTTATCCTTGTGTATAGATAAAGTTAGAGGTTTTGATGGGTATATAGATAAGCAAAAGTTAGAAACTTTATATACAGAAAAGCAATCTAGCTCTAATCTATACATAGATAAACAAAAAGATTTTAGTCTTGCTAGAGAGAGATAAATATGCCTGCAAATGAAATACACGTAAATGATGTTGGTACTAAAATGTTAGTTACCGTACAAGACGGCACATCTGCTGTTGACGTATCTGGAGCAACAGCTACCAACGCAAAACAAATAATTATAAAGAAACCTTCTGGAACAAAGCTTGAAAAAGAAGCCGTATTTAATAGTGACGGAACAGATGGAAAAATCTACCATTCTTCAATACTTGGTGATTTTGATGAAGCTGGAACTTACAAGATACAAGGAAAGGTTGTAATATCAGACGGAACTTTCTATACAGATATACAGTCTTTTAAAGTTCACAGAAATCTATAAGGGGTAAAATATGGGCTGGCAAAATGAAATGACTCTTATAGTTCGTCACCTTGTTAATGATTTAGATTCTACAAGTTATACATTTACAGATGATAGACTAGAAGAAAGTGTATTAGTATCTGCTCAGTTGGCTTCATTAGAAATAGACTTTGACAATACTTATACGATAGACGTTGATTCCGTATCGCTTACTCCAGATCCAACAAGCTCTGGTGGTAAAGACGACTCTTTTATTAATTTAGTATGTTTGAAGACTGCTAGACTATTAATTGGTAGCGAGCTAAAAACCCACTCTTTAAATGCTATATCGTTAAGAGATGGCCCTTCAGCTTTGGATTTAAGAGGTATCGTTTCAGGATTGAAGATCCTATTTGATGATATAACAAAAAGATACGAAGAAGCTGTAACTCAATATAAACTTAATGGTGTTGTTGGGCAAGCTATACTTGGTCCTTACTCTCCCGGAAGCGATGCTGTCGCTAGAACACACTTATCACATAGGTCAGGATGGTTTGAATAATGGCAGAATACCAAAAAGATGGTCTTAAGACTAAATTAGAAACAGACCTAGCTAATAATAGTGACGGAGCCATAACTGCTGAAGACATAAGAGGCAATATGTTAAATATTGTTGACTCTATTCATATTATTATGGCTAGTGGTGAAAACTACTTTATAAATGATTTAGAACTTAGAGACAATTCTGTAACTACTGCGGATACCTCTTTGGGTGGAATAAAGGGCCAATGGAATAATTATGACGTAGGTGCTATAAGATTTATAACTGGTTCTGACGCTACTAATAAAGATGACGGTAGTATCGCTTTTTATACATCTCCTTCTGGAGCTTCTACTTCTCCAGCTAGTCCGGGATTAACAAAACGGATGACAATCGAAAACGATGGTAGAGTTCGTATCTTTGCCAGCGGTGTTAATCCGGGTATGGAAATTGATTCAGTTGTCGGGTCTGGAGTTAACGTTCTTATTAAAGGAACTAAAAAAAGCATCGCATACCCTAGTGGCAATGGTTTTAACGTAGGAATTTTTGATAGTAGAAATGATAATTTTCACAGCAAGTTTTCTATAAATAGCCAAGATCACGTTGGGATTAACATGGAGTTTCCAGAGGAGCCTCTTCATATTAGAGCTTCTGGCAATGCTATTAGATTTGACTCCAGAGTCTCTACAAATGATTCCGCAAATATCCTATTAGAAAAGTACAATGATGATTATTCTCAGGATCAACTAAGATTTGGTTATGGTCTTGGTGTTAAAGTTTATTCTAGCGGTGTTGGCTCCTTCTTTATAGGTGCAGATAAAGACAGAGATCATCTTGTGACTTTTTCAGACGCTAGCTTTGTTGTAAACACTAGTGGAAATGTTGGCATTAGAAATACAGATCCAAAATCAACTCTTAGTGTTGGTGATGATCTTGGTGTTGTTGCTAGCAAAGAACATGACAGAGCTATAGTTGTAGGTGCTTCTAATGGAGATACACACTTTATAATTGGATCTGGTATAGGGTCAAGCTCTCAAAGCAAATACGGCCACATCAAATGGGCTGACAATAACAAAAGACTAGAGATAGCAGCTAAAGGTGAATATAGAAGAGATAATCAACTTGTCTTGAGTGCTTCTAACAATCATGTTGGTATAGCTGGTTCTGGTCATCCGACACAAAAACCTTTGCCTTGGACTCCTTCGTACAACTTGCATATTTCTCATAGTGGATCTTATGCAAACGCAGCGATAGAAAATCCTCTTCCACAAAAATCTGCTTTCTATATAGGTAGAAATACTATTGGTAGTGGAAACATAGAAATAGGCCAATGGTCTAGCATGGGTTACAAGGCTGCAAGCGACGTGTTTAGAATTAATAACTCTGGCAGCTTAGCCTCTTCACATTTGACCATTACAAAAACTGGTAATGTTGGAATAAATACTGACGCTCCATATGACAGTATGTCTATAGGTGACAACAGGCTCCATGTTTATGGAGATAATGCTGCTGTTTTAGTTGGCGATGTGGGTGGTAGTTCTAATTCAGCTGTCAGAATATTAGGTTCTAGAAGCACTAATGATTCTGGCTATATTCAAGCTGGAACAAGTGCTGCTGATACTGGAGCTAAATTAGTATTTAGTAGAATGGATACCGACACTACGAAAATGAGTCAGGTTGATTTTTATTCAGATACTTCTAATTTTCATGGAAACATAGCGCTTAATGGAAACTACTTATCAAACGGCGTAGCTAGTAGTGGAATTAAGATAACCAATATAGGTAATGTTGGTATTAATGTTGCCTCCCCAGCTTACGAACTGCAACTAAGTGCAAACTCTGCTGCTAAACCAGTTAGCTCTGTTTGGGCTGTTGTTTCTGACTCTCGTGTTAAAACAGATGTTACAGATGTCACTGGAGGTTTAGATAAGATATCTAACCTCAGACCAGTTAAGTATAAGTATGTCGATAAATACTGTGATTGTAATACTGGAATAGATCCAGATACTTACTATTACAACTTTATCGCTCAGGAAGTAGCCGAACAGTTTCCTGAAGCGGTCACAAATAGTGGCCATAATTTGAAAGACCGTGACACTGACGAAGTATTGGTGGAAAATGTAAAGACTTTGGATGCTCACATGATTAACGTATATTTGGTTTCTGCTATCAAAGAGCTTAAAGCTGAACTTGATGCAGCCAAAGCAAGAATAACAGAATTAGAATCCTAATAAGGAGATAAAAAATGGCTGACGTAGCTACAAATGTAAAAGGTACTACAGAAAGAAATGGCAGTTATGTAGTTGGCGCTCCTAAATGTGCTAAAACAGATGCTCTTGGTAGTAAGTATATTTCTACTCCCGGAGACGTTTCTGATATGACAACTAAAGGAGCTATTGGCGGAGTAAATGATGCGCCACAAGTAGCTCAGTTAGAGGCTCAAAAAACCACTAGGTTTGATGATAAGACTTACTACACTACTTAATTTTTCTTAGGTAATTAAATGGCACTTTCAATACCATCCAGTGTTTTTGATAAATTGAATGAAGCGATCTTGTTATTTAATAAGACCGCTACCGTTGTATACCCAGAGAAACAGCAAAAATGTTTGAACTGTTATATGAATACAATGGGTGGAAGGTCTGTAAATTATTATAGAAGCGGAGGACCAATACCATTTAATAGAGGCACTCCTTGTCCCTTATGTGGTGGCAAAGGTTTTAAATCTATAGAAGCGACTGATTCAGTAGAAGTAAGAATATACTATAGAAGAAGAGATTTTATTGATGTGGGATTTCAAGCGGAAGTACCTAACAATGTCGTTCAAACAGTTGGGTATATGAGCGACTATGTTAAACTTACAAGAGCTAAAGAACTTTTAGTCGATACTGGAACATACAATAAAGGAAGGTATAAAAGAATATCTGAACCCTATGTGCAGGGATTTAAACAAAACCCTACACAGTATATAGTTATTTTTTGGGAAAGAGTATAAATGGCTCAAAGAATCCTTTCGCTAGCAGACCCCGTTAAGTTCTCTAAAGATATGCTTAAGTTTTTAGCTATTCATATTAATGATACTATAAAGAAAGCAAAAAGAGATATACAACAGGATGCAGCGTCTGTAATAGATTCACATCTAAGACAGTCTCCAGAAATAATTGACTTACAAAGAGGAGATCTTAGAGGGCATATGGGTTTGAGACCGGGACAAGCTGCTGCTGCTGTTAATAGTATAATTTCATCAGTTACTAGTACAATTGCAGTTAACCAAAAATCTATAAAACTTCGTTCTGGAAAATCAGCTAGCGTATTAGATATAGAGGTTCAGCCTTCAAGCTTTCAAAATATAGTAAACATACCACAGTCAACTATATCTTATTATTCCATAAGATATAAAAAGACTGTAAACTTGAAATGGCTAGAGTGGCTTTTATTTCAAGGAGACAGAATAGTAGTTAGTGACTTTTATTTTGAAGCAGGTTCAAAAGGAAGAAGCGGAGCAGGAAAAATGAAAGAAAGAAAAGGTTCTTACTGGAGAGTTCCGCCTTATTATTCTGGTACTGTTAATGACAATTTCATAACTAGAGCATTGAGTGGAAGTGCTTTTCAAAAAGATATGGAAAATGCAATAGTATCAAATATAGAAAGATACTGGTAATAAAATGGCAGAAGCTTTTACTAGACTAAATAAAATAACACATGTAGGAGAAAGTACTCTTACATCAAAGATTCAAGATAACCTAATTGAATTTTTCGATTGGGGATTAGTAAATGCTGGTGGGTTTTTTAATATGACCATACCTATCAGTGGGTTGTATGGTGGTGATCGCTATAAGCTTAGACTTGTAGATGATCCTTATCATACTTCTGGTCAAGTTTGGGAAGGGTTTAGGTCTAATTGGGTTTGGCAAAGCGGATTAGCTACTACCGATCAACCTGAAACACTAACTAAGCTTGGAACTACAGGATACTCAAGCAAGAGCGCTCCCGGAATTTCTGGGGTTTTTGTTGGAAATGTATTTCAGCCAACTTCAGGTGTTGGGTCTTATAAGCACTATGTAGATTATCCTAGAGGAAGGGTAATTTTTGATAGCGCTATTGATACAACTAGTGAAGTCAAAGCTGAATTTAGCTATAAGTGGATTAAAGTAACTCGTGCTGATAATGAGTTTTTCAGAGAAATACAGTACAGATCTCAACGTGCAGATGGAGATTTTACTTTTACTGGATCTGGAGACTATACACAGTTATCACAAACTAGATTACAACTGCCAGTTTTAGCAGTAGAAATGGTGGGTAGATCTTCCGAGCCATACGCCCTCGGAGGTACTTCTCATATTATATCAACTGATGTTTTATTTCATGTTTTAGCCGAAGAATCTCATACTAGAGATAAAATAGTAGACATTGTTTCTGCTCAACAGGATAAAGTATTACATATGATTGATGTTGATGAGGTGGGAAAAGAAGAGGATTTTCCTCTTGATTATAGAGGAACTACAAATCAGGGTGCTAAAAGGTATCCTGATCTCGTAAACATAAGTTCGGACGGTGGATATAGAGACAGTAGACAAATGAGACTTACTAACGCGGTTACACAAAACCCCGAAGAAATCAGTCCAAATCTATATCACGGGACAGTGAGGCTAAAGGTAGAAGTTATTCGTTGAGTTACAAACATAAAACAAAATAATAATTACCTTTGGTGTATAATAATACGAAATAAAACCTTAAGTGTTAAGGAGAGACTGTTAAATGGCTACTAATACAAATTTTAATAGAATATACTGGGCTATCACAGCCTTTGGCGTTGCTGATGAAGGCACAAGTGACCCGATTAAAGAAACGGCAAGTGGTACTGAATTTGGTAACCCAAGAGATGCTGTGTATATTCGAGGTGTTCAAAGTGTTGGTATTACTACCAACTTTAATCTGGAACAAGTATTCCAGTTAGGTCAACTTGCTGTCTACGAAGATGTAGAAGAAGTGCCTGATATCGAAGTTAGCGTCGAGAGAGTTCTTGACGGAGTAACTTATCATGACAACGTAAATGAAGGTGGTGCGGTTAACGCCACAACACCACCGGGCATCAATACGATGCATTGTCACCTGCTTTATGGTCATGTAACACAGTTACATGCATCTAGCATTCCAACCATGCAGAACAACAAGTGTGACGTTTATCTTTCTTTGAATCGTGACTCAGATTCAAATGCTGGGGATGGTAGACCTGATGCTTACGTTTACTGTTCTGGTATGTATGTATCTAGTGCAAGCTGGACATTTGCTACAGATGGTAACGTAACTGAATCTATCACTCTGGTTGGAAATCACAAGGTTTGGACAACTGGTGGTCCAGAAACTGCTCTTAATGGTGGTCCCGACGCAAGAAAGAGACTACCCGGAAATCTAGGTCATGGAGATCATGAACCTATAATTGGTGGTGTTCAAGATGGTCAGGGTGCTAATCCCGGTGACGTTGACGATAGTAACCCTGCTCCAGCTGACAACTTGGCTTTACCTTCTGGTACTACTGAATTGATGACAGGCGATGTTTTACGTAGACAGAACGTGCATTTTGTAAGCAAGCCCAGCATTTTTGATGCTAACACGCAGATTACAAGTTGTACCGTTAGTGTTGACTTTGGTCGCGAACAAATTAACGTTCTTGGTAAGAAATTGCCTTACTACAGATATGTTTCATACCCTGTGGAAGTTAGCTCTGAGTGGGAAGTACTCGCTCGTGGTGACGAAGGTCTTAGTGCTTACCCAGAAAGAAATAACGTTACTACTGAAGATACTATCAGAATTCAAACTAAAAATGATGATGGTATTGTTTGTGCAGACTGGTATCTCGGAACGAAGAATAAGTGTACTTCGGTATCCTATGGTGGTGGTACTACCGGTGGTGAAAATGTTACTTACTCATATTCATTCCGTAACTTTAATGACCTTATTATTGCTACTACCGGAGCTTTGATTGAAGGAAGTGTTAAGGGTATTGGGCCTGCTTAGTAAAAAAGACGGATGAGCTGGGCCGAAAGGCCCAGCCCATTTTGTCAGTACTAATTATTGCGATAGCCATATTAGGATAGAGTGGCAAGTGATGTACTGACTTTTTAAAAGGATTAAAATATGTATATAGAATATTCCCGCACAGTAAGGTGACTAATGGAACTTTATGAACGGGAATTTTTTATATCTAGAGTATTTATGGGGTATGTTAAGCATAAATTAAAAAATGGCTTATACATATACATACATCCTCCATCAATAGATGAAAAAATAAAGTCTGATGAAATTTTCATGGAAGCTTATGAAGATGCAATTGATGAAGGCTTAATGTCTTCTGAAGAATGTCTTTTATTTATGATGGAAAATGGAATATGGAATCCTTTAAAAGAAGAAAAAGTAGCAGACTTAGAAGAAGAGATAGAAAGTTTAAAACTTTCTGTTTTTGAAACTTTTTTTAATGTTCAGAAAAGAGAACAATATAGATCAAAACTTAAGTTAGCAAAAAATATTTTACGCGACCTTACTTCACAAAAACATTCCTATGATCATGTAACTGTAGGAGGAGTTGCCACCTACGCTAAGAATGCTTGGATTGTAGAAAATTGTACTAGATATGAAGACGGTAGTAGCTATGACTGGATTGATATTGACGTTCAAAAAGCAATGCAAATAAATAACGGTTCTGTTTTTACAGAAGAAGTTATAAGAGAATTAGCAAAAACAAACCCTTGGAAAGGATACTGGTCTTTAAAAGATAAAGACAAAAACATATTCAATAAACATCCTCTTGAGCTGACCTTTAATCAGTCTCACCTTATATCTTGGTCTCGTGCTTATGAGAATGTTTATGAATCAATGGAGTGTCCTACAGAAGATGTCATTGAAGACAATGACGCTTTTGACGGATGGATGATAAAGCAGAGGAAGGAAAGAGAAAGTAGCAGAAACGAAAAATTTGGAGAGTCTCTAACAAATAAACATGAAGGGGCAAATGAAGTATTCGTTTTTGCTCCAACAGAAGAAGACGCTGAAAGGGTCAATAACCTAAATAACCCAGCAGCAAAAATGCAAAAAAGAGCTAGAACAGAACAGATATATTCTAGCGAAGAAGGAGGAGTTCATTATCAACAATTCAGAGATGTGAAAATGAATCTTGCTGAACAACTACATGATATGCAAAAAAATAAATAGGAATTAAAAAAATGGATCACTCATATGAAGAAATGATAAGATCCTCAGAAAATTTTAAAAAGCAAAAAGCTGATAGATTTAAAGAGGTATCTAAAGATAGGTTATTAAAAATATCCAAGAAAAAGATTCAGACTACTATGATAGGTGCTTTAAGTACTCTAGAAGAAAAGTTTGGGTTTCTTTGGGGAAGAGATAATAAATCCTCATTAACCCCAGAGCAAGAACATATGAAACAACTTTACGAGGAAGCTAGATCGGAAATACTGGACAGGGGTAATAACCAAGCTCGTAATTTAGAAGCAGAATTCGCAAATTATGAAATTAGCTGGCAAAGGTATCACATTTCTTTGCCGGTTAAACCTATTTCTCAAGACAAAGGAGAGGAAGATGCCAAAGAGGATTGAAGTTAAGTCTTTTGACTCAGAAGGAAACGAAAAACTAGTTTATGTTGTGTCGCCAAGCCCGGCAGTTACTAGAGAAGCTCAGATGGAATACAACCGAGCTTTTAAGGACGCAATCAAATCAGGAGCTTTGCTCAAACAAAAA